>Ga0209320_10000148_pt1 | contig 35270 bp, 26 predicted proteins | sample Rifsed13ft4_FD_184008 | JGI IMG/M metagenome (GOLD analysis project Ga0209320, IMG submission 184008) | Soil microbial communities from Rifle, Colorado, USA - sediment 13ft 4 (version 2) | ecosystem: Environmental > Terrestrial > Deep subsurface > Rock core/Sediment | place: Rifle, Colorado... | reverse complement strand
GGAGAAGAAGGACGAGGAAACGGGGAAAAAGAAAGGATGACCGCACGGGATACACACAACGAACGCCCTGGAAAGGAGGCGCCAGATGCACACACTCGTGGATTTTCTAACGCGCGTCAAGGGAGTTGAGTACATCCTCTCCGTTCTGACGATCACGGGGTTCATCCTCTTCCTCGAGGTGTTGAAGCCGGCCCCGTTCCGGTCGCTGCGGAAATTGATCGGCGAGGACGTCGAGTACCTCAGGGAAGTGGGTTTCCGAAACGTCATGAAGACCGTCGGGCGAGCCGCCGCGGGACCGTTCATCGGCCTTCTCTACGTCGTCTCCCTCCCGTTCCTGTTCGTCTACACGCTGGCCGTCGAGCTCGGGGGGATGGCCGCGGAAGGGATGGCCACGGCGCTCGACGCGGTCGGCGCCAGCGCGGTCTTCGGCTGGAGGCCGAGCGAGGCCTACCTGGCGGGCAGGAAAGCCAGGAAGGCGAAGAAGGCGGAGAAGAAGGACGGGAAGGCGGAACCGAAGGACGGCGACACATGAAAACGAAGGCCGTATTGACCATCGCTCTCTGCTGGATGGTGGCGCTCACGGCAACCCTGTACGCCGGGGCCGATGCGCCCGCCGCGCGGACGGCGGGATCCCCGATGGGGAAGATGCCCGGGAAGGTGCTCCTGGGCTCCCTCGCCGACAGGCACGGGCCGGTGAAATTCGACCACGAAAAGCACGTGGGGACGGCGGGGAGTTGCGCCGAATGCCACCACCAGCACGGAGGCGCACAGGCCCCTTCCTGCGGCGGGTGCCACACGGTCGACGCGGCTTCCTTCAGGAAAAACGTACATCTTGAACGGATCCGCCCCTGCGGGGAATGCCACCCGGCGTCGTACGACGCCGGGAAACTTGACCGGCCGACGCTTTCGGCCGCCTACCACCGTGCCTGCATCAAGTGCCATCGGGAAGTGGGAAGCGTCGGTACGGACCCGAAGGGGTGCGCAGAAATGTGCCACGAGAGCGCCGCGCAGGCCAGGGCACGGTAAGGTCCGCCGGTGGAAACGAAGGAAAATCCCATGGGAGGATTTCTTCGATGGAAAAACCCGTGAAGGACGTCGGAAGCGGCAGCGAACGGGAGGAGAGGAAGGACGGGAGGAGGACCGTGAACCGAAGGGATTTTCTCCGGGGCGTGGCGGCGGCCGGAGGGGCCGCGTTCCTTGGCACCCCGACGGACGTCGAGGCGCTCCACGATCTCACCGGTTGGCCCGACCGGATGGGGATGCTCACCGACCTGACGGAGTGCGTCGGATGCCGCAGCTGCGAATCCGCCTGCAACGCCGCGAACCGTCTGCCGGCCCCGGAGGTCCCGTTCGACGAGAAATCGGTGTTCGAACGGAAGAGGAGGCCCACCGCGAGCGCGTACACGGTCGTCAACCGGTACGAGAACCCGAAAGGCCAGGGGAACACGATCTACCGGAAAGTGCAGTGCAACCATTGCGAAGAACCCAGTTGCGCCTCGGCGTGCCCCGTGCGCGCCTACACGAAGACGCCGGAAGGACCGGTGCTCTACAACCAGGACGTCTGCTTCGGTTGCAGGTACTGCATGGTCGCCTGCCCGTACTATGCCCCCGCATACGACTACGAGAGCGCCCTGGAGCCAAGGATCGTCAAGTGCACGATGTGCCACGGGAGGATCAAGGCGGGAGGGATCCCCGCCTGCGCCGGGAGTTGCCCCATGGGGGCGATCACGTTCGGAAAGAGGGAGGCGCTGCTGAAGATCGCGCGGAACCGGATCCGGAAGTTCCCGGACCGGTACGTCGACCGGATCTACGGCGAGTACGAAGCCGGGGGGACGAGCTGGCTGTACCTCTCGGGGGTGCCTTTCGGGGAGCTGGACTTTCCGACGAACCTTCCGCGGAAGCCGATCGTGGAGAACACCAAGGGGTTCCTCTCCGCGGTTCCGCTGGTCCTCACGCTGTGGCCCGCGCTGCTGGGATTGTGCTACACGGCGAACCGGAACAAGGAGGAGAAGGGATGAACGACAACTACCTGGTAAAGGAAGAGACGTACCCCGCGCGATTCCTGGGCAAGCTGACGATGGGCATGCCGTTGTCCGAGTATGCCCGCAAGCTCGTCACGCCGTTCAATATCGTTGCGGTGATCATCCTGTTCGTCGGCCTTCCCCTCATCGGCCTCCGGTTCTGGAAAGGCCTGGCCACCGTCACGCACGCCTCCAACGAGTATCCCTGGAGCATTCTGCTCGGGTGGGGGCTCTTCTCCGGCGTGCCCCTCTCGGGGACAGGCTACGTGATGGCGACCGCGGTGTACATCTTCGGGTTCAGGAAATACCACCCGCTCGTCCGCCTCGGGGTCCTGACCGGGTTCATGGGGTATCTCTTCGCCGTGATCTACCTGCTGATCGATATCGGCCGGCCCTGGCGGATCTATTACCCGATGGCCGTATCCTTCGGGCCGACGTCCGTCCTCTTCCTCGTCGCCTGGCACGTCGCCACGTACCTGACCGTCCAACTGCTCGAGTTCAGCCCGGCGATCCTCGAATGGATCCACGCGCGCCGGACGCGGAAGTGGGCGATCCTGATCACCGTCGCGATGACGATCGCGGGGGTGATCCTCTCCACGCTCCACCAGTCCGCCCTCGGAGCGCTGTTCCTGATGGCTCCCGGCAAGCTCCACCCGCTATGGTACTCGGCGTTCATCCCCGTCTTCTTCTTCGTCTCCAGCATCTACGCGGGGCTCTGCATGGTGATCGCGGTGAGCACGGTCGCGGCCAGGTACCTGAAGGAGAAGGCGGACCACGCATTCCTGGACAGCCTGGACGGGCTGACCGTCGGGCTCGGGAAAGCCGCCTGCATCGTGATGTTCGTCTACTTCGCCCTGCGGATGATCGGCGTCGCCCACGACGACCACTGGGCGCTCCTCTCCTCTTCCTACGGCTACTGGTTCCTCGCGGAGGTCCTTCTTTTCGTACTGCTTCCCTGCATCGTCCTGACCGTCGGCGTCAAGCGGAACGAAGCACGGATCGTCCGGGCGGGCGCCTTCCACGCCGTCGCCGGCGTCATCCTGACGCGGCTCAACATCTCGATCCTGATGTTCAACTGGAACCTCCCGGGGCATTTCCAGGCGATCGTGCCGCCCGCACGGGAGGTGTTCATCGTGCTCTCCATCATCACCCTGCACATCCTGATCTTCCGATGGATCCTGAACCGGATGCCGGTGATGCGGGAGGATCCCGCGTACCTGGAGGATCGACATTGATGGATTGCGTTCCGGCGGGTATTTGATACGTTGTCATGTAGTCCCGGAGGGAGGGACGTCCATGATCAAGGGGAACGGGCTCGCCCTTTGTTTCGCTCTTGTTCTCCTGGCCGTCGCGCCCCCGCCGGGGCTTGCCCGGGAGCCGGACCTGTCCGCGCAGGCCAGGAAATGCCTTCAGTGCCACGCGAAGGAAGGGATCCGGGCGAATTTCCCCGAGGACGGGGAGTCGGTCCCGGCCCGTGTCGTCCCCGCCGCCTTCAAGGTTTCCGTCCACGGCATCCTGGACTGCACGGCATGCCACGCGGCGTATCTCCCCGAGATCCACCCGAAGAAGCGGTTCCGCAGCAGGGAGCAGTTCCGCGCGGTGACGACGTCCGCCTGCCGGGGCTGCCATTCCATCGGTCAAATCCGGGGAAACCCCATCCACGCTAACTTTCTGAAGCGGGAAAGCGAGGGCGAGGCGCCCGTCTGCACCGACTGCCACCAGGCGCACACGATGACCCCGGTCAGCGGGGGGAAGATCTTTACGAACGAGAAGCAGTACTGCATGAGCTGCCACCGGTACCAGATGGACATGATCTGCCGGAACAAGGAGAAGATTCACCTGAAAGTGGATCTCTCCGAACTGGAGTCATTCGCCCACGACAAGCTGCGCTGTTCGGACTGCCATTTCGGTTTTTCCCAGGAGGAGCATCCGAAGCGGACCTTCCGGAGCCGGCGGGACTACACGGTCGCTTCCTCGGAGAGCTGCCGGCGGTGCCACTTCGACAAGTACACGAAAACCCTCGACAGCGTTCACTACGCGATCCTCAGCCAGGGGAACCTGAACGCGCCGGTGTGCAACGACTGCCACGGCGCGCACGGAATCGCCCGCGTGTCGCATACGATCAAGGGAAGGGTGCTCACCACCCAGAAGTGCCGGAAGTGCCACGCCCAGGTCTACGAGATGTATTCGAAGAGCGTCCACGGGAAGGCGCTCCTGAGCGAGCAGAACCAGGATGTTCCCATCTGCATCGATTGCCATACCACGCACGATATCCAGAATCCGCTCACCCTCGAATACCATGAACGGATCCCGCAGATGTGCGGGAACTGCCACGCCAACCCGTCCGTGGTCACGAAGTACGGCCTTTCCACCGATGTCCTGAAGACCTACCTCGCCGATTTCCACGGCGTCACGCTGGGCTTCTACAAGAAACAGCGGGAAAAGCTGTACAAGCCGGCGCGGCCGATCGCCGTGTGCACGGACTGCCACGGAACGCACAGCATCACCGGCGCCGGGAGTTCCGGCCCGCCCACCGTCAAGGCGAACCTCGTGAAAAGGTGCCAGAAGTGCCACCCGGACTCCAACGAGAACTTCCCGAACGCGTGGCTGTTCCACTACAAGCCGTCCCCGTCGAAACACCCGCTGATCTTCATCGTCAACGCCGCCTACAGGATTTTCCTCCCCGTCATGGTCATCGGCCTGATCCTGCAGGTCCTCCTGCACGTCTGGCGTTACGCGGTCAACCGCTGAAGGAGGGGGAGAGTATTGAAGCGAAACCGGGACGACGGCAAACGGATGATCCGGAGGTTCAGCCGGCTCCGGATCTTCGAGCATTGGGGGATCGTCCTTTCGACGCTGATCCTGTTCGCCACGGGCCTGTCCCAGCGGTTCTGGCACCTGGACTTCTCCCAGTGGCTCATCCTGAAAATGGGGGGGATCGACAACGTACGGTGGATCCACCGGTATGCGGGGGTCTTCTTCTCCTTCGAACTGATCCTGAACGTCGCCACGGCCGTCGCGGGAGTCGTCCGGGGAAGATGGTCGCCCTCGATGTTCATCGCGAGGAAGGATTTCACGGACGCGGTCGAGAACATGAAGTACTACTTCGGGCTGGATGACCACCCCGCGAAATGCGACCGGTACGACTACATGGAGAAGTTCGAATACTGGACGATCCTGATGGGCGGATTCCTGATGATCCTCACGGGAACGGTCCTGTGGTTCCCGATCCTCGTAACGAAGATCCTGCCCGGCGAGATCATCCCGGCGGCGAAGGCCCTGCACTCCAACGAGGCCCTGCTGATCTTCCTCATCAACGCGCTCTGGCACATCATCAACGCGGTGTTCGGCCCCGAAGTGTTTCCCCTCGACACGAGCATCTTCACCGGGTACATCTCGCGTGAGAGAATGGCGCGGGAGCACCCCGTCGAGCTTGCAAGGCTCGAGGAGGTTGTCCCGGCGGAGCCTCCGGCCGTCGGGTCGGACCACCCGGCGGAATCTCCCGTCGCGACGTCCGGAGCCTCCGGATAGAGCGGGAGGAAGATGCAGAAGCGAATCATTTTCCTGCTGTTCCTCAATGTAGGGGTCATCCTCGTCAGCCTGGGGATCATCAGCCACCTGAGCGTCACCGCCAGCATCGAACGGTCCCTGGAGAACCGGCTGATGCTCGCCAACATCATCGGCCGGTACGTCGACTACGTCATCGAGAGCAACGTCAAGCGGCTATACGATGTTTCCCTCTCCGGGAAGGTCGACCTCGAGGACAACGACTGGGATCCCGAGAGGAAGGCCCTGAAAACCGCCATGGAGTACTCGATCTTCACCGGGAGAATCTTCCTCCTGGACCGGCAGGGCCGCGTCCTCCTCTCGTATCCTCACCGGGAAGAGGAGGGAGTCGATGCCTTCAGCCTCCCGTATGTGCGAAAGGCGGCCGCGGACCTGAAGCCGGTCATCACGGACGTCCACACTCTCCCCACGACCCAGCGGTCGATGGTCCTCGCGCTCGTCCCCATGAAGAACAAGGACGGGGAGGTCGTGGGGGTCGCCGGTGGAGAGATCGATCCGACGAACTACATGTTGTCCCAGCTCATCTCCGCGATCCCCACGGGCCACGACACGATCATCGAACTCGTGGACGGCCACGGGGTCATCATCGCGTCCAACGACCCGCGGCGGATCCTCACCTGCGGCGACCGGTACCGGTTCCTGAAGGGCCTCGTCACGGAGAGAAAAGGGTCGGTGCAAAGCTGCCACCGCTGCAAGGAGGGCGCTCCGGAAAAGGGGAGGGAGCGGGACATGCTCGCCTTCGCGCCCCTGTCCATGGCTCCCTGGGGCGTGATCGTGAGGGACCCCCAGGATTCCGTTTTCTCGCCGTCCTCGAGCCTCCGGAAGGGATTCCTCCTCCTGAGCGCCGTCGCGATCGTCACCACCCTGCTGCTCGCCATGGGGCTGTCGAAAGGGATCGTCCGGCCCGTCCACTCCCTCATCGGCGCCACCCGGAGGATCGCCGCGGGCAACCTGAACGACCCGATCGAGGTGCAGGCGAAGGACGAGATCGGGACGCTCGGGAAGAGCTTCGACGAGATGAGAAAGAAACTCGCCGAATCGCTGGCGAGCATCCAGCGATACAGCGTCGGGCTGGAGAGCATGGTCGCCGAGCGCACCGGGGAGCTCCGGCAGAGCCGGGAGAAACTCTCCGCCCTCCTGCAGGGGATCATCACGGCGGAGGAGGAAGAGCGCAAACGGATCGCGAGGGAATTGCACGACGACACGAGCCAGTCGCTGAACGCGGCCCTCATCGCCCTGGACTCGATCGTCGCGCAATTTTCGGCGTACGATCCCATCGGGAAGCAGCTCCGGCAGATCCGGGAGCAGTGCATGGCGATGCTCAAGGGCGTCCACCAGATGATCAAGGACCTCCGCCCGCCGATCCTGGACGACCTGGGGCTGGAATCCGCGATAAAGTGGGTCCTTGAGAAGCACATCGGGGAGAGGGGGATCCGGTACGCCTTCGAGACGACCGGGACCAGCGAGGAGTTGAAAGCCCGCGCGCGGAGCCCGGTGGATTTCGCGCGGCTGGAGCTCGTACTCTTCCGGATCGCCCAGGAGGGGATCATCAACATCAGCAAGCACGCCGACGCCGGGAACGTCGAGGTGTCCATGGCGTTCGGCGAATCGGCCATCGACATGGAGATCCGGGACGACGGGAAGGGGTTCGACGCGGAGTCGATCTACGGGGCCTTCCGGAAGGATCACCACGTCGGTCTGGGGCTCATCGGCATGGGGGAGCGCATCTCGCTGCTGGACGGGACATTGACGGTCCGATCGGAGCCGGGCCGGGGAACGCGGATATCGGCGCACGTGCCGGTGCCCGCCTGAAGGGGAACCATGGCGAAGATCAGGATCCTCGTTGCCGACGACCATGCCCTCGTGAGGGAAGGGATCATCGCCATATTGAAGCTCCACGGCGACCTCGAGGTGGCGGCGGAGGCAGCGGACGGCAAGGAGGCGATCCAGAAGGCGGCGAAGCTCAAGCCGGATATCGTGTTGATGGACATCGCGATGCCGGGACTGGGGGGGCTCGAGGCGACGATGGAGATCAAGAAAAACCATCCCGAGATCAGGATCCTGGTCTTGAGCCAGTACGACGACAAGGAGTATGTGAACCGGCTGCTCAAGGCGGGCGTCTCCGGGTACATCCTGAAGCACGCCGTGGGGACCGACCTGATCGCCGCGATCCGGGCCGTCGCAAGAGGGGAATCTTACCTGTACCCGACCATCACCTCTTCCGTGATCGACGACTATCTTCGAAAGCGGGATGCCAACCTCGAGGACCCGTACGAGAGGCTAACCGACAGGGAGAAGCAGGTGCTCAAACTCATCGCCGAGGGGCACGCTCACAAGGAGATCGCGGGCCTCCTGGACATCAGCGCCAAGACCGTCATCGCCCACTACACCAACGCCCAGGAGAAGCTCGATATCCACAACCGGGCGGAACTCATCAAGTTCGCGCTGCGGCGCGGCATCATCAAGTAGGGAAGGAAGGTCACTCCTCTTCCAGCAGGACGACCTTGAAATCGTCGTCGGGCGACTCCGCGAACTTCCGTTTCGCCATCTCGACGAGGGCTTGGCGGTTCGATTCCCCTCGCATGGATTCCCGGCGTTCCACCAGCCCGCCCAGCAGGATCCTTGTCCCGTTTTCCACCTTATAGACCGAGAAAAGTCGCGCCATTTCGCCGATCTCCTCTCTTTTCCACGAAGAGCATCTCTTCCTCCTGTAAATAAAACAGCAAAATCCATGCCTTGAAGTCGATCTGTTGCATTATCAAGTACTTACAAACCACTCCCAAATGATGTTGGGAAAGGGATTACACAATTATTCCTCATGTTGATCAACAATCCAGCACCTCCCTCACCTTTCTCGCCAAGGCGCCCGGGGCGAACGGTTTTTGCAGGAACGGCACCCCGGCGTGCAGGATGAAGGATTCATGGATCGCATCGGAGGTATACCCGCTCATGTAGATCACCTTGAGGGCGGGGTATCTGCTGTGCATTTCCTTGAACGCCTCCTTGCCCCCCTTCGTCGGCATCATCACATCGAGTATCGCCAGGTTTATGTCCCCTCCTTTCTCCCGGACGACCTCGACCGCCTCCTCGCCGTTCCGGACGGCCAGCACCTTGTAGCCGCATTCCCTCAGTATTCGCTCCGCGAGCATTCGCACCGATTCGTCGTCCTCCGCGAGCAGAATCGTTTCGTTCCCCCCACGTACCCGCTCCTCCTTCGCCGCCGGTCTTGCGTCCGGCTTGGAGTCCACGGCCGGAAGCAGGATCTCGAAGGTCGTCCCTCTTCCCGATTCGCTGGACGCGTGGATGAATCCGTTGTGCTGCTTGACGATCCCGTACACGACGGCAAGACCCAGGCCGGTCCCTTTCTCCGGGCCCTTCGTGGAAAAGAAGGGCTCGAAGATCCGCTCGATCGTCTTCCCGTCCATGCCGATCCCGGTGTCCGAAACGGTGAGCAGGACGTAGCGCCCCTCCTTCACGTAAGGGCGCGCCTTGACGTACTTCCCATCGGCGGTCTTCACATCGGTCCGGATGAGGACCTGCCCTCCCGACGGCATGGCGTCCCGGGCGTTGAGGCACAGGTTCATGAGGATCTGCTCCATCTGTCCCGGATCGGCGAACACCGAGGGCAGATCCTTGTGCAGGGAGGTCCTGATCTCGATATGTTCCCCGATCACCTTCCTCAGAAGTTTCGACATGTCCAGGACGATATTGCCCAGGCTCAGATTCACAGGCTCGATGACCTGTCGCCGGGCGAAGGTCAACAGTTGCCTCGTGAGCGTCGATGCCCGCTCCGCGGAACGCAGGATCTGGTCGACGTCGGCCGACGACTTCGGGTCGCCGGCAAGCCGTTTTTTCAGAATCTCCCCGAAGCCGAGCACCCCGGTCAGGGCGTTGTTGAAATCGTGCGCGACGCCTCCGGCCAGGGTGCCCACCGATTCCATCCGCTGCGCGGTCTGCACCTGGGTCCGAAGCACGACTTCCCGCGTGATATCCCTTTTTCCGGCGACGAAGTTGACGATCTTTCCGGAGGGATCCCGGACCGGAGAAATCGTGCCCTCCTCGTCGTACAGCGTGCCGTCCTTCTTCCGGTTGATGAAGCGCCCCTGCCAGACTTCCCCCTTCGACAGGGTCGCCCACATCTTTTCGTAGAACCGCTCATCGTGCTTCCCGCTCTTCAGGATCCGCATGTTCCGGCCGACCGATTCCTCCCGGGGGTACCCCGTGATCCGCTCGAACGCGGGGTTGACGTACTCGATATTCCCCTTCGTGTCCGTGACGACGACCGCTTCGGCGGCCTGGTCGACGGCCATGCCGAGGCGGGTAAGCTCCTCCTCCGCCCTCCTGCGTTCCGTCACGTCCCGGAAGTTTCCGATCAGGCATCGCCTCCCGGAAATCGTGACCGGGCTGGCCTTGATGTCGGCGAAAAAGACCGAGCCGTCCCTTCTTTTCATGGGGAGGTCGGTCGCCACATCGACGCTCTGCCGCGACTGTAATTCAAAAATGTCGATAACCCGGGGGAGGTCCTCGGCGGGATGGATATCCGTTACCCCGAGGCGCCCGATCTCGTCGAGGGAGTATTGGAGCATGTCGCAGATGGCGCGGTTGCCGGTGATGAATTTCCTGCTCTCGACGTCCGCCAGGAGGATCCCGTCCTTGGATCCTTCGAAGATGGCCCGGAATCTCATTTCCGATTCCTTCAGCGCCTCTTCCCAACGCCTGCGTTCGGTGATGTCGCGGACGATCGCGGAAAAAAACGGTGCTTCCCGCGGCCCCCAGGTGCCCAGGGAGAGTTCGACCGGGAATTCGGTCCCGTCCTTCCTCAGCGCATCCAGTTCGAACGTCTTGCCGATGAGCCGTGGTTCCCCCGTTTTCAGGTACCGCTCCAGGCCCTCCTTGTGCGCGTTCCGGTATCGCTCGGGAATGAGCATCGTCACGTTCCTCCCGGCGACCTCGTCGGAAGCGAATCCGAACAGGCGCTCCGCGGCGCGATTGAAGAAATCTATCATCCCCGTCGACTCCACGGTGACCATCCCGTTGACCGCCGTATCCGCGATCGTTCGAAACCGGTACTCGCTTTCCGCGAGCCTTCGATCGGTTTCCTTGCGCTCCGTGATATCGAGAAGCAACCCGTCGACATAAGCGAATTCTCCGGCCGGGTCGTACATCAACTGCCGCAAGTCGGCAATCCACCGGGTGCCGCCGCTCTTGTGCTTGATCCGGTACTCCACACGGAGAGTCTTTTGCTGATCCTTGACCGCTTTCCGGAACGATTCCTTCAGCCATCCCTGGTCGTCCGGGTGGATGATCGCCTTCCAGCTTACGGCCCCGGTCATGAACTCCTCGGCGGTATACCCGGTGACCGGTTCCACCTCGGCGCCGATGACGGACATCGACCAATCCCGGTGTCCCCGATAGACCATACCGTTGATGTTGTTGATCAGTGTGAGCAGCCGGGTTCCAAGATCCTGCTCTTCCACGGCGGGTTTCAACGCAGGTTCCCCATCGCCTGGACCTCTCCTCGTCCCATCTGGTGAGCCATCGGGAAATGACACTGTTTTATTTAGCATATTTTGTAGGCATGGAACAGAGATAATGAAGCGTTGTAAACAAATCCGATTCACCTTGCTATCCCATCTTTCCGTCATCTCACGGGAAATCCGGTTTTAGATCAAATACCGTTTGCGCTCCGGGCATTCGCCGGTTCGAATTCCCATGGAATTCGACGAATGGTGCGAAGGCATTCTCTCCACGGGGCGAATCCCCGGCCCGTGGAGTCGCCTCCAAAGAGGAAACGCACAGCGGGAAGATCCTGTTTTCTTTGGTTCGGCCGCGAGGAGGGGTGGACGGTGGTGAACCGGGTCGAACTCGAGATCGGAGGGGGTGGCGTCGCCGTCATCCGGCTCGGGAGCCCGGACGGGATGAACTCCCTGGGCATCGCCGAGATCGCCCGTTTCATCGAGATCGTGGACCGGGTGGCGGGGGACGACTCGATTCGGGCGCTGGTCCTTTCCGGAGAAGAGAACTTCTCGGCGGGCACCGACTTCCAGCAGTCGATGCTTCATCGTCTGGACCCCGAAGCCGGGGGACTTGCCTACCGCTTTCTCACCGATCAAAAAACCGTGTGCGACCGAATCCGGGGGCTGCGCATCCCGACCTTAAGCCTTGTTCGCGGTCTTTGCGCCGGGTCGGCCCTTGGGATCGCCGCCGCGGCGGACTTCCTGATCACCGACACGACGACGCGGATCCGGCTCCCGGAGGTGAAGGTAGGTCTTATCCCCGGAAACGGCGCCACCTGGTTTCTTCCGCGGCGCATGGGCCCGGCCGTCGCGAAATATTACGGTCTGACGGCCGCGCCCATGAGCGGGAAGCAGGCGGTCGGCTTGGGTCTGGCCCAGGGGTACGCGGGAGACGACGCCTCGGGCTTCATCGCGGAGCTCCGGAAGGCGAAAGGCCCTCTCGATCGGCAGCGGATCCTCGCCCTCCTGCAGAAGGGGGGCACGCGAGAGTCCTTCCAGGAAGAGGTTCGGGAGCTTTCGGAAAAGATCGGCCGCCACTTCGGGTTCGGGAAGGCCAATCGGGGCTACCTGGGGGACATTTTCGCCGGCCTGGAGCGGGCCGCGGCGCAAGGGGATCCCTTCGCGCGGGAATCACTGGCCTCGATGCGATCGGCCTCGGCCCAGGCGGTGTGGCTGACCGAGTTCCTCATCGACACGTTCGCCCAGGAAGGTCTTTATGATGAGGACGAGGCCCTCGCGGTGGAGCTCAAGTTCGCCCAGGAGATGACGGCGGGGTTTGCCCACATGGAGGGCGTCCTCGGACTTGCGAAGGGCTTTCTCTCCGGGGAATCCGAAAGCCATCTGGACCGGATCGTTCTCTCGGATGCCAGGGGATTCCGGACGTCGATCCCGGCTACGCCGGTTTCCACGGGCTGCCGGCTGGCGGAAGACGCGCCTTTCCAATACGAGGCGAACGAGTACGTGCTTCCCCGGGGAGAGTACCACTGCGGGGAGAAGACCCGGGCGCTGGCGCCCGGGGGCGAGGCCGCCCGGACGGTCGACTTCCGCATCGATCTTCGCAACTCCCAGTGGTCGGACGGCAGGGTCGCAGATGAGCTCGGCGTCATCCGGTCGCTGATGGAGACGCACATCGGGTGGCGCGTCGTCCGCCGCGCCTGGCTCGCAAATCCGGAGAAGTTCGAGCTCGACATGGTCTACCCGTACGCGTGGAGCGTGCGGCCGTCGGTCTCCCTGGATCTGCGCAGCTTCCCGGTGATCCGCCGCTTCGAGGACGGAAGGATCAATCCCGCCCGTGCGATCTTCGACCAGCTCGAGGCGCAGGGACTTCTGGACGAGCGCCGGGTGATCAACATCGGCGAGGACCAGAAGGACGGGAAGAACGTGGACGTGAAGTCGTTCACCTACCGGCGGATCCGGCGGGAGGCCAACCGCCTGGCGAACGTCCTGGTCGACATGGGGGTGGCGCCGGGAGACATGGTCGTCATCTACATGTCCACGGACATCAAGGGGCTGGTCGCCCAGCTCGCGGCGACCCTGGCCGGGGCGACCTACCACTTCGTTTTCGGCGCCAAGGGCCCCGACATCTTCAGCGACACCGTCTACAACATGGGCGCCAAGGTGATCGTCACCGAGGACGGCTACCGGGTCGGCGACCGTTCCCGGGAGCTGAAAAAGGATTCCGTCGACGTGGCCTTGGACCGCTACCTGCCGCGGACCGTCTTCCTCGATAGGCTCGCGTCGGCGCTTTCGACGCCGCCCGGGGAGCCGGGCGACGAGGCCCGGGGGATCGCCGCGGCCGTGACCGGGAGGCTCGCGGGGAAAGTCACGTACAGCCGCGACTCCATGCGCGATTTCCTCGAGGTCGTGCACGAGGCGCACATCAAGCGCGTCGTCCTCTCGTCGCTCGACGAAACCGCGGGGGAAGAACTCCGGGGGGCGCTCCGGATGCGGGACGAGGCGATTCGCCGGGCGAAGGCGCGGGTTGCGGCCGCCTCGCGCGACGAACGCGTCTTCGAGCGGTACGCCCCCGTGATGGCGGCGGCATTGCGCGGCGTTCCGGCGGGGGCCGACCCCGGCGACAGCGGGGACCCCTGGGCGGCCGACGCGCGGGCCCTCGCCGCCGATCTGTTGGGCCGTTGGGGGGAAGTCCTCGAGGCCGCGGGGGACGCCGTGGAAGCACGCCACCGCGACTGGCTGAAGAACCACGTTCGGCGAATCGTGCGCGGAACCCCGAAACCGACCCTTTCGTCCTTGCTGACCGAGGACGAGCAGGCAGGCGATTCGGAATTCATCCTCCGCCACGCGCGGCGAAAGGGCGTCGGAGCCGGGCGACTGGAGAGCATCGAGCGGCAACGAAGGATCATCGACCGGATCCTTTCCGCTATCGAGGAACCGTACGAACGGGACGAGAAAATCATCGTCTACGATCGCTTGACACGGCTCGGGCTCCTGACGGAAGCGCCCATGGCGCCGGGAAGGGACATTCTCTGGGACGCCGCCGTTCGGCGGACGGAGGAGAAGCTCAAGGCGAAGGGGAAGGACATCGACGAGTTCGCGGCGGTCGAGATGGGCGGCGGGGAGCCCGCGCTCCTGAGCTACTCCAGCGGCTCCACCGGCCAACCCAAGGGGATCATCTCCCTGGTCGGAGGAACCGTCGCCGGGGGCCAGACCATGTTCAACTCCTTCGGGCTGGCGCCCCACGAGATCCACCACACGTCCACGGACTACGGGTGGATCGTGGGACCCGCGTACGCCCTTTGGTTCCCGATGATCGAGGGGAGGACCTTCCTCCTCCAGAGCTTCGTGCCCACTCCCCGCAGGCTCGCCCAGGTGGTCGAGGAGTTCGGGGCCTCGTTCCTGAAGGCAGGCTCCCCGATCTACGAGGCGATGTCGAAGGTCGACGGGCTCTTCGAACCCGACAAGGGGGGGTTCGACGTGCGGTCCCTGCAGCGGGAGGGGGCCCCGGGGACCTGCGGCTGCGCGGCCCCGTACTCCTACCCGGCCCACGCCCGGATCCAGGCGGTGCTGGGCGACGTGGCGATCAACTCGCTGTGGCGCACCGAGGATTTCGGGTCGCAGCACGCGACGTTCAAGCGCCGCCCTGGCGTCGAGCGGCGGTGCGTCGAAACGTACCGCGACGAGCTCCGGCGGCTCGCCGGATCCCGCGAGCCGGAAGGAGTGGTGGCGCGGGTGCGGACCCCGATCGAAATGGACCACGAGCACCCCGAGATCCTTCCGCTGCCGTGGGTGAACCCTGTGATCGCCGACCGGCTGGAGGACGAGGAGGGCAACCGGGTCGAATCGCCGCGCGAGGTGACCGAGGCCCTCATCACCGCTTCGGGACGTAGCCGAAAGGCGGTGATCGGGCAGCTGCTCTATCGGGGCGCCCAGCCCCACCGCATGGGGTGGCTGATGGGCAGCAACGAGGGCCGGCGGGGACCCGCCCGGCCCGACGCGAAACTCACCGCGGCCAAGTACTACGGCCACGCGTTCGCACCGGAATGGCCCGGGAAGGGACGGGAGGGCAGGCGCATCGCCCACGACGGCGGCGACTCGGCCTACTGGGTGCGGGTTCTCTACGACCCCGGGAGCCCGGAGGACGCGCTGATCCTCGACGGCCCGACGGATCCGGTCACCCCCAGGACCTTCTACGCGTCGGGGCGCTCCGGAAACATCGCCAACGTCTACGGCCACCTGGTCAACGAGACGATGTACGAGAACGCCCTGAACGAACACACCCGGTACTTCCGGAAGGTGGGGGTGACGTTCATTCAACATCCCACCAAGGACCGTACGCCGGTCGTCGTGGCGGCCCTGCAGCCCGGGGTACAGCCCAGCCGGGACCTGGTCGATCTCGTCCAGATGACGATCAACCAGAAGCTCAACCCCCAGGTCAAGCCGGACCCCCAGGACATCGTCTTCCTGGTGGCCGAGGCCGCGGGCTTCGAGGGGGAGGAGACCTTCCTTCCGATGACCCTGACGGCGAAGATCATGTACGAGATGGTCAAGTTCTACGCCGGAAAGCCCCTCGAGACCCTGCGGAAGATGCAGCAGGCATTACGGCCCGAAGAGGTCCGGGCCCGGATCCGCGGGGGAGACGTCGAGTTTTTCCGGGCCAGCCCGCTGTTCCAGGGAATGCCCAATACCGACGGGCTGAAGGTCAAGGGGACGCTCATCTATCTGCTCGACAGGATCATCGCCTCCCGTGAGGGGGACGAGGCGGTGGACGCCCCGTTCCGTCCCGACGAACCGGTGGCCGTTTCCCTCGCGGACGTTCCCGACCGGCTCGTCAAACGCCTCGGCACGCCGCCGCTGCGCCCCGGCATCGACCCGATCCCGCCCTACCAGGAGGCGTACGGGATCGTCCGCAACGAGGACGGGATGAGCATCGTGCACCGGGACCCGGCGCTGGGGTTCCGGAAGTTCGTGCGCGCCACCCCGACGCCCGCCGCCGGGCAGGCCCTGGTCCAGATCCTCTACGCCGGGGCCACCTACAACGTCATCAACGGGATCACGGCCGATCCGGTCGACGTCCTGGGCGACAAGGACCACCACGTGCTGGGCGACGCGGCCGTCGGGCAGGTCGTGGAGCTCTCCCCGGAGGCGGAGCAGGAAGGGCGCCTGGCCATCGGCCAATTGGTGCTCGTGGACCCGATGGTGTTCAACCGCCAGGCCCCCACGGTGACCCTGGACGCCCAGCGCGAGGGGCATATCGGGGGGTACCAGGGCGGGGGGGACCAGGCCACCCTGCAGGCGTTCGCGGCGTTCGACACGGGCAACCTCGTCGAGGTCCCGGTCGACATGCCGCTGCCCCAGGCGGCGACCCTGATCCTCAACGGCCCCACCGTGGAGCACGCCCTGTTCGGCCCAGGCAAGCTCAGCCTTACCGCGGAGGACGTGCTCCTGGCCCACGGAGGCAGCGGCCACACCGGATCCATGGCGATCGACATGGCGACGACCCTGGGGATACCGGTCCTGACCTATGTCTTCGACCGGAAGGAGGCGGACCTCGTCCGCGGCCGTCATCCCCACGCGAACGTCGGCTTCATCCTGCGGGAGGAGCATCCGGAAGCCCTGCGGGCGGCCCCGGTCGACGACCCGGAAGAGCTGGCGAAGTGGCAGCGGGCGGTAGACCGCCTTGTGGCGTCGGTTCCAGCGAAGTTCCGGCCGACGAAAGTCATGCAGAACGCCGGACGGGGGCTTCAGGCGGCGGACTTCCGGCTGCTGCGGCCTTGTCCCCAAGGCAGCCGCACTTCCTGGTTCTCGGGGGCATTCGGCCTGTTCGGGACGTTCAACGGGTACGACGCCAGGCTTTCGGCCGCGGAGGCATTGGGCCCGGACGGTGCGGGGATACGGCTCGGGGAAAACGTGCTGGTGCACTACGGCGCCAACGCCGACGAGGAGGGCCGCGACGAGCTTGCCGCCTCGGCCATCGCGGAAGCCGCGCGCCTGGGGGCACGGGTCACGGTGCTGGCCGAAACCCAGGAGCAGCAGAACCGGTTGTTGCGAAACGAGGACATCGCCGCGCATTTCGGCAAGACCCGGATCCAGAACGTGGAGGCCCTGCGGGGCGGGGAAGGAAAGAAGAAGCTGCTCTGGCCCGATCACCTGCCCGACGTGGACGAGGGCCGCTTCGCGCCGGAGCGGGAGGCCCACCGGAGCTGGCCCGGGCGGGACGCCCAGACCCGTTTCGCAACCGAGACCGTGAGCGTGGTCAAGGAGGCCCTCGGCCCCTACAACACCAACCGCTCGGGCGCATGGGACGCGATATGGGACAGCGGCCGGCGGGACCACCTGGCGCTCAACATGGCGCTCCTGACCGAGCAGACCGGCCGCGTCGTGTACGGGGAGACCAGCGCGCGGCAGACGCTGACCTGGCACCTCGCGCAGGGCTGGATGCTGCAGCGGACCATCCTCGTTCCGGCCAATCCGGAAGATCTCGGAGAGAACGCGACGGCCCGGGAGAAGATCGTCCGGATGGCCGGCTCCCACATGTACGAGCCGCACGAGGCCCAGGCGTTCCGGGACAAGATCGACCGGGGGATCTATCACCTCCATGAACCGGACCGGGTCCTCGAGCCGGACCGGATCCCGTCCGGGTTCGGCGATCAACTGGGCGGCCGGGCGCCCGGTTCGACCGCCTACCGGATGGTGACCGACCTCGATCCCGTTCGCTCCGAGCGCGACCTGCTGCTGGCCCAGGGGATTCGAATCGCCGAGGAACTGTCGTTGATGCGGCTCCTGTTCCATCCCATCGGCCGGGATGCGTCGGTCGCCACGGTGGAGTTCAAGATCAACCGTCCCCTGGTGAGCAACACCCTGCGAAACTCGGACCTGCACTGGTTCCGGGGCGATGCGGTCAAGCAGCTCCGTTTCCTGTTCCACCGGATCCGGGAAGAGGGTTCCGCCAGGGCGGTCGTCCTCACCGCCGAGGGGACCCGGGCGTTCGTGCCGGGTCAGAACAGCGACGAGCTCGCCGTGCTATCCGACGAGCAGATCACCGAGCTCGCGGCTCTCGCCCAGGAGACGATGAGCCTGATCGAGGGATTCCGGATCCCGGTCGTCCTGAACCTGAACGGCCTGGCCCTGGGGGGCGGAGCGGAGCTCGTATCCGCCGCCCACTACGTGGTCGCCTCGCGGGTCGAGCGGATCTATCTCGGCCAGCCCGAGACGTACATCAACCTGATCCCCGGGTTCGGCGGCACCCAGCGCCTGGTCCGGCTTCTGGCCGAGAAGTCCCGGCTGGGCCGTCGCCGCGGGCTCCTCTTCGCGGTCGACACGATCCTGACCGGACAGCCGATGAGCGTCGAGGAGGCCTATGCGCACGGACTGATCTCGGAGCTCGTCCCCGCAAACTCCCTGTCCCGGGCGTACCGCCTCGCCGCGGACCACGCCCTGGGGACCGACGACACCCTCCGCCGGGCCATGGAGGAGCGTCACCGGGCCGTGGCGCGCTGGGAGGAGCCGTTGACCGACGAGGAGACGGGGCGCCCCCTCGACCCCTCGATCCTCGCCGAGGACGACCACGTCAAGAGGTACCTGCGACACGCCGAGACCGTCGGGAAGAGGGGAACGGTCCTGCGATATGCCCTGGACCTGATCGTCCGGAACGTCACCGAGGGGGTCCAGTACGGAGAGGAGGCCTACTACTTCGGACAGGCGGGGGCGAGCAGCGAGTTCCGGCAGTCGATCGCCCGCTTCCGGAACCGCGCGCCGCTCCCCCGGCCGCCGCGACGCCCGACGACGGAGAGGGAACGCGCGCGGATCCGGCAGTTGGCGGACGAATCCCTTGCCGCGGCGGGGGTGCGCGCCGCGGGTCGTTGACTATCCTGCAACAGGAACCGCATTGCGCCGTCCGGCATCCTGCCTCAGCCGACCCCCTTCCACCCGCGAGGTGCCGAGGATTTCCTCCAGTGTACTTCCGGGCCGGAAAACGCATCTTAATATCCAGCGAAAGGGAACGCCGGAGCCATGTGCGGCATCGTCGGATACACAGGCCGGAAACAGTGCGTGCAGGCCCTGCTGGAAGGCTTGGGGAAACTGGAGTACCGCGGGTACGATTCGGCGGGCATCGCCGTGCAGGACGGCGTCGGGCTCGCCGTCCGCAAGAAGGAGGGAAAGCTCGCCAGGCTTCTCGAGCTGGTCGCGCGGGAACCGGTCTCGGGGACCTGCGGCGTGGGACACACGCGCTGGGCCACCCACGGCCGCCCTTCCGATGAAAACGCCCACCCGCACCGCTCGGGGGCGGTTGCCGTCGTCCATAACGGGATCATCGAGAACCACCAGGCCCTGAGAAAGTGCCTGACCGAGGCGGGCCGGACGTTCCGCTCCGAGACCGACTCGGAGGCGATCGCCCACCTCCTCGACGCGTTCACCTCCGCGGGCCTCCCCCTGGAAGCGGCGGTGCGCCGGGCCGTGGCGGAACTGAAGGGCTCCTACGCGTTCCTGGCGATATCCGAGAAGGAGCCGGGGACGGTTGTCGGCGCCCGCATGAATTGCCCAATGGTGGTCGGCGTGGGGGACAAGGAGACGTTCTTCGCCTCGGATCTCCCTCCGCTGCTCTCCCACACCCGGCAGGCGCTCTTCCTGGAGGATCGGGAGATCGTCGTCGCCTGGCCGGAAGGGGTGCGGCTGACCGACTTCGCGGGGAACCTCAAGCACCGCACGCCGCAGACGATCGACTGGTCTCCCGTGATGGCGGAGAAGGGAGGATACCGGCACTTCATGCTGAAGGAGATCCACGAGCAGCCCCGGGCCGTCCTGGACACGCTCTCCGGCCGTATGCTGCCGAAGTCGGGGGAAGTCGTCTTCGAGACTCTCCCGTTTCCGGGCGAGCGGCTGCGCGGGCTGAAAAAAGTGCTCATCGTCGCCTGCGGCACCTCCTGGCACGCCGGGCTGGTCGGCAAGTTCATGATCGAGGGGTTGGCGCGGGTTCCGGTCGAGGTGGACCTGGGCTCGGAGTATCGTTACCGCGACCCGGTGGTGGACGAAGGGACCCTGTGCGTTCCCATCTCCCAATCGGGCGAGACGGCGGACACGCTGGCGGGCCTGCGCGAGGCGAGGGGAAAGGGGGCGATCGCGATCTCCATCTGCAACGTCGTCTCCTCCACGATCGCCCGGGAGGCGGACGGCGTAATCTATACGCGCGCCGGGCCCGAGATCGGGGTCGCGTCCACCAAGGCCTTTACGACCCAGCTCGCGGCGCTCCACCTCCTGGCGCTGCACCTTGCGGCGGCGCGCGGAACCCGCTCGGGACCGGAGGTTTCCACGCACCTCAGGGACCTCGAAGAATTGCCCCGGAAGATGGAGGAAGTCCTGAAGCTCGAGGCCGCGATCGCGGCGATCGCCCGGAAATACGAGGACACGAGGGGATTTCTCTTCCTGGGCCGGGGGCTCTCCTACCCGATCGCGCTGGAGGGGGCGTTGAAACTCAAGGAGATCTCCTACATCCACGCGGAAGGTTACCCGGCAGGCGAGATGAAGCACAGTCTGATCGCCCTGATCGACGAGCGGATGCCGGTGCTCGTCCTCTGCGCGAAGGGAGAGACCTACGAGAAGACCCTTTCCAACATGGAGGAGGCCCGCGCCCGCGGGGGGCGCGTGATCGCCGTGGGCACGGAGGGGGACGGCGTGCTGGCCGGAAAGGCGGAGGACGTCCTTTACCTCCCCCCCTGCGGCCGCTACACCCTTCCGTTCCTGGAGGTCGTCCCCCTCCAGTTTCTCGCGTACCACATGGCGGTGATCAAGGGCACCGACGTCGACCAGCCGAGGAATCTCGCCAAGAGCGTCACTGTTGAATAGAGACAAAACCGACGCGGCCCGACCGGCATCCTACATCTGCCCGGAAATCGCGGCGCCGCGCGGGAGTCGACGATGAAAGTCGGTTTTTACGGCCACGTACGCCAGTACCACAGCCTGAAGGCGGAACTGGATGCCGTCATCGGAGAGGTCCTCGAGAGCGGCGAGTACGTGATGGGGCCGACGCTGGCGCGGTTCGAGCGGGAGCTGGCGGCGTACTTCGGCATGAAGAACGCCATCGGCGTCAACTCCGGCACGGATGCCCTTTGGCTCGCGTTCCTGGCCTTGGGGGTAGGCCCGGGCGACGAGGTCATAACGACCGCCAACACGTTCTTCGCCACGGCCGAGGCGATCTGGATCACCGGCGCGAAAGCCGTTTTCGTGGAGATCGAGCCGGCCACGTGCAACATCGATCCGAACCGGATCGAGGCGGCCATCACCCCCCGCACCAAGGCCATCGTGCCGGTCCACCTCTACGGCCAGATGGCGGACATGCGGTCGGTCTCCGGGATTGCGAAACGCCATGGCCTGTTCGTGGTGGAGGATGGCGCGCAGGCGATCGGCGCGCGCGGCGACGGATTCGCCGCCGGCGAATTGAGCGACGCGGTCTGCACCAGCTTCATCGTCCAGAAAAACCTGGGTACGTTCGGCGACGGCGGCGCCGTGATCACGAACCGGGAGGACATCGTGCCCCGAATCCGGGCCTTGCGCAACCACGGATCGCTCAAGCGCTCCTATCACAGCATGGGGTACAACAGCCGCCTCGACGACCTGCACGCCGGAGTCCTTGGCGTGAAGCTCAAGAAGATCGATGAATGGAACGACCGGCGGCGCGAGATCGCCGCCATGTACACCGACGGGCTGAAAGAAACGGGCCTTGCGCTCCCTTTCGGGAAGCCCGGCTACCGGCACGTCTATCACCTGTATGTGATCGAGACGCCGAGGCGGGACGCCATGCTCGAATTCCTGAACGATTCGGGCGTCGACGCCAAGGTCCACTACCCGATCCCCATTCACCGGCAGGAAGGCTTCCCGTGGGGGAAGCCGGCCGACCTCGATGTCAGGCTGCCGCTGACCGAAAAATCGGCGGCGAGCGTGATCTCCCTGCCCATGTTCCCTGAAATGACGCGGGACGAGGTCGACCATGTCGTCGACACCTGCCGCGCCTGGGCGGCTCGATGAGCCGGGCGCCGGCGACCTATGCCGTGGCGGTGGCCGGCCTGGGCAAGCGCGGCATGCATCACGCGGAGGCCTTCGCCGACAACCCCCGCTTCCGGCTCGTCGGGCTTTGCAACCCCGGCTCCCAGCGGCTTGACGCCGCCAGGCAAAAATTCCCGGACGCATACGCGAGCACGGAAGTCGCCGACATGCTCGCCCGGACCCGTCCCGACGTCTTCGCCTTCTGCACGCCGCCCCATATCCGGCTCCCCCTTGTCCGGGCGGGGGTGGAGGCGGGCGTGAAGCTCATCGCCTACGAAAAACCGATGGCTACCTCCACCAACGAAGCCCTGGAAATATCCCGCCTGCTCCGCGAAGCAGGGGTCCAATCCGTAGTCAGCCACCAGCACCGCTACGGCGAGCATTATCGAAAAGTGAAGGAGATCATCGCCGGCGGGGCCATCGGGCGGGTTCAGACGGTCTACGGCCACGCTACGGGATGGATGATGCACATGATGACGCACCTCATCGAGTACGTCCGCTGGTACAACGACTACGCGGAGGCCGAGTGGGTGGCGGGGCAGGCGGCCGGACGGGAAAAATTCGCGGACGTCCACGCGTCCCCCGACTACATCGCCGCGGTGATCCAGTTCGCCAACGGTGTGCGGGGAGTGATCGAGTGCGGCGCCGGGGCGCCCGACGTGCCCGAAGTGGAGTACTGGTGGCGCAAGTGCCGAATCGGCGCGCAAGGCACGGAGGGTTTCGCCGAGGTCCTGACGGGCGGAGGCTGGCGGGCCGTCACGCGCGACTCGCAAGGCGTGATTTCCGGCCCCGGCAACATGGAGTACGGCCACGACATGCCGCCCTACGTTCAGGACATCGCCGCCTGGCTCGACGATCCGGCCCGGATCCATCCCTGCCACGGCGAGAGCGCCCTGAAAGGTTTCGAGATCATGATGGCGGCCTGCCGCTCGGCGGTGCGGCGCGGCAAGGTAACGTTGCCCCTCGGCCCGGGCGAACCGGAGCTTGCGGCCCTCGGGAACGCGCTGCCGTAGTTCGGGGCCCGGAGGCCAAGGAGGGCGAGCGAGGCCTGACGGCCCCGGACGCCGGTTCGACTTCTTTGCGATGGTGGAGGCGGTCGCAAAGAATTCGAACCGGGGGGGAGATGGCCTTTGAAGTCGCCATTATGGATGTCCCCGAGGAGCCTCTTTATCAACGGATAGCCGAAAAGGTTTTACATTTACACTGGTTGGGTCTCAACAATCTGCGCATCGGAAGACATCTTGATGTCGATGACAAGACCGTTGCGAAGTCTCTCCGGTGGGTTGCAAGACTGGAAGGCGGGGATATTCTACGGACCATGAACAACTAGCCTCTTCCCCACCGCGCTTGGATGTAGCCAACCCCGTCCTGAGACTCGACCGGACCGCCGCTCAAGAAATGAGAATGGCTTCGTCGCTCAATAACACGCGGCGTTCCCGCCCGTGCAGTCGGTCCCGTCCGGCGCCTCGCCCACGTTCCGTAGACGACCTCCTTCGCTCTCGTCGTCGCCACGTAGAGGAGCCGGCGTTCCTCAGCAAAGTCAGCGTTTGGCCGCGGCATGATACCCTCATCGAGCGCGCCAATGATCGTCGCCCTGACGGTTAGGCCCTTAGCTGCGGCCATACTCATGATGCGGACACCTTCGCTTTCATTCGCCGCGCGGTCTTTTCCTAGCGGTGCGATCTGGCTAAGGTATCGTCCGAGGGTGACATCGGGCTCCGCGAGGTCGTCGAGAGCGGTGAGGAGTTCGCGGAGATCCTCGCTTGGAGGAGGAACGACCTCGCCTCCCGCCGTCTCGACGATCCACTGGCCCCACCCAATCTCGCATTCCTCTGGGCCCGGGTGAGCGTTAAGCCATGTGAGCACGGACTCGATCAGCTCCCGCGCCCTTCTGGCGGCTGCAACAGGCGCGGCTGGAAAGTCCTCCTCGTAGGCCGCCAGCAATGCCTGACCGAACTGACGGCGCAGGCTTCGTGCCCGCTCGTAGATATAGTCGGAGAAACCATCGCCGATCCCCGAAGTCATTTTTAAAAGGGCGGCCCAAGCGAGAGAGTCCTGTCGATGCACGACTAGACGAAAGATCTCCAGCAGCCGCCGGTTATTTGGCTCAGCGAGCATCCGTTCGACGACATCAGGATCCGAATGCGGGATCCCGACACGATTTAACTCCACTTTGATCGGTCTACTGAAGTTGCCACGGTAATCTGTACGCAGCAGGACGAGAATTTCCGCCGGAGGGATCCCTTCGGCATCAACGAGTTTCTGGATGAGTCTCGCGATGCCGCGTGCCTCCGAGACTTGTCCGGCAAACGAAAGAAAAGCAACTTCTCCTGGTGGCGAACCGGGCGCCGGCTCAAGGCGGGGCCGAGGTGGTCGGTCAGGGTCGCCCTCGATTATGTGGCTCGCCCATTCAATGATCCTGCTTCCGCAGCGCTGGGTGATGGAGAGCGGGTAGTCGGCGGCGCCGGGGTAATCGTCCGGAAATCGTCGGATTCCCTCTGGCGCAGCTTTGCGGAATGAGTAGATCGACTGGTCGTCGTCTCCAGCGCCGATTATGGAGCAGCCCCGCTCACTAATAAGTCTGATGACGTCGAGGTCGCAGGCGTTGAGGTCTTGATACTCATCAACAATTAGGAGGTCGTAGCCGACGCCAGCGAGGTCTGGGTGGTCCCGGAGGGCCTTCCGCAGTGCGTATGGGAGTTCATGGAGCAAAGTGTAGGCGTAAATTGTATGGTGTTCTCCCCAGGCCCCGTGAAAGCGACTCCTCTCCTCCGGCGTGACTCTCGGGTCTTCCTCTGTGAGAAGCGACTCCCAGTTCGCGGCCATCTCGCGCACCAGCTGGTCGAGCCTGTTCACCGTAACCCGTGCACGGCGAGCGAGGGTCGGACGAACGATCTCCTCGTACTCCCAATCGTCGGCGATCCGGAGGGGCTCCGGGAGGTCGCCGGAACCGGGATTACGGACGAGGACTGAGATCGCAAATGAGTGAATTGTGCTCGGTCGCTCGGCGACGGTTGCCGGGTGGGCGGAGACCTTCTTTGCGAGTTCTCCGGTGGCTGCACGAGTGAATGTGAGGAGGCGGATTCTTGGCGGGTCTGTGCCGGAAAGCATCTGGTCGATCAGGGCCACAAGTGTCGCACTCTTTCCCGTCCCGGGGCCAGCAAGGACACGTGCGTGGCAATCGAGGCTATGGGCGAGAATCGATTGTTGCTGTAGTGTAGGAATGAACGGAGCCATCTACGGATCTCAAAACTCCTTCATTGGTGTCTGGAATTATAGGACGGGATTTGCATCCACTCTTTCCCCTCGAGTAAATGCCCCGCGCCCTTCTTCCTCAATCCCTGCCATTTGATGGACAAACTATCTTGTAATGCTGCCGATGTTCAAGTCCCGAATCAGTTTTTCCAGGGTTAGATTTGCGTTTTCGGCCCCTATCCTATCCCGCAATTCCCACACTTTGGGTCTGTGGCACTTCCGAAAGATCGTGCTGCGTCCGCAGGGGCATGGCCAGTGCCCCTTATAAAATCGACCAGCAATAAGAGCAAGGAATAACGACACGATCATGGGTTCCGTCGGAATTTCAAGCATCTCGCCATACGCTTCCAAGATGCCCATGGAGCCGTGACTACGTTGTCCAAACGGCCAATTACCGGTCCGTTCAAAAACGCTCTGGCTTATAAAAAAGTTCCGTACAGGACCTTCTAGAAAATCGCGAAGCGTGGCACCCTGGGGGAAATACCGCCATCTCTCGTCCGGAACGAAGAGGCACGCCTTTCCATCCCCATCAACATGCCTTTCTGCAACCCAAGGGATGCGCCCCCCAACTTCCCAGACTATTGGCAGATCCTTGGGAAAATTATTTGGGACCCTGACCTCGATGCTGTAGCGGTCGAGGATGCTCCTGCCTTCCACGATTGGGAAGCTTCCGTGTATGACAACCCGTTCCTCCTCGATCGAAAAGTGAAGGTCGGGATATGCGGTCTTGACCTCGCCCTTAATTTGATCGAACACATCGGGATAGGCGAGGTGCCACGGCAGCGTCATTCACTCCGCCACGGCTTGCTCGGGTTGGGAACCGATACAGCAACACGCCCGAGTGCCGCCGTCTTCTCGTCCTCGTCCATGGTGTCCACTGGACCAAAAACACTTTCCCATTCCTGGTCCTCGATCCGCTGGAGCGTGCCGCGGGCGACCTCTGAAAGCCCAGCGCGTACCGAAGTGCTGAGCAGTTCCGAAAGGTCGTTCCCGGTAGGGTTAGCAGGATCCTCAATTACAATTTCGTCGACACGGTCTCGGAGTTCCGTCCAGACGTGCTTGAGCCGAGTTGCCATCCCAGCTGATTTCTTTCTCTTTAACAGGTCGATCGTGAAAAGCTCGAGGGCGAAGTGCTTCACGCTCACGCTATTGCGCACGCGCCACAGCTTGAGCAGACGGATCGCGTCGGTGACGTCGCTGTCCTTTACGTGGCTGATGTGGGTGTCAAGGTTGGTCTTCATCCGTTCCTTGTCGCCCGATGGTTTGTAGAGATACGCGTCCGTCTTCGAGTCGTCCGTAAAGCGGCCTGGAACCACGTCGATGTGGAAGTCGACGCGGAGGTTCTCCTTCTGCCCACCGCCGATGCGCAGAGCCACTCCCTTCGGCTCCACGAAATATTTCTCCTGAAGGGCCGTCCGGGTCTCCTCGTAGATCTCCTTCAACGATTTGCCCGCTTCGTCGTCCTCGCGGGGGAAGTAGCAGATGACGTCCAGGTCGTAGGCTTCGCGGATCATGGTTCCCTTCGCTTTGGACCCGCCGTAGCGGATCGTCGGGTTTGAACCATCGAAGTATTGACGGAGGAGCTTTTCTACCTCCAGCCGCCGAGAGCGAAGCTCCTTGAGCTCGGGGCCGTTCTCCTCGATGGTCTGCGACGTTAAAACCGCTTGAAGATATTCGTTTTCCGTCATGATTCATCACTCCTCTCAATTTTCAAGGCGAAGGAATAGCCCCCTCTTGCCTTGTCGAAGTCGTACACGAGCAAGTCGGGATCGACCTTCGGAAAAAGCTCCTTGCCGCAGAAGACGGCCACGGGGGCGGGCACGGCGAGGAAGAGGTGCAATTCCTTTAACGTGCCATGGTTGGCTTGGATAATCCTCAGAGCCTGCCGGTATATTTCACCGAACCGGGCAAGATCCTCCCGTAAGTTCAGGAACCCTGGATTTGGGGTTTTTCCTTTCAGCGTGATCTCGTAGACGTGGAACCCTGAGGAGATCGCACCAGGAAGATCCTCAAGGTGTATCGTCCCGCTCATGGAAAGCGTTAGTGCGACTTTCTTCCTATCCTTTCCAGCCCGGAGAAGTCGGAATTCGTAATCGACGGGAACACCCTTTCGCTTCCACGTCCAGCCCTCGGGGTTTCGATGCCGCTGGTACGGATCGACCGGAATCTTGTTGCTCAATTGGCTACCGAGATAGACGAGCAAAGGGATCGGGGCGAGGGCAAATAGGGAGACATGCCTCGTTACTATTACCTCCATCTCCGGCTCATAGATGCGGGCGACGCGTCGCTTGATTTCCTGCGCAGCCGTCCGGTAATACGCTTCGTTTTCAACGTTGATCCCGGTAAGGTCTATCAGGGTCCCGGGAATGCTTTTCGGATATCGGGGAGCGACCGCCTCTGTCACCTGTGACGCCGGGATTTCCACGGCGTGGCTGCCGATGTTCGCCTTGAGCTGAACGACGGCGGTTTTCATGTCTGGACCAAGTCCGGTAACGTGGTGGATGCGCTTTTCGTGGCGGCGCTTGTATTCCTTTAGGGTCGTGACGCTGTACGTTTCCGGGGCGTCGTCGATGAGTTTGTGGCAATCCCTGCACACCAGCATGAGGTTCCGGGGTTCGTGGATGTCCTCCGGACGGCTGGCGTGGCCGCCCCGAGGGCCGCCCTTGCTGAAGCCAACGATGTGGGCCATGTCGGCGTAATTGCCTTCGGTCTTCGTCAGGTGGTGCCGAAGGAGGTACTTGTTGCAACCGTCGAACTCGCATCGGCCTCCGGCATTGACGAAAAGGAATACTTTTACGTCTATTGGGATCCTCCTTTGGCGAATTACGGGGGAGACGGTCATGATCATTCCCTTGTTATCTTATTGTGCAGAACATGCTTCTTGGACCTTTACGGTAAACTCGCAACGTTTCGACGGTTCCTCTTTCCAGAGATGCCGATCCAGTTCGGAGCTGCAGCCGGCGTCTTCCAGGAGGCCGGTACGGAACGTGTCAACGACTTTGAGACACTCCCGGTCAGAATTTAATGTGCAATTCATCGGTCAATCCGTCTGCGGCCTTGGGCTTGTTGATCCAGACCTCGGCGGGTAAGGCGGGCGGTTTGGGAACCCCCCGGACGAACCGCTCCGGCATCGTCTCGAAGGCTTTCACCAGAACCGCCTCCCGCTCGGCATGCCGTTTCGCCGCCAACCCGAAGTGAACGTCGTAGGGAGTCAGCAACCCCAGCCCGCCATGATGATGCATCGTGTTGTACCACTCGAAGAAGTCGATCAGGAAACTGCGGGCGTCCTGCAGCGACCCGAACCGGTCGGGGAACCCCGGCTTGTACTTGAGGGTCTTGAACTGGCTCTCCGAGTACGGGTTGTCGTTCGAGACGTGGGGGCGGCTGTGGCTCTTGGTCACCCCCAGGTCGGAGAGCAGCAGCGCCACCGGTTTAGAGGTCATCGACGACCCCCGGTCGGCGTGAATCGTGAGCTTCCCCTTCTCGATTCCTTCCCGTTTGCAGACCGACTCGATCAGCCGCTCGGCCAGAACCGCCGCTTCCCGGTACGCCACCATCCAGCCCACCACGTACCGGGAGAAGACGTCGAGGATCACGTACAGGTAGAAGTAGGTCCATTTCGCCGGACCTTTCAGCTTGGTGATGTCCCACGACCACAACTGGTTGGGACCGGTCGCCAGCAGCTCCGGAGCCTTGTAGTGCGGGTGATGCAGCTGGTTGCGCCGCTCCCGTACCTGCTGGTTCTCCCGAAGGATCCTGTACATCGTGGGGATCGAGCAGACGAACTTCCCCTCGTCCAGAAGGGTGGCGTACACTTCCGCCGGCGCAAGATCGGAGAACCGGTCGTCGTTGAGCATCGACAGCACCATCTTCCGCTCGTCGGGCGGCAGGGCCCGGGGAACGGGCCGTGGAGGGCGAACAACCTCCACCTTCGGCTTCTGCCATCGGTAGAAGGTCGCCCGCGCCACGGACAGGGCCGCGCACGCCGGGGCGATTCCCACCAACGTCCTCTGCTGCGCCACGACCGCCATCAGTCCTTCTCTCCGTTCCGCTTCAGTTCGATCCCCAGAATCTCCGAGACTTTTTTTTGGAGATCCACCAGCGCCTCGGCGCGCTCCGCACGGGCCTTCAGCCGACGGGTCTCCTTCTCCAGAGCCGCCACCTTCGCCGCCAGCGGGTTCTTCTCCTTCGGCGCGGGGCCGCGCTTCTTTTCGAACAGTTTCCCCTCGCCCCGCTGTTTTCGCCACTGGCTCAGGTGGGAGGTGTACAACCCCTCCCGCCGCAGCAGGGCGCCGATCTCCCCGGGTTCCCGGCAGGCGTCCGCTTCCCGCAAGACCTTGAACTTGTACTCCGCCGTATACCGCCGCCGCGTCGCCTTCGCCACGACCTCGACCCCCCGGGAACGATCTTCCAGAACCACTGCGGAACCGATCGAATTCATCTTACAATCCTCTCTCGCCCTGCTCAGTAAACTTCATACAGTCGAGTGTCTCATGCATGTTGACACGGAGGGTATTTCCATCCTTCATGCAGACGAGAACCACCGCATGTTTGTCTTGACGCAATATCCGGACCTTGTAATCCGCGAAAGGATCCAGGAGGCCCGGATCGTGCCGGGTGGCCAGGACGAGAAGCTCCGCATCGCTTATCCCCTCGTCCGGGTCCTTGTAACGGACGGTCGACTCCACGGAGGCGCTCAGTTTTGTAAGGGCGGAGCTAATGACATACATCTTTTCTCCTTCGGCGGCACGGCTCATCGTGCAGCCGACGAGGGTAAGGAGAAAAAAAACAGGAGCGGCGAAACGAATGACTCTGATACGTTTCATGTCTTATCCCCAGAAAACCAGTTGGTCGTTCTCGTTGCGACCCGTGTCCAAGTTCCAGTTGCCAATTCGCGCCAGATACGACCTCTGCCCCTGGTAAGCTCCGCTTGCTACGACCTGCCAAACTCCGCCGACGTTCACGATCGCCCTGTCAAAGATCGCATCGTAGCTCTGCTTCCCGGCGGGAGTCACGAGGCCTTTGATGAATTTCGGAGCAATATCGCTCTTAGCGGGGTAGGTCAGCCCGGCGTCCATGCACACGTGGCGGGCAAGCGGAATGAGCCGGTATCCCTCCTCGGCGATCTTTCCGATCCCGAACTTGAACCCCCAGTGCCATTTGTCGATGTCAGGCGGGTTACTGCCGAACTCCTCGGGGTGTACGTCAAAAAGCATCCCTGTCCAAATGGAAACGATGTCCCGGTCGAGGAGGTCGGGGTCCGTGGCATTGCGGCAGGTGGCGATCCCTGAGTCGAGGTGCTCCGATATTCCAATTTCCCCCAAGTTCAGCCGCTGGAAGATGTGGGCGTCCTGGTGCATCTCGCAGATCCGGTGCTGCTTCTCGTGCCCCAGGTAAGGCCCGACCTTCATTTCCACTACTGGGTGGACCGTAACGTCGGTCGTGACGTGGGCCGTGTAGCCTAAGAGCCACGCGAGGCCCTTCCTCCTCGCCTCCCCCTCCAGCATCTGCAGTCGCTTCACCCCGGCGTGGATCATCTCGCCCGCCCGAGTGTAGTGCATGGCATCCGCCCACCGCTTTGCACCCTCGTCGCCGATAGCGAGGTATGGGTAGTCGGGGCTGACCGCGCCCAGTTCACAGAATTTGAAATGGTCAAGGATGGCGGAAATCGCCTCCTGTGGAAATCCGGAGATTCGCTCGAGCCGTTGCGGCTCCTTGAGTTCGTTCACCAGCGTGATATGTGCGTATGCGCCGGGCATGTGCTCCTCCAGCAATCGTAAACGGCGCCTGACTAGTCGCAGGCCACCGCAGGAATACGACGACGCTACCGCATGCGGCTGGAATTGTCAACATAATATACATGTTGATGTTTATATTATTGACTGTTTATGGTATTGACATTGCTTGGATGATCCTTATAAACTTAGACCAGATGAAGACAGACGCCATGTATGCCGAGTTCGGCAAACTCGTCCGCCGCCACCGGCTGCGCCTCAATTTTACCCAAGATCAACTTGCGGATCGCGTCGGTCTTTCTCGAACCTCAATCACCAACATCGAAAAGGGCCGACAAAAGGTTCTCATCCACCATCTAATCCACCTCGCCGAGTCTCTGCAAGTCACCCCTGAGGCACTTCTCCCATCTATTGGGGTGCCACAGATCCCACCGGAAATAGAACAAAGACTGGGCAGGGACCTTCGCGATAATGAGAAGGATTGGGTGCGCAGAATAGTTGGATCAGGGACGAAAGGAGCTAAACCTCATGGCGAATCCAAGGATTGAGACACTCGTCCGGAACATATTGAAGGATTACAAAGTGAATAGACCACCGGTTCCGGTCGAGACACTCGCCACAAGACTCGGGGCAAAGGTGCGGTATTCGCCCATTGATGGGGACATATCGGGCATGGTCTATCGAGATGAAGACCGCATAATCATTGGTGTGAATTCGCTCCATCACACGAACCGGCAGCGGTTTACGATCGCCCATGAGATCGGCCATATGCTTTTGCACAAAGGGATCGAAGTCCATGTCGACAGGGCTTATCGCGTTAACTTGCGTAATGACATATCTTCGTCAGCAGTCGACCGAGAAGAAATCGAGGCAAACCGATTTGCGGCAAAGTTGCTCATGCCTGAGGATATGCTTATCGCAGATTTGAAAGGCCAAGAAATAGATTTTGAAGACGAGCGAAGGCTTGAGAAGCTCGCGAGAAGATATAGCGTAAGCATACAAGCGTTAACGTTCAGGCTGACTAATCTTGGACCAATATCGCCGCCGTAGTGCACATCGTGAAGCACCACCGATAAATTAGGTACTCCTCGAAGGAGTTAGTGTTGGAAAGTGCGATGAAGAATTCGGGTCTTAGAGTTCTGGAAGTCGCAGATGCGCTCCGCATGACTGTGAATGGGCATCTGGACCCAAAACGCCGGTCTCAGATGGGGCAGTTCATGACGCCCGCGCCTGTCGCCAAGTTTATGGCCTCCCTATTCGCAGATGCTCCTAAATTGGAAATCAGGCTACTGGATCCAGGGGCGGCCGTCGGATCGCTCACAGCCGCATTCGTAGATAATTTGTTCTCCCGAGCTCATCGCCCCCATCGTATAAAGGTCGCAGCATACGAGGTGGAACCGATATTAACCAATCGGCTGGCAACTACCCTTGATGAGTGCTGTGCGGCCGGGACGTCCTGCGGAATCGAGTTCACCGGAGAGATTGTCAAAGAGGACTTCATCCATGCCGGGTGTGCCATCCTCCGCGGGGAACTTCCTTCCGGGCCAAAACAACTTCGCAGCTTTACACATGCCATCATTAATCCGCCTTACAAGAAGATCAGAAGCGATTCGGAATACAGAAAAGACCTCAGAAGTGTTGGCATCGAAACCGCCAATCTATACGCCGCATTCTTGGCAATTTCCATCAAGCTGCTATCTGTACACGGTGAACTTGTGGCGATCGTACCGAGAAGTTTTTGCAATGGCCTCTATTTCAGGCCGTTCCGAAAGCTGCTGCTCGAAAGCATGGCCTTAAAGCACGTCCATGTTTTTCATTCTCGAAAGCAGGCCTTCAAAGACGACGACGTTCTCCAGGAAAACATCATCTTCCATGCGGTAAAAGGGGCTAGCCCGGACCGAGTAGTTATCACGGCAAGCAATGGTCCCGATTTCGGGGATATGACGATCAGAGAAGTGGACTACTGCCAAGTAGTGAAGGTCAATGACCCGGAGCATTTCATCCACGTCGCCCCGATCGAGTCCGACCAGATAGTTATGGACCGCATGGCTCGTTTCAGTCATACGCTGGAAGACCTAGGCATAGGAGTCTCCACGGGGCCTGTTGTGGACTTCAGGCTTAGGAACTTCTTAGTGGATAGACCAGAAGAGGGGACGGTGCCGCTCATTTTCACCGCCCACTTCGACGGGAATATCATAAGGTGGCCAAGAGAAGATTGCAGAAAGTCAAATGCGATACGGCTCGCTGACCCTGTCCGGAAGTGGCTCATGCCGAATGGTTGCTACGTAGTCACAAAACGTTTCTCCGCGAAGGAAGAGCGCCGACGGATCGTGGCTGCTATCCATGACGAGAAGAAAGTTCCAGGAAATTTTGTCGGGTTCGAGAATCATCTGAACGTTTTTCACATGCGAGGCAAAGGATTGCCCTTGATCCTGGCAAAGGGATTAGCAGTCTACCTAAATTCCACGCTGGTAGACCGGTACTTCCGCATATTCAGCGGGCACACACAGGTGAATGCTACGGATCTCAGGAAAATCCCATACCCATCCAGCATGGAACTTGAGACCTTGGGCCGAGGGATTGGCTCCCAATTCCCCAACCAGGAAGAAGTCGACCTGATATTCGAGGAAATACTTTTCCGCGGTTATGAAGGAAATACCTCTACAAGAAAATGTTTGGACGGGTCTTCGAGAATCCAGAGGTAGCTGCCTGGAGCGATGTTCTTGTGTCTGCCCTGCCTGGCTGCGGCGTCTCTCCAGGTTCGATACACGGTCGTAAACCCTATGCCGGCCTTTCCATACCTTTCGGCAAGCTTCTGGAGCTTGGATATCTTATGTTCATCCACCTCACCGTCACTCGTGACCGCCTCTATGACCCAAAGATAGTTTGTATCGCGATTCCAAAGCAGGACATCTGGCATTGCGTCCGACAGTGAAATCGTAATTCCTGCGCCTTCAAGCCGTACGCAGTCTTCCTTGGTTATCCGATCGCCATCTCCATCATCGACATATAGAATCTCGTAGCCGGGCAGAAACCGAGTAATGTAGTGCGTGCAGGCGGACTCAATGAGGTCGCTGTGCTTTGTATCAAGGAACTGCCGTGATTCTGCGGCAAGCCGTGCTTGAAGCTCCGCTCGTTCGCGCACCTTATCTTCCCGAATCCATGATTTAAGCATCTCTACCCATTCTTTCTCATCCGCTTGAAGAACACGTTTAAACTCGTTTTCCAGCCTATAGGCACAATTAGGGGACTTGGCAACGATATGTCCGGAATAAAACGTCATTGAGACGGGGTCTAGGTAGATGGCCTCGATCGCGCCCAATACACGAAGCGGTTTGATCCAATAATCGCGACCTTCCCGATCAAGTTTTATACTGGCATTCCGCTGCAAAATGCCTACGTGTGCTCCCACGTGAGCTGTCGTTGCACCATGGCAGAATTTTGCGCCGTCCGGGGCATTGGAAAACCAGCTGTCGTTCTGGTCATCAAGCAAAGCAAAAACCGCATCGACAATATCCGGGGTCAAGCGGTCGATCACCTTCAAGACAGCTTCAATCCTGTGTTTGGTCACACCTTGGAATGTTTCCGGGACCGCCTGTTTGCCCGCTCTGGCGGCTTGACGGAGGAGCAATTGGACCCGATCCTAGAGAGCGCTCTTCTTACGCGCCATGAATCTTCCTTTCTATTTCGCAATGCGTTATTCGCCGCAAACTGCTTGAATGCGAGGGCACACCGACCCATTGGATTGTGGCATGCTATTCCCGCCCCAGACTGAAGTCAACGTGTTGATATTCGTCGTTCTAACAATCAGCCTCCGTTTCTCCCTGCACGCGAGCTATTGGACCACTTGGCGAACGAGTTGGCAGCAGACTGACACAAAAACATTCCCTGGCATGAAACGGAAGGTATATGAGGATTTTCTGGGATGGAGGCGGGGGGAGTCGCCCGCCTGGGCCTACGCCCACCTAGGGCTCCGGCCTTTGCGGCGCGGCGAAGGGCTGACGCGCTCCCGGGCGTCGCGCTTTTCCTCCTGCTCGTCGGCGCCCTTCGCCGGTTCGACTCCCCATGGGCTCCACCAAGCGCAAAAAAAGCCGCCCCTCCGCAAATCGGAAGGCGGCTTTTGCCAACGCTTGGTGGAGGCGGGGGGGGTCGAACCCCCGTCCGAAGATTCTTTACTC
>Ga0209320_10000140_pt1 | contig 36727 bp, 33 predicted proteins | sample Rifsed13ft4_FD_184008 | JGI IMG/M metagenome (GOLD analysis project Ga0209320, IMG submission 184008) | Soil microbial communities from Rifle, Colorado, USA - sediment 13ft 4 (version 2) | ecosystem: Environmental > Terrestrial > Deep subsurface > Rock core/Sediment | place: Rifle, Colorado... | reverse complement strand
CGCTCGCGTTGCGAGGAGATCGGGCGCGACCCGGCCACGTTGCGGCTGTCGGTGAACATCGGGCGGGACACGTACGGGGTCGCCGGCGCCGCCCGCGTGGAGCTGCTGGCCGCCTACCGGGACGTCGGCGTGGTCCGGGTCATGGGGTTGCTGCAGGCGAGTGCCACGAGCGATGAGGCGCTCGCGGCGCTGGCCGAGGACGCCCGGGCCGCCGGCTGCAAGCTGTTCGGGGGCTGACGGCCCGCGGCCTCACGACGAGTATGCCCGGCGGTCATGCGAAGCGGTAGAGACACGCTCGCGTGCGCTGCGATGAGGGCCCATCGGAAGGCAGCCAGGCTCGGTTCCTTGGCCTCGCATGCCAGCCGGTCATACGGACCAGTACGGACCAGTGCGGACCAGCGCGGCGCGGTATCGTCCGCGCATGAGCACCGACGCGAAGGTCTTCACCTGCCCGCACCACCCGGCCGGCCTGGCGGCCCCGCAGGCGGACGAGTGCCAGGAGTGTGGCAGCCGGGTGAACCTGCGCATGTGCGCGTCCTGCGGACACGTCGGCTGCTGCGAGTCGCAGGCCGGACACGCTCGGGCCCACGCCCTCGGCGGGCGCCACCCGATCATCTACTCGGTGCCGGTCGGGCGCGGCTTCGCCTGGTGCTACGAGGAAGACCGCTACCTCTGAGGCGGGCGGGCCCACGAGGCGCCGCGGAGGTACGGGACCACGCCGAGCAGCACGGTCAGGCCTCCGAACCAGACGAGCGGCTGGGCGAGCATCGCCGCGACGGGAAGGAGCCAGGGGCGGTCGGTCCGAGCACCCCAGGCGATGAGCGCGATCGCCGCCGGCAGGCGCACGAGGAAGGGCACCCCGATCGAGCCCATGGCCGCCCCACTGCTCAACTGGCCGCCGGCCACGCCCAGGTTCTCCACCAGGATCCTGCCCCAGTCCAGCCAGGCGGCGGGCTGCGCGACGAACGAGACGCCGGCGATCACGGCCGTCGTGCCCACGGCCACGGCCAGCGCCCGCCACTCGCGGCGCAGGGCGAACCAGAGCAGGCCGACGCCGGGCGTGACCTTCGTGAGCAGGACGAACGCCCAGGCCCCCGGCCGGCGCAGGCCTGCCGCCACGGCGAGGGCGAGCGGCAGGTGGATGTTGCCGCCCCACAGCTCCGGAAGGGCGAGGAGCAGCCCGAACACGAAGAGCCGCGGGCCGGTCAGGGCCAGGAGGACGAGCAGGAGCAGCGCCGCCCACAGGCCCGAGAAGGCGGCCCAGCCCAGGACCTTCAGGGGTGCCATCGCCTGGAGGATCGCGGGCGAGTACGGGTAGAAGTCCTGCGTGCCCACGACCGAGACGTGGTAGGGGTCGGCGAGTGGTGCGGCCCAGTAGGAGTGCGAATCCTGGCCGGGCCCCAGCGAGAAGGCAGGGAACGGCTCGGCGGCGGCCACGATGGCCGCCAGCAGCAGGCCGGCCGCGATCCCGCCGGCGACGATGAAGGCGAGGTCGCGGCGCCGGATGGCGCGCAGCCCGCCGATGAGCGTCACGGCGCGGGCGAGGTGGGGGTGGAGCCGGCCGGAGCCTAGCCCTCGGTCGCCTCGGGCACGGCGGCCTCGGCCTCGGCGGCCTCGGCCTCGGCGGCCGGACCCTCGATGGCCAGGGCCGGTGCGGCGACCTCCTCGACGCGCGGCGCCTGGACCCGCAGCGCCAGCTCGCCCGGGTCGGTCACGAGGTGGACCTTCTCGGGCAGCGGCAGGTCGCCGACGTGGATCACGGCCTCGAAGGTGTCCAGGACGGAGATGTCGGCCGGGATCGTCTGCGGCAGGTCGCCCGGCAGCGCGCGGATCTTCACCGAGTCCATCACGTGCAACAGCGTGCCGCCGAGCTTGTCGACCGCGGGCGACACACCGATGGCGACCACCGGCACGTCCACGGTGAGCTCCTCGGTCATCTTCACGAGGAAGAAGTCCACGTGGATCGCGTTGCGCTTCGTGGGGTGCTCCTGGATCGCGTGGACGAGCACGGGGCGAGCACGGCCGCCGTCGACGCGCAGGTCGAGGAGCGTGTTGCGGCCGTAGTGCCGGCGCACGCCGTCGAAGACCCGTGCATCGAGCTGCAGCGCCTCGGACGGGGCGCCGTGACCGTAGACGACGGCGGGCAGGATGCCCTCGCGGCGCAGGCGTGCGACGGCCTTGCCGTGCAGGGCACGCTTGTGCGCGACGAGTTCGGGTCGGGTGCTCACGGGTGTCGAGACCTCACGGGGAGCGCGGCGCGGGCGGATCGGGCGCCGCAGCGACTGGCCTTACTGGATCGGCGGCATGGTAGCAGATGGTCACCGATGTACCATGCGGCGGCAGCATGTCCGCCACCATCCTCATCGTCGAAGACGAGTACGCCGTCGCGCGCGGCGTCCAGTACGCCCTCCAGCAGGAGGGCTATGCCGTGACCGTGGCCCGCAGTGGCGAAGAGGGGTTGGAGTTCGCCACCCAGCAGGCGCCCGACCTGGTCATCCTCGACGTGCGCCTGCCGGGCATGGACGGCTTCGAGGTCCTGCGGCGCCTGCGTTCGACGGGCTCGAAGGCGCCGGTCCTCTTCCTCACCGCCCGCGACGACGAGGTGGACAAGGTCATCGGCCTCGAGCTTGGCGCCGACGACTACCTGACCAAGCCCTTCGGCCTGCGCGAGCTGATGAGCCGCATCAAGGCGCTCCTGCGACGCGCCTACGGCGACCTCAGCGACGCGGTCGGCGGCCGGATCATCCGCCACCGCGACCTCGTCATCGACCTCGAGCGGCGGCGGGTCCAGCGTGGCGATCGGCGCATCGCCCTGACCGCCACCGAGTTCGACATCCTGCGCCACCTCGCCTCGCGTCCGGGACGCGTTTACACCCGCCCCGAGTTGCTCGAGCTGATCCGCGACTACGACGCGCTCGACCAGGACGAGAAGACGATCAACGTCCACGTCAGCCACCTCCGGGAGAAGCTCGAAGACGACCCGGCAGACCCGGCCTTCATCCTCACCATCCGCGGCGTCGGCTACGCGTTCGCCGAGCGCTGAGGGGCGCCCGACGCCGATGCGGACGCTGCGACGGTTCCTGCGACGGATCCTGCCCCGGACCTTCCGGGCGCGACTGACGCTGGCCTTCGCGGCGGTCGTGGCCATCGCCCTGGCCCTCGTGCTGGCCGCTCTGCCCCGGCTCCTCGACGACTACTTCCAGCAGCAGGAGCAGAAGAGCCTCGCCTCGCGGGCGAGCATCATGGCGCCGCTCATCCAGCTCCAGCTGCGAAACGCGCTCGCCCTCGGCTCGGCCGACCCGCACCCGATCGTCCTGCCCACCGACCCGGCGACGATCTCGCCCGAGGCTGCCGCCGCCCTCGGCGCACCGGATGACCCGAACGGGTTCCTGTACACGCTGACCGCGATCGTGGCTCAGTCGGACGTGAAGCTGGAGGTGGCGCTGAGCGCGGACGAGCCGCTCCGCCTGGTGGACACCCTGGACGTCCCGGCCACGATGATCAAGCCCGGTCTGGGCCAGGCGCGCGACCCCATCCCGAACATCACGGTCTCGTTCGTCATCGAGGACGGCTGGTGGTCGCAGTCGGGGGCCGAAGCACCGACGCGGCTTTTCTCGCTGCGCCTTTCGCAGCCGTACACGTACCGCCAGCAGGCCATCCGCGACGTCGTCGGCGTCCTCATCCTGGCCACGGCCATCGCCCTGCTCGTGGCGGTGGTCGCCTCGGCCGTCATCGCCGATCGCCTGACGGGGCCGATCCGCCGCCTCACCCAGGCCTCGCGCTCACTCGGCGAGGGCGACTTCGGGGCCCGCGTCAGCGCGGGCGGCAGCGGCGCGCCGGAGGTCACCGAGCTGGCCGGTGCCTTCAACCGGATGGCCGAGCGACTGGAGGAGTCGGTGACCTTCATCCGCCGCGACCGCGATCGCAGCCGTGATTTCCTGGCCGACGTCAGCCACGAGCTGCGCACGCCGATCGCCGCCCTGCGCACGTTCAACGAGCTGCTCCAGGAGGGTGCGGTGGAGGACCCCGCGGCGCGCGGCGAGTTCCTCGAGTCCAGCCGCCAGCAGATCGAGCGACTCGACTGGCTGGCCACGAACCTGCTCGAGCTGTCCAAGCTCGACTCCGGCCTCGTCGCCCTCGACCTCCGGCCGGACGACCTCCGGGCGGTCGTCGAGAGCGCCATCTCCCAGGCCGAGCCGGCCGCGAAACGACGCGGCGTCGAACTCGTGGCCGAGCTGCCTGCGGAGCCGGTGCGCCAGCGGCACGACCCGCAGCGCGTCGGCCAGGTGCTCAGCAACCTGGTCGGCAACGCCCTGAAGTTCACGCCGGCCGGCGGGCGCGTGGCGATCAGCCTGAAGGCCGTCCGCGACGGCGCCGACCTGCGCGTGTCCGACACCGGCGTCGGCATCGACAGCGCCGAGCTGCCCCACGTCTTCGACCGCTTCTACCGCGGCTCCCGGGCGATGGAGCAGCGCGCCGGCGGATCGGGCCTCGGGCTGGCCATCGTGCGCTCCATCGTGGAGATGCACGGCGGCCGCGTGACCGTCACGAGCAAGCTGGGCAGGGGCACCGAGGTGACCGTCCACCTGCCCCGCGAGGTGACGCAATCTTCACCCGCCGGAGGCCGGGGCTGAACCCCGGCGGCGCACGCTCTCAGCCATGAGTGATCCCCAGCACCCCATCGACCCCGAGGCGCCTGCACAGGCCGTCCCGCCCGCCTTCACGCCGCCCGAGGAGACCCGGCCCCGCTGGGCCGACCCGCCGGCGGACCCGCCCACCCCGCCGCGCTGGCTCGAGCCGGACCCGCTGGACCGACCCGCGGCAAGTGCCCCGAACGGCGGTCGCGGCGGCATGCTCGGCCCCCTCTTCGCGGTCGCCCTCATCGCGGCCGTGATGGCCTCCTCGGGCACCTACCTCGTGCTCGACGCCTCCGGCGCGCTCGATCGCGTGACCCCCGCTCCCGGCGGCACGACCGCGCAGCCGGCCAGCACGACGACGATCCGCATCGACGAGGACTCGGCCATCACGCGGGCGGCCGCCATCGTCTCGCCGGCCGTGGTCACGATCACGACCCGCGAGGGGAGTGGCATCGGCGTCGACCCGCTCGACCTGCCGGCCACCGGCGTCGGCTCGGGCATCCTCTTCGACGCGTCGGGCTGGATCCTCACCAACCGCCACGTCGTCGCCGGCGCGCAGACGTTCACGGTCAAGCTCAAGGACGGGCGCGAGTTCAGCGGCCGCACCTACGGCATCGACACGCTCACCGACCTGGCCATCGTGAAGATCGACGGTGAGGATCTGCCCGTGGCCCCCATCGGCGACTCGACGGCGCTGAAGGCGGGCCAGCTGGCCATCGCCATCGGCAGCCCGCTCGGATCGTTCGAGAACAGCGTCACGGCCGGTGTGGTCAGCGCCCTGGGCCGCGAGATCACCGTCACCGACGAGCAGACCGGCCAGCCGCGCCGCCTGCGCAACCTCATCCAGACCGACGCGGCCATCAACCAGGGCAACTCGGGCGGGGCGCTGGTGGATGCGTTGGGCCAGGTCATCGGCGTCAACACGGCCGTGGCCGGCAGCGCCCAGGGCATCGGCTTCGCCATCCCCATCGAGGTGGCCAAGCCGATCATGCGCCAGGCCGTCGCCGGCGAGCCCCTCTCACGGCCGTACCTGGGCATCGTCTACACGGCCGTCACGCCCACGCTGATGCGCCAGGCGAAGCTGCCCATCGACTACGGCGCCTGGATCTCGAGCAGCGACGGGCGCGCGGCGGTCGTGGCCGGTGCGCCCGCCGCGAAGGCCGGGCTCAAGGACGGCGACATCGTGACCGCCATCGGTGGTCAGCGCATCGACGCGGGCCACTCCCTCGAGGACATCCTCGTCCGCTACCGGCCCGGCGAGGAGGTCGCCCTGAGCGTGCTGCGCGACGGCGCCACGCTCGAGTTGAAGGTCACGCTCGGCACGCGCCCGGCCGACCTGCAGTAGGGCGGAGCTCCGCACGTCCGCGGCTCGACCTCAGTCGCGGCGGCGATTGGCCACGGAACGCGCGCGGCGGATCTCGACGGAGGCGAAGTCGAGCTTCCCGGCCACCGGAACCTTGAGCTTGCGGACGCGCACGACGACCTCGGCCACGGGGTACGCCATGAGGATCTCGTGGGCGATGCCCTCGGCGATCGCCTCGAGGAGCTTGAAGTTCGTCGACTCCACCAGCTCGCGGCAGATCCCGAAGACGAGCCCGTAGTCGACGGTCTTCTCGACGTCGTCGTCGACCCCGGCCGGCTGGAGGTTCGTCATCAGCTCGACGTCCACCTCGAACGGTTGGGGCGTCGCCCGCTCCTCGTCGGACAGTCCGTGGCGTCCGCTGAAGCGCATCCCCTGCAGGACGATCCGGTCGGTCATCGGTCGGTTCCCCTCTCCTCCTTGTCGCGGCCGCGGCGGACGATCGCGTCGCTCATCCGGGCGGCGCGCCGGTTCGGCTCCACGTCGTGCACACGCACGATGTCCACGCCAGCGGCGATGCCCAGCGCGGTGGTGGCCAGCGTACCCTCCAGCCGCTCGGGCGCGGGCAGGTCGAGCACGCGGCCGATGGTGGACTTGCGGCTCATGCCCAGCATCACGGGCCGCCCCAGGACGCGCAGTGCGGCCAGCTCGTGGAGGAGGGCCAGGTTGTGCTCGGCGGTCTTCCCGAAGCCGAAGCCTGGGTCGACGATCAGCCGCTCCCAGGCGACGCCGGCCGCGACGGCGCGCTCGATGGCCCGCTGCAGGTCGGCGATCACCTCGGCCACGACGTTGCGATAGCGCGGCTCCGCGCGGTCGTGCATCAGCACCAGCGGCACGGCGCGCTCGGCGACGAGCCGGAAGAGCGCGTCGGAGGGATCGCTGACCGCGGCCACGTCGTTGACCAGCGCCGCTCCGGCGTCCAGCGCCGCGGCCGCCACCGCCGGTTTGCGCGTGTCCACGCTGATGGGGATCTCGGGCAGCGCCGCGTGCAGGGCGCGGATGGCGGGGATCACGCGCCGCCGCTCCTCACTCTCGTCCACGATGGCATGGCCGGGTCGCGTCGACTCGCCCCCGACGTCGAGCAGGTCGGCCCCCTCGGCCGCCATGCGTCGGCCCAGATCGAGCGCGGCCGTCGTGGGGTCCGTCGCCACCGGATCGGCCACATCGGCGAGCAAGCCGTCGCCGCTGAACGAGTCGGGCGTGACGTTGACGATGCCCATGACGTACGTGCGCGCGCCCCAGGCGAAGCGACGCCCACCGATCTCCATCGCCGCGGGCACAGCAGGCGCCACGCCGCTTGCCGCATCGGCGAGGAGCGTCACGAAGGGGGTCGCGTCAGCCATGACCGGGGTCCGTTCCCTGCTCCTCCGGGTCTCGCAGGTCGTCGTCCGCGACCAACCGGCCGCGGACCGCCCCGACGAGGTAGAGCGAGCCGGCCACCACGAGCGGTCCCCCGGCTGCCCGGGCCGCGGCGACGGCCGCCTCGAGGGCCTCGTCGAGCGGGCCGATCGGCGTCACGTCGTGACGGCCGCCCGGCGACGCCGCGCGCCACGCCGCCGCCAGCTCGGCCGCCGGGAGCGCGCGCGGGGCGTCCACCCGCGTGGTGATGATACGCGCGCCTCGCAGCGCCGCGGCTGGCGCGAGCGCGCCGACGATGCCGGCCACGTCCTTGTCGGCCATGAGCCCGATGAGCAGGGTCGGCCGGCCCGCCGAGAGGTGCGGCCGCAGCTCGTCCAGGGCCGCGGCCAGAGCGGCCATCCCGTGGGGATTGTGAGCGCCGTCGAGGAGGATATCCGGCGCGGCCGGGTCCGGGGCGGTGCGATCGGCGGGCACGGCGCGACCGTCGGGCGGTAGGGCGAGGAGCTCCAGCCGGCCGGGCCAGCGGGAATCCTCCAGGCCGGCCCGGATGGCCGCGGGCGGGAGATCCGCGATGCCCGCCTCCCGGAGTGCCTCGAGGATGCCGAGCGCCACGGCCGCGTTCGCCGCCTGGTGGCGGCCGAGCAGGGCCAGCCGGACCTCGCCGAGCCCGGGAGCCGCCAGGCGCAGGCCGGCGCGGCCCATGCCCAGGACCTCGAGCGGCGCCGTCTCGCGCAGCGGCACCCCAAGGCGGCGGGCCCGTCGGCGGATGACCGCCAGCCCCGGACCCGTGGCGCCGCTGACCGCCCGGTCGCCGCGCTTGATGATCGGCGCCTTCTCGCCCGCGATCGCCTCGAGCGTGCCGCCCAGGCGGTCGCGGTGGTCGAGAGCCACGTTCGTGATCGCGGCCACGCCGCCGTCCCAGGCATTCGTGGCGTCGAGCCGCCCTCCGAGGCCGACCTCCACGACCGCGACGTCCACGCCGGCGCGAGCGAAGGCGGCGAAGGCGGCCGCGGTGAGCACCTCGAACTCGGTCGGCGGGCCGAGGCGCCGCGCCAGCCGGTCGGCGATCTCGAGCACCTCTCCGACGAGCGCGGCGAAGGCCTCGGCGGCGATCGGCCGGCCGTCGATGAGGATGCGCTCGCGGTAGCTGACCAGGTGCGGCTTCGGTGTCTGACCCACGCGCAGACCGCCCGCGGCGAGGCAGGCGGCGACCATCGCCTGCACGCTGCCCTTGCCGTTGGTGCCTCCGATAAGCGGGCCACGCAGCTCGCCCTGCGGGTCGCCGAGCACGCGCAGCAGCGCGCGGGTGCGCCCGAGGCCGAGGCGGATCCCGTAGCGGCCCCGCGCCTGGAGCGCCGCGAGGACCGCCGGGTAGGAGCTGCCCACGCCGTCAGTCGTGGCTCAGGTCGTCCTCGTAGAAGACGCACTGGTTGAAGCGCGCCGAGAGGCAGATGTCCGCGACGTAGCTGTGCTCGAGGTGGACGCCGCCGCGGAGCTGGCAGCGGCTGACATTCGTCTCCTGGCGCATGAGCGCCTTCAGCAGGTGGGGCGCCTGGATGGGGATCGCGCCGCGCACGCCGGTCATGTAGTAATGCGGGCAGACGTTGCGCCGCAGGTTCGGCAGGCCGAAACCGAAGCGGGGCATCGCGGGCAGCCCCGCTGCGGGCCGCGCGGCGAGGATGCCCAGGGCGGCCGGAGTGGCACGGGCGATCGGGCCCGGCGGCGGGGGCGGCGGGCGGCGCTGGCCGAACCCACCGCTCGAGGCGCGGGCCGGCTTGCGCAACGGTGACTCCATCGCACCTCCCTCGTCGGTCCCGCACGGGGCCAAACTGCCCCACAGGTTACACCGGGTCGGGTCGCCGCGACCGCCCCGAGGACCTCCGCGCCGGCCGACCACGGAGCCGTCAGGACCGCGCCGGGTGGCGACCGTGCGAGAATGCGAGGGCATGTCCGACGCGAGCAAGCGCCCCCGCCGAGCCGATCCGCGTCTAGCCGCCCCCCGGCGACCGCAGCCGCCCGTCGTCCGCCGCTCTCAGATCCACGGTCGCTATGCGCCACCCAGCGCGGAGCGCCTGACGCGCCACAAGCCGGTCGGGAAGCGCGGCCGCCTGCCCGCCGCGGCGCGCGCTCTCCTGCTGGTGGCCGTGGTCGCCCTGGCCGGCTCGGTGGCGCTCGGTGCCACGGGCGCCCTGGGCACTGCCGTGGCCAACCTCGGCGATGCCATCGGCGGCCTCATGGGCGGCCTGACGGGCGCCTCACCGTCGCCCACCTCCACCGAGAACCTGCCCGAGTCGGCGCCGCGCCTCGACCAGCCCACCGCCGCCTGGACGAACCAGCCGGCGACCGACGTCCGGGGCCTGCTGCCCAGCGGCACGGCCGGCTCGCCCGACCTGAAGATCCTCGTCTACGTGGGCGACATCAAGGCCGTCGAGCTACCGGTGCCGCGCACGGCCGACTTCTTCGTACCGGCCGTGCCGCTGCAGAAGGGCTGGAACGAGATCAGCGCGGCCCTCGTCGGCCCCGACGGCGAAGGGCCGCGTTCCGCGCCCATCCGCGTCGCCTTCGATAACGTGCCGCCGGCCCTCACGATCAGCGCACCGAAGGACGAGAGCCCGGTCGCCGGCGACACGGTCACCGTGACCGGCAAGACGCAGGTCGGCTCGACGGTCCGCGTGCGCAACGAGAACACCGGTGGCACGGCCGTCGTCCTCGCCGAGGACGGGACGTTCAGCGTCGAGATCTCCGTCGGCGACGGCACGAACGGCCTGACCGTGACCGCCGAGGACCCGGCCGGCAACAGCACCGTCAAGATCGTCTCGGTCGTGCGCGGCAGCGGGGAGCTGACGACGAGGCTGACGCTCTCCGCCGCGCGCGTCGCGCTCGAAGACCTGCCCGCGACGATGACCATCACCGTGACGGTCATCGATGTCGGCGGCGTGCCGGTGGAGGGCGCGATGGTCACCTTCAGCATCTCCCCACCGGGGTTGCCCACGTCCACCTTCGAGGCGGTCACCTCGAACGGGGTCGCCACCTGGTCCGTGACGATCCCGCGCGACGGGGCGACGATGGGCGTCGGCTTCGTCACCGCCCGCGTCGTGCTGGCCGACGGCCGGACGATAACCACCTCGGACGGGTTCTCGATCGTGTAGGGCGGCGCCTCAGCGCCGGGGCGGGACCAGCGTGAAGAGCCCCTCGCGGACCGGCGGCACGGCCCGCCCTTCCCAGCAGGGCCGGATCTCGTCGGCGCGGATCGCCCCGCGATGCGGATCGAGGCTGCATACGCCGAGGTTCGCGGCGACACCGCGGCGGAAGTGGAGGCAGGTGGCGCAGCACGTCGAGGAACGCGAACAGACCCAGCAGCGGGACGCCTCCGGCTGGGGGGTGCCGCAGTGCGGGCACCGCCAGTTCGCCATGGCCGGAGTGTAGCTGCGAGTGCGCCGGTGCGCACGTCCCTTTTTCGTGCGGCGGGCCGACGCCCGCTACGCCGGATCGAGGTGCGGCAGCAGCTTCGCGGCCAGGTCGTCCCTGCGCCGGAAACCGATCACCCGTTCCACCTCATGGCCACCCTTGAAGAGCACCAGGGTGGGGATCGAGAAGATGGCGAAACGGGCGGCGGTGGCGACGTTCTCGTCGATGTCGAGCTTGGCCACGGTCAGCCTGTCGCCGAGCTCGCGGCCGAGGGCCTCGACGACCGGCGAGACGAGCCGGCACGGGCCGCACCAGGGCGCCCAGAAGTCGACCAGGACGGGCCGCCCGGCGGCCAACACATCGTCGGCAAAGGAGTCGTCGGTGACCTCGATCGGCTCGCCCATCGCGCCGCTGCCTACGGCGGGCAGGTGGCCAGGCTGGCCGGGTCGTAGACGGTCAGGTCGATCGGCGTTCCCGGCGCTGCCATCGCGCCCGGAGCCGGGCTCTGGCCCCCGACCGGCCAGGTCGTGTCGAAGCCGGGCGGCCCCGTGATCGTGCCCACCGTGAAGCCGTCGGCCTGGAGCGCCTCCTCGGCAGCGGCGAGCGGCACGCAGCGGTAGTCGTACACCGGGAATGGGGCCGGCGTGACGACCGGCGTCGGGGCCGGCGTCGGGACCGGCGTGGGTGAGGGGCTGGGCGTGGGTGAGGGGCTGGGCGTCGGTTCGGGTCCCTTCGAGATGACGTAGTCGATGGGCGTGCCCTCGGCCACCAGGAAGCCGGTCTGCGGCGAGGTGGAGATGACCTGGCCGTCCGGGACGATCGGGTCGAAGGCCTCGGTCTTCGCGCCGGGCAACAGCTTCGCGGTGACGAAGATGGTGACCGCCTCGGCCTCGGTCCTGCGGCGCACATCGGGCACGGGCACGGTGCCCGGGCCGATGGCGATGGTCACCTTGACGTCGCTGCCGGCGGGCGCACTCTCACCCGCGGCGGGATCCTGGGCCACGACCGTGTTGGACGGCCTCGTCTCGTCCACCACGCTGTCGGTGATGACCATCCCCAGCCCAGCCCCCTCGAGCGCGGCCCTGGCTTCGAGGACGGACAGGTCGATAACCGCGGGCACCTCGACGAGCTTGCCGGACGGCTTCGGCGTCGCTCCGCCGCCGCCTCCGGCGTTGAGGAAGAGGTAGATGAGCGCGCCGGCCGCGACGAGGACGGCCACGCCCAGCAGAGCCGCGGCCCAGGCCCAGGCGCCGGGACCCCGGCCGCCGTTCGCCTCGTCGGCTGCGGCATCGCGCCGCGCCTGGGGAGGACGGCCCGAGCCGACGCCGAGGGACGGCGGGGCGGCCGCGCCGACCACCGTCGGGCTGGGGTCGGCCCCAGCGGAGACCGGGGCGGACACGACCGGTGCGGCGACGCCGGCGTGCAGCCCGGAGAGGAAGCGGCCGAGCGCATCCGAGAAGGCGCCTGCCGAGCCGAAGCGCTGCGTCGGGTCGCGCTGGAGCGCCTTGCGCACGATGGCGTCCATGGCCGGCGGCACGTCGGAACGGTGACTCGAGGGCACGGGCGGCTCCTCGGTCAGGCGGACCATGGCCACCGCGGCGGCCGTGTCGCCGCCCCAGGCGGCGCGGCCGGTGAGCATCTCGAACAGGACCAGCCCCAGCGAGTAGATGTCCGCAGCCGGAGTGACGTTCTCGCCACGCGCCTGCTCGGGACTCAGGTAGCGGGCGCTGCCCAGCGTCTGGCCGGGCAGCGTCAGCTGCGCCTCGGAGAGGGCCCGCGCGATGCCGAAGTCGGCCACCTTGACCTGCCCGGAGACGGTGATCAGGACGTTGGAGGGCTTGATGTCGCGGTGCACGATGCCCTGCGCGTGGGCCGCCGCCAGGCCGTCGGCGACCTGCATGGCGATACGTGCCGAGGCGGCGGCCGGCAGGGCGCCGCGATCGCGCAGGATGCGCCCGAGATCCTGCCCCTCGACGAGCTCCATGACGATGTACGGCCCGGCCTCCTCCGTGCCGTAGTCGAACACGGCCACGACGTTGGGATGGGCCAGCGAGGCCGCCGCCTGCGCCTCCTGGCGGAAGCGGGCGACGAAGCCGGCGTCGCGTCCGTACTCGGGCCGCAGGAGCTTGACGGCGACGTCGCGCTCGAGCTTGAGGTCACGGCCCCGGTAGATCGTGGCCATGCCGCCCTCGCCGAGGAGCTCCAGCAGGCGGTATCGATCTCCCAGCAGCTCTCCCAGCTCGGGCACCCGTGACCCCTTTCCCAGGCTCAGCCGCGCCGGCTCGGTCCGGACGCCCGGTCGCTCAGTGGAGGTCGAGGCCGGCGAGGTAGCGCCGGAACTCGGGGCCGATCTCGGGCCGCTCCAGGGCGAGCTCCACGGAGGCCTTCAACCAGCCCATGGTGGTGCCGGCATCGTAGCGCACGCCCTCGAAGGCATAGCCGTAGACGGACTGCTCCTGCATCAGCGCCTGGATGGCATCGGTGAGCTGGATCTCGCCGCCCGCGCCGCGCGGTGTCTGCTCCAGCTTCTCGAAGATCTTCGGCGTCAGCACGTAGCGCCCGATGATGGCCAGGTCGCTGGGCGCCGCCTCCGGCGTCGGCTTCTCGACGAGCCCGCGCAGCTTGTGCAGGCGGGGGTCGCCATGATCGGACGCGTCGGGGTCGGGGTCGATGACCCCGTAGCGGCTGGTGTCCTCGTGGGGCACCTGCATGACCGCCACGCACGAGGCGTGGGTCTGCCCGTAGGCGTGGATGAGCTGGCCGATGCACGGCCGCTGGGCGACCACGACGTCGTCGGAGAGGATGACCGCGAAGGGCTCGTGGCCGACCAGCTCGCGCGCCATGAGCACCGCGTGGCCGAGGCCGAGCTGCTCCTTCTGGCGCACGTAGCTGACCTGCGCGAGGTCGCTGATGTGGCGCACCTTGCGCAGCGTCTCGATCTCGCCGCGCGCCTCGAGCAGCGACTCCAGCTCGAACGAGGAGTCGAAGTGGTCCTCGATGGCCCGCTTCTGGCTGCTCGTGACGATGATGACCTGCTCGATCCCAGCCGCCACGGCCTCCTCGACCGCGTACTGGATGACCGGCTTGTCGACGAGCGGCAGCATCTCCTTGGGCGACGCCTTCGTGGCCGGCAGGAAGCGGGTGCCCCACCCGGCGGCGGGGAAGACGGCTTTGCGGACGCGCATCGGACCTCGTTGCGGCGGAGGGGCTGGTCACGGCGGAGGGGCCGGGACGGCGGCCGCAGTATAGCGCCGAGGGCCGTCGGCCCGGCCCTCAGCCCTGGGAGCCGACGAGGAGCCGCCGCTCCCCGCCGGACGGCGTCACCGGCCCTCGGTGGCCCCGGCAGCGGGGGCGCGCTCCGTTCGACCCGTACGCAGGACGACCTGCGTGAAGGGGATGCGGATCTCCCGGAAGACCTCGATGGAGACGAGGAAGCCGGCGAAGAGGAAGACCACGCCGAGGAACTTGCCCAGCTGGAAGAAGGCCGTCACGTCGAAGCGATTGAGGCTGTCGGTGACGCTCGGGATGAAGGCGCCGATGGCGATGAGGATCGTCGCCGGGACGCGGCTGTGGACGCGGCCCGCCCGCATCGCCCGCCACGTCCCCGGCAGCGAGGCCACGAAGTTGACGGTGATGGCGATGGGTGAGATGAGCAGGCTGAAGAGGAACTCGTCGAACTTCTGGCCCGGGTCGAGGGAATAGGCGAGCAGCCGTTGCTTGGGCATGAAGACGTAGGTCGAGAAGATGGCGCCAAGGATGAGCGCGATGCCGCCGGTGACGTTCATGAACGGGGTCAGCAGGCGCAGCGTGCCGGGGAAGAGGTCCGCCACGGGGACGCCCGTCGACGTGTCGAGGGCGTAGCCGGGCGGCGCCAGCGTCGTGGTCACCATGAGCATGACGCTCAGCAGCGTGGCGCCCACGACGGCCAGCGCGGCGAGGATCGGCCAGCGTTCGTTGGCGAAGTAGGTCTCGACGGCCACGGCCAGGGCAAGGATGCCCGCGCCGATGAAGTAGATGACGGGCGCGCTGCCCGCATCCGGGTAGTCGTAGCGTCGCTGGGTGAGGAACGTGAAGAGGCCCGCCAGCAGCAGGCTGAGGGCGAAGGCATACCCGAAGCGCGTGCGGCCGAGCAGGAAGGCCGTGCCCAGGCCCAGCCAGCCGGCGGTCCAGACCGCGCCGGTGAGGTACCAGGTGCGATAGAGCGCCTCGTTCCAGCCGGCCGCGGCGGCGATCGCCTCGCTGCCTGCGGCGATGCCGTAGAAGAGCATGCCGGCGGCCCAGATGAGCTGGAAGGCATGCCGCCGCTCCCGCCACTGGTCGAGCAGGGCCAGGGAGAAGAAGAGCGCCAGGACCGCGGTTGCGGCGGGGAGGACGGCGGTCATGGCAGGATCCTCAGGCCCCCGGTCGGCGCGCCAGCACGAGACGGGTGAACGGGATCCGGATCTCCTGGAAGACCTCGATCGAGACGAGGAAGCCGGTGAAGAGGAAGATCACGCCGAGGAGCTCCCCGACGAAGAAGCCGCTGGTGGCCCCGAAGCGGTTCGCGCCGCTGGTGATGGCCGGGATCAGGCCGCCGATGGCGATCAGGATCGTGGCCGGGACACGCGAGTGGAGCCGCCCGCGCACGAGCGCGAGTGCGGCGCCGGGGAGCGAGGCGACGAAGTTGACGGGAACGGCCACCACGGCGACCACGAGCATGGCGATCAGGGCGGGGCCACGTCGGCCGGCCAGCGAGTAGCGGACGACGCGCCGTTTGGGCATGAAGACGTAGGCGCTGTAGAGCGCGCCGAGCGTCAGGGAGAACGCCCCGGTGATATTGAAGAACGGCGTGAGCAGCCGCAGGTAGCCAGGGAAGAGGTCGCCCGTGGGGATGTGCGTGGCGGGGTCCACCACCCAGCCCGGTGCCGCCAGGTCCGCCGTCAGCGCCATGACCGCCGAGACGATCGTGCCACCGATGATCACCGCTCCGGCGAGGCGCGCCCAGGCGTCGCTCCCGCGGGCCACGAGCACCACGATGGCGACCGCCATCGCGAGCGCCACGCCCGCGTAGAGGTAGGGTGCGACACCGCTGTCGGGGTAGTCGTACCTGCGCCAGGTGAGGAAGGTGAAGAGGCCGGCCAGGACGAGCGAGAACGCGAAGGCGTAGCCGAAGCGCGTCTTGGCCAGCAGGAAGGCCGTACCCAGGCCCAGCCACCCCGCGACCCAGACGGCGCCGATCAGGTACCAGGCGCGGTACAGGGGCTCGCTCCAGCCGGCGAAGCCGCCCAGGAACTCCGTGCCCGCCGAGAGCGCGTACCAGAGCATCCCGAGGGCCCAGATCAGCTGGTAGGGACGCCGTCGCTCGCGCCACTGGTCGAACAGGAAGGCGGCGAACACGAAGCTCAGCACACTGGAACCCAGCGGCAGCACGACGTTGGGATCGATATTCATCCTTCTCCACTCCCAGCTGCCACCGCGGCGGCGAAGATCACCACGAGCCGATCGAGCAGCATCGCGGACCGTTCATACAGGTCGCTGACCTCGGCCGCGGTGAGGTTCCGCCGGCGGCCGATCCGCGCGATCTCGGCCAGGAAGGGCCGGCGGGCCGACATGAACGCCTCGATCGCCTCCGGCAGCCCGATCGGCCGGGCGGCCAGCCCGCTCGCCAGCTCCAGGGTGCTCTGGCGCGCCTCATCTTCGGCCTTCGAGCGCTGCGCCTCCGACGCGCCGTCCACGAAGTCGACGAGCGCCTCGACCAGCCGGCGCCCGGCCGCCCGGAAGGCTTCGCGATCGGCCTCATCGGGGGCCACGGCGGTCATCAGCCCGCTCGTGCCGGGCCGCGCATAGCGCCGCTGGTAGGCGTCGTGGAGCCGTTCCCTCGAGGGTCCCAGGCGGATGGGCGGGCGGTCCCGGGGCGCCGTCCGCTGGCTGACCAGCCGGTCGATGGCGCGGCCGGAAAAGCGCCGGTGGCCGCCGGGCGTCGTGAAGCTCTCGATACGGCCGCGATCCGCCCAGCGCCGCAGCGTGTCGGGATCCACGCCGAGCCGTCTGCTGGCGGCGCCGACCGACAGCCACTCCGACGGCGATCCGATCGCCGGGACGGCGGTGGGCACGGGCATCGAACGCCTCCTCCGCGCAGGGTCGTTAGGGCAGCGTCCCGCGAATCTGGGTAAATCTAGGTACGATGCGGGATGCGCGGAGCATATGGGCCGTGCGGCCAGCCTGTCAATCCGATTTCGGGAACAGGCCTCAGGCCGGCACGAACTCGTGCGCCGCCCGGTGTTCGCCGTCGCACAGGCCCCAGCGCACCGCCTCGCCGGGTAGCGCCACCGGGCGCATCAGCTCGCGCACGGCGGAGAGCCGGCAGAGGTAGTGACCGCGCGCGCGGGCCCAGGCGCGGAAGCAGGCCGGGTCGGCGTGGAACTGGTGCGGGCCGGGGTTGAGGGGGGCGGAGCTGGCCCAGCTCGGGGGTGTTTCGACCGAGAAGGCGTCCATGATCGAGACCCGGAAGGGCGTGACCGCGATCGACTCGCCGCAACCGGCACAACGGATCGCGTCCGTGTCGCTGAAGACGGTGGGGATCCGGATGCCCATGATCCCACCGCCGCGGAAGGTCTTCACCACGCGCCGGATTGTAGCGGGCGCTCGCGGCGCGGGTCGGGCACGGCTGGTGCCCCCAAGGGGGCGTGGGGACCCGCCAAACAACCGAAGCCCTCGCGTACTACGCGGGCTGGTGCCGCTCCGCGGCTCCGCGAGGTTCATCAGCAGCGACCACGGCGGCGCTCGTCAAGGCCGTCCGCGAGCAGCTCTTGGGCGCATCGGTGGCAGCGCTGCCGAGGAGGTGAGCCCGGCCCTGCTGATGGCAGGCTGACGGATCAGGAGACGTCGCTGACCGAGCCCCTGGCCGCTCGACCCGGGAAAACCCTATCGGACACCCTGGCGACTCACTCTGGTGGCGAGACGGTCGGTCGGCCAGGCTTGAGTCATGAGCAACGCCCAAAGCGCAGCCGCCACCCGGACCCACGGTCCCCGGTCGTCAGCGACCCTGTCGGGACTGGCGTTTGGCCTGACTCTCCTGGCTCTCACGGCCCTCGCCCAGGTGACTCCGGTCTTTGCGGGGTTTGCCGTCGAGGCGCCGATCTCCGTCACTGTGACGGGTGGGGAACTCGGTGAAGCGGCCGGTCTCATGCCTGGCGACCGGATCACCCTGACTCCGATCGTCATCGAGGCGAGGGGCGGCGACATGCTCTACGCACTGCACGCCGACGTCCTGGGTCCCGATCAGCTCATCCGGCAGGTGCACGCCACCGCCCGCACCGCCGACGGGGCCCTGCTCTACGACGGACCGCTCGCGCGGCTGTCGATCGGAGCCGGCGCGATCGGATTTCCCGAGCGCCGACTGGCCGCCGGCACAACGGAGCGACTGTTCGTGACGATCACGGTGTCACTCGATGCCGGTAACGAGATCCAGGGTGCTGCGCTTGCCGTCACCTGGCGTGCTGATGCGATCGCCTCTGGCCAGACGACGAAGGTTCCGGCAGGTCAGGACTGACCGCCGACGATACCCGACTGGATCCAGCCCTCCCGGACGGCCAGCATCGCGAGCTCCGTCCGCGATGCGACGCTATACCCGTTGAACAGCGTCCGGAGGTGGCCTTCGACCGTCTTCCGGCTGATACCGAGCTCGTGGGCCACCTCGTCGTTCGTTCGGCCGAGGGCGATGAGCCCGATGACCTCCAGCAGCCGATCGCTGGGTCGTCGGACGCGGTCACGAACGGCCCGCATGACATCTGCCCCGAATCGGTAGTCGCCCGCGGCAGCCGCCCGGACAGCAGCCACGAGCTCGGGTCCCGACGCGCCCTTCACCACGTAGCCGTGGGCGTCATCCTGGAACGCCTGCTGGAAGTACGAACGGCGTTCGAACGCTGAGAACATCACGAACGCCGGTCGGGCGGCCGCCACATCGCGCCGCCCATCCCTGTGTCGCCTGAGGATGTCGAACCCGGAGTCCGCTCCGATCTCGATGTCGCACACGACGACGTCAGGTCGCTCACGGTCGATGAGCTCATCGGCGCCCGCGGCCGATCCCGCGACCCCGACGACTTCGATGCCGGGCTCGGCAGACAGCATCGCCCGGACCCCGTCAGCCACGACAGGATGGTCGTCGACGAGCAGGACCCGAATCGTCTCGGTGCCCGTTGCCGTCACCGCGCGCTCACTCGCAGCCTGTGCCTTGGACCGGGTGCCCGCGGCACCTTCCCCGGTGAGGACCCTCCGGGCGCTCATAGCCCGTCGGCCGGAAGGTCACCGAGGACCGTGTCGATAAGCTCAACGAAGGCTCCCCTCTTGGAGCGTGGTCGCGCGGCCTGGAGCCGCGGGTCACACCCTAGCGGGCCGTGGTGCCGGTTGTCACCGCCCCGATGGTCCCATTCGTCGACCCGGACTGCATAGAGAGGGCGGCGTTCTGGGCCTCCGGACGATGCGGGCGCGATGTTGGTCCGAGTGCCACGTCGGTCCACGTGCCGGCCGGACCATTGCCGAGAGACATTGAAAGCCGCCCAACGGCCGCCGCCGGGGGATCGGGGCGGCCGTTGGGCGCGAAACCATCTCCCCAGGGCATTGCTACGCGCCTGCGGGAGCGCGCCGGGCCGCGGCGGGCCGGCGTCGGGTGCGTCGGGGCGGCCCGGGACGAGGTCCGGCTCACGGACAATGCCTCGGGCGAATGGAAACGGCCGCGCACCTCGACCTGGTGGGCACACGGACCGACGTGCCCTCCCGGCCGCGCCGAGGACGACCACGCCGACATCAGTCGCTCGGCCCACCGCAGACCGACCCGGAGTCCGGGGCGACGATCCGGCTAGATCGCCACGGTCATGGCATGGTCCGGCCGGAGCAGGAACGGCGGCAGGTAGGCCGGGATATCGGAGAGGGGCAGCACGTCCGGATGAAGGGCGATGCCGAGGGCGTCGCGCATGAATCGGCGCCGCGCCTGGATCCGCTCCCACGCGGCTGGGTAGCTGGCCGCGAACGCGTCGCGGAGCGACAGGTCGGCGAGCGCCAGGCCATCCTCGATGTTGGTGGTGAAGTAGTCGGTCCCGGTCGCCGGGATGATGTCCGCCTGGAGGGCCATGCCGGAGCGGAGCTCGATGGTGGATCCCGCTGCCATCGGCGAGTTCACCCACTCGTCGAGGTGGATCTGGTGGCCGGCGTTCAGGAAGGTGCCGAAGAACGGGTCGCCCAGGCGGCGGTCGATGATCTCCTGGAGCGCGCCCCCGGTCTGGCCGATGCGCAGCGCCCCGTACCACTCCGCCACGGCGTCGAAGTAGGGCCCGACCAGCCGCTCCACGTAATCGCTGACCCCGGCGGGCAGCTCGTCAGCATCCCCGACCACGAAGCCGGCCCGGCAGTTCAGCGCGCCCCAGACGCCGAAGGCGACGGTGAAGGGGTCGCCGCGCTCGATCCGCCGGTCGCCCGGGCTGAGCAGCCCGAGCGATGCCCGGGGCCCGCTCGACAGCATCAGGTGGCAGGAGAGCGGCATGCCGTTCCAGTCGAGCAGCCTGACCGCCTCGCGCTCGGTCATCCCCGGCCGTAGACCGAAAAGCAACTGCCGCAGGCCGTGCGATGTCTGGCAGGCAGCGTACTCGAACACGGCAAGCTGTTCGACCTCGTTGATCACGCGGAGCCCGTCGGCGGCATCGATCAGCAGGTCGGTGGCGTTCTCGACCACGCCGGTCGGTCCGGTCGTGCGGCGCAGCTCGTCCACGATGAATGCCGGCGCCTCGATCATCTCGCGGCTGCCGTACGTCTTCCAGCCGATGACGCCGACCCGACTGCCCCGCCGGATGCCCTCGCCGCCCAGGATGGTGGCCAGCGGCCGGGAGCGATCGCGTGGCTGACTCGGCAGGCTGAGGTCCTGGAACAGGTGCCGTCGCATCGCCAAGGGCGCGGCGCCGGCCATGCCGTAGCACTCGTTCCCGACAAGGATGGCGGGGTCCCCGGTTGGCCCGACGACGAGGACGGCCTCTTCGAATCGAGGGTCGAAGCCGGTCAGGTAGGCGAGGTTGGCGCTGTGCTCCCGGTCGGAATAGACGACGAGCCGGTCGTAGCCGCGGGCGTCCGCGCGCTCACGCAGCCTTGCCAGCCGGGCCGCGTAGAGCGACGCCGGGAGCTCGGGTCGCACATCCGGCATCCCGAAGTCAGGCAGGCTGATCTCGGCCAGTCGTGCCTTCGCCATCCGTGTCGTCCCTTTCCGATCAGTTCCCGAGAGGCAGCCACGGGCGCGCCTCGGTGGCACCCCGTTCGATCTCAACGAACTGATCCGCTCTGACCTGGATCCACGGTCCGATCACGCCGTCGGGCCACTGGACGCGGACCCTGGCGTCGCCGGCCGGACCGAGCCCGAAGTGAGCCCAACCCAGCTGGCCACCGATATGTCCGCCGCCGACGGTCAGCTCGCGCCGCAGCGTCATGTCGCCGACCCGGACCTCGATCCAGGCGCCGATGGCGTCACGGTTCGGGCCCGGTTCGGTGACCCGGATCCCGAGCCAGTGGCCCATGAGCGTGGGCTCGCCGGCATCGCCGGAGCCCACGTTTCGCCAGAGCCCGACCGGCGCCCCGTAGTTCAGCTCGACGAGATCAAGCATCCCGTCGAGGTTGAAGTCGGCCAGCGAAGCGCCCCGGCCACGCGCATAGTCCAAGATCCCGGCGGCTTCGGCGCCCTCCTTGAACGTCCCGTCGGTCTGACCAAGCAGCAGGTTGCTGGGGTCCCTCGCGGCGAAGTCGGGCATCGCGCTGACGTTGCCCTTGGAGACGAACAGGTCGATGAAGCCATCGTTGTTGACGTCCTGGAACTCGGGGTGCCAGGCGGTCGATGGGAGCACGTCGCCACCGGCGAACGGCTGGGCCGCGTTGACTCCCCGCTTGAGCGCGATATCGCGGTACCTGGGCTGGCCTGGCCCGGCGGCCAGGGTCTGGAGCTTGTTGTCTCCCTGGCTGGTGACATACACGTCCGGATAGCCATCGCCGGTGACGTCATAGCTGGCGATGCCCATGCCCCAGATCTCCATCCGCACCCAGCCATCCGCGTCCGTGTAGAGCCGCGGTGGCTCGTCGGTGGCGATGCGCCACAGCTGGTCCTCCCCGTCGAGGTAGTAATGGCGGTCGTTGGTCACTCTCAGGTCGCGTCGGCCGGACCGGTCCCAGTCGCTGAACAGGATCGACAAGGTGCAGTAGCCGGGCGTGAGCGCGATCGCCGGGGCATAGCCGGTGCCCTCCGCGGTCGGGCGGATCAGGGCGCTGTCGGCACACGTGCTCGACGGCGCTCCGGAGGCATCGAGACCAAGGTAGTTGCCCACGGCGAGCGTGGGCAGTCGTGCGCTGCCCTCCCATTTCGCGCTAAAGGCGGTGGTCCAGGCGTCACCGGGGTCGAACGACAAGGCCTCGTTCGCCCGCTCGAAGCGGCAGTCGCCGATACCCCGAAGGAGCACGCTTTCGCCGACCCGCAGGATCGCCAGGTCCACCTGCCCGTCGCCGTCGATGTCGAGCGGATAGGCGCCGTTGACGTCGGTGAGATCGGTGGCGGGATCGTGCACCGGGGCGAAGCGTAGCGCGCCGCCCACGGGACTCTCGTTCCGATAGAGCGCCGACGGGTTGCTCCCGCCGGCGAGGTACATGTCGGGGTTGCCATCGCCGCTGCAATCGAAGACGGCGACGCCCCCGCCGACGAAGAACGTCGAGCCGCCGTCGTAGACGTGGTCGAAGCCCGCCGCGGCGGTTTCGTCGACGAAGCGCGGCGGCCCTAGCGCCGCCGTGGGCGCGCTCCCGCGGTCCTGCGTCAGCACGACCCCTGCGATGGCCAGCCCGGTCAGCGACACGGCCGCCACGCCGACGACGAGCCTGACGGACCCACGACTCACGAGCTCACTGGTCCACTCACGATCCGACCTGGCCGCCGTAGTACTGCTGCGCCAGGGCCCAGGCCGCCTTGCCGCACTGGGAGCCGATCTTCCGACCCGCGAAGTCGTCCGCCGGGATGTGGATTCCGCCGTACAGGCGTGACAGGCCGGCCTGGTCGGCGGCGTCATAGTAGGTGGCCCATTCGAGCGTGACGTCCTTCGCCGGTCCGGCCTCGACCGTGAGCGAGCCGGCCTTCGTCGTCCACTCGCTGAGCCCGCCGGGGAAGTACTCGCTGCCAGTGAAGCTGGTGAGCACTTCGGCCGACGCTCGACTGAACGTGCTGTGGCCGGACACGTACCCCGGGAAGGATGGGGTCACGAAGGTCGGGACCTGATACGGGACCCAGGCGATGCCCAGGACCCAGCCGACCCCACCGGTCTGGGTCTTGGGGTCCTTGGGATTCCCCATCCAGGCCCGGATGGCGATCCCGCCTTCGTGGCCCGCCAGGGCCGCATGGCGCTGGCCGGGCCCGGTGGTTTCCGTCGTGATGAGCTCGACGAGACCAGGGGCAAGGGGCAGGCCCTCGCGGTCGTATGACGGCAGGCTGGGATCGCTCGACTGGCCCAGGCTCGCCATGTACCGGATCATCGAGATCGGCCGGACGGAGTCGTAGTAGCCCTTCAGCCCCCAGGCCGCGATCGCGGCATCGTGGGTGGCCCCATTCAGGGCGAAGTACAGCTTGACGTCCCACTCGAGACGATCGACCGTCGGACCGGTCCCCCCGATCCTGAGGCTCGGGGCAAGCTGGTCGGAAACGGTGTTGGCGACGACATTCCAGTGTCCGGGCGGCGTCTCCGACTTCGGGCCGTCCGCCCAGAACTCGGTGAGGGCGCGGGCGAAGTCACCCTGATTGACCACGTCCGGGTCGTACGGCTTACCCGTCACCGGATTGACCGGGTGGCCGCGGCCGTCGTTCGTCCCGAGAGCGTTGGCGCCGCGCGCACCGGGCGAGATGTCGATCTCGATCTCCTGACTGGGGTCGAGCTGGCTGCTATAGCGGATCACCTCGACGGCCTGGTCCTTGTAGGCCTGGTCGGAGGCTGGATCGCCGAGCAGCGGTGGGGGGCCCGGATCCATGGGCACGCCCTTATCGCCCCCATCGGGCAGGGCAAACCCCTTGACGCGGCCCCAGTGCGGCCCGATGGCCTGCTGGACGCCGTTCTCGATCGGGATCCCGTTCTGGGAGATCATGTGCTCGAGCTGGAGCGGCTGCCATCGGTTGGGGTCGGTCATCGTGATCCCCGGCTCTGCAACGACGAGCGGCGGATTGACCGGCTTGTAGTCAGGGTCGCTGTAGCCCCCGGCCTGGTTCGACCCGTCGGTCATGCCGTACGCGATGACCGCCTGGGCGATCCGGTTGCCGAGCGCGGCGGGTGAGTCGCCGTCGGTCGTCGTCACGTCCAGCGGGTAGCACAGCCCGTCCATGATGTCGTCGAACTCGGAGAGCGAGTCGGCAGCGCCGACGGCCTTGATGTAGCGGGCGCTGAGTACCCGGTAGGCGGCGTAGCTGATCGCCTCGTTCCGGGCCGCAGTCACGTCCGACGCGGTGTGCTTCTCGTTGACGACGTAGCCCGACGCGTGCGGGTCGTACGCGGCCCAGGCATCCCACATCGCCGCCGAGGCGTGGAACAGGTTCCGGGCGTGGATCGTCGGTGCCGGCAGAGCGCGCCGGATCGCGTCCAGCAGGGCTTCATCCCACCGGCGGGCGACCGACCACTCGGGGTGGTTCGCCATCGGTGGGCACGTCGGCTCTTGGGACCACGGACGCACGACGACGAGTCCGGCTCCGACGAGCACGACCACGGCGAGCGCAGCGACCGCGATCATCCATCTCGATCGAGTCCTCGACACGCTCTCCTCCTCCGTGGCCTATCCCGTCCCGGCGACCCGATCCCGCTCGACGAGTGCGGCGATGCTACCGCGACGGAACGCGACGTCGAGTCGCGACGGGGTGTCAGTCGCGCTCGGCGGCCTGGAAGATCCGCTCGATCACCCGCAGGTTGGCCACCGCGTCTTCGGGCGGGATCGGCGTGGGACCACCGTCCAGCACCGCCTCGGCGAAGCGCTGCGCCTCGACGGCGTAGGGATCGGCAGTCTCGAAAGTCAGCACCTCCGTGTCCGGGGCGACGGGCGGATCGCCGCCGGCGGTGACGAACACCTGCGTGGGCCGGTCCGGAGGGATGTTGAACGGGATCCCGACCGAGATGCGGCCCTCCGTGCCGTAGACGTGGACGCGCTGGTCGGGCTCCGCGCGCGTGGAGCAGGCGAAGGTGGCCACGCCGTCGTCGAACTCCAGGAGGCCGCTCGTCAGCACGTCGACACCGGAGGTCGGATCACGCGTCACCGAGGCCTCGACGCGGACCGGCTCCCCCCCGAACAGCATCCGGGACAGGTTCACCGAGTAGCAGCCGATATCCATCAGGGCGCCGCCCCCGTACGCGCGGATGTTCCGGATGTTCGCCGCGTCGTCGTTGAAGTAGGAGAACCAGCTCTGCACCGCCAGGAGCCGACCGATGCGACCCGAGGCCACGAGCTCGCGAACGGCGATCCACGAGGGGTGCAGGCGGTACATGAACGCCTCCATGAGCCGGATGCCCTCGGCGCGGCAGACGTCCACCATCCCCTCGGCCTCGGCGGCACTCATCGCCAGCGGCTTCTCGCACAGCACGTGCTTGCCGGCCCGCGCCGCGGCGATCGTCCACTCCGCATGGAGGTGGTTCGGCAGCGGGATGTAGACGGCGTCGATCTCGGGGTCCGCCAGCAGCGCCTCGTACGAGCCGTGTGCCTTCGGGATGCCGAGCTGGTCGGCCACGCGCCGGGCCTGGTCGGTGTCGCGCGACGCGATGGCCACCACGTCGCAGCGATCGGCCTTCTGGATCCCGGGGATGACCTTCTCCCTCGCGATGTGGGCGGTGGACAGGATCCCCCAGCGGAGCTTGTTCATGGGACGCCTACCCCCACGACGTCTCGGTCATCGGGCGGAGCGCCACCTCGAGGATCCGGTGGTTGCGCGGGCGCGTGAGCACGAAGAGGACCGTCTCGGCGACGTCCTGCGGGGCCATCATCCCCGCCAGCTGCGGCATGTCGGGGGTCCGGCCGCGTCCCATCGCGAAGTCCGTGGCCACGCCCCCGGGGCAGACGTTCGTGCACCGGATGCCGTGCTCCCGCAGCTCGTGGTCCAGCGCTCGCGTCAGGCCGACCTGGGCGAACTTCGACGCGCAGTAGACGGCCTCGAAGGGCAGGCCCCGGCGGCCCGCTTCGCTGGCGATGGTGACGAGCTCGGCGGCGTCGCTCCGCACGAGGTGTGGAAGGGCGGCCCGCACCGTGTAGATGGCGCCCTTCACGTTCACATCGATCAACTCCTCGAGCTGATCGGCCGGGAGGTCGAGGAAGGGACCGTACGCGCCGACGCCCGCGTTCACCACGAGGATGTCGAGCCCGCCGAAGCGGTCGACGGTGGCGGCGACCATCGCCTCGAGCGACGCAGGGTCGCGGACGTCGCAGGGCCGAGCGACCGCCCCGGCGATCCCGAGGTCGTCGCCGCTCCTCGACGCCAGGCCGAGCCGAACGCCCTCCGCCGCCAGGGTCCTGGCGATGGCCGCGCCTATGCCGCGACTCGCGCCGGTGACCAGCGCGACTCTGCCGTCCAGCCTCTTCATGGAACTACTCCTCCGTTCTGCCTGCTTGACACCACCGCAGCGTTGGTAGAGTCTGTCACAAACATTTGAAAGAGAGGAACACAAAACCCCGTGGCGATGCGCCCCCACGCGATCGGGCAGCGGAGCGAGACCGTTCGCCGAGCGAACCTGAGCGCCATCGTTCGCGAGTTGCACACCCGTGGCCCGCTTTCCCGGTCCGAGCTCGTGGCCAGCACCGGGCTCACGCGGAGCGCGATCCGCGGTCTCATCGGCGAGCTCGTTGCCGCCGACCTGGTCTCGGAGGAGCGCGCCGCACCGCTGGGGACGCCCGGGCGCCCGTCACCCCTGGTCCGCTTGAATTCGGAGGGCGCCGTCGTCCTGGCCCTCGAGATCGCAGTCGATTCGCTTGCCGCAGCCGCGGTCGGGCTGGGCGGTGAGGTCCTCGACCTCGTCCGCGTCGACCGGCCCCGCGGCCACTTCTCGGTCGATGAGATCGTCGCCGACCTCGTCGAGCTGGCGGCCCCCATCCGCGCCCGACCGCCGACGCGCGGCGCCCTCATCGGGATCGGCGTGGCCGTCGTCGGCGTCGTCCGGCGCTCCGACGGGTTCGTCCCGATGGCACCGAACCTCGGCTGGCGTGATGTCCCCCTCGGTGAGCGACTCGCGCGAGCGCTCGACGCGCCCGCGCCCATCTCCGTCGCCAACGAGGCGGACGTCGGCGCGCTGGCCGAGGTCCGGCGGGGGGCGGCCATGGGCGTGGACGACGTCCTGTTCATCTCCGGAGAAGTCGGCGTCGGCGGTGGCCTGATCGTCGATGGCAAGCCGCTCACCGGGGTGGCCGGGTACGGCGGTGAGGTCGGCCACATCCCGGTCAACCCGAACGGCGCCCCCTGCCGATGCGGATCGACCGGGTGTTGGGAGACCGAGGTCGGGGAGGGTGCCCTGCTCCTCCGCGCCGGACACCCTCCCGGGGGTGGCAGCGCCGAGGTGGAGGCCGTCCTCCGGGAAGCCGAGGCGGGCTCACCCGCGGCGCTCGGCGCCTTGGAGCACGTCGGGCGCTGGCTCGGCTTCGGACTGGCCGGTCTGGTCAACGTGTTCAATCCACGGCTCGTGGTCCTCGGCGGGCTCTTCGGCCGGATCCATCCATTCGTCACGAAGACCCTCGAGGACGAGCTGGGCCGGCTCGCCCTGCCGGCGTCCCGCAAGCTCGTCCGGGTCGTCCCCGCGACCCTCGGGGTGGACGCTCCGCTGCTCGGAGCCGCCGAGCTCGCGTTCGAGCCCCTCCTGGCCGACCCGGCCATCTGGCTGCGCCCGCGCGACGTCCTGGCCGCGAGTGCCTGAGCCACAAGCCGTTATGCGGAGGGTGGTAGCCTAGACGGACTCTTGCGCTCGATTCAGAGGCAATGGCAACGGCAAGAAACAGAGGAGGAGTCAACGATGTTCTATCGTCGAGTAGCGGCGCTCGTGGGGGCCGCCGCGATCGTGGCCGCCGGGTGCGGGGCCGCCGCGAGTCCCACGCCGGCTGGTGGGGGCGGGGCCACCGTAGCGCCAGGCGCCGGGTGCACCGTCGGTGTCTCCTGGAACAACTACCAGGAGGAGCGCTGGGCGAAGTGGGATGAGCCGGCCCTCAAGGCCGCGATCGAGGCGGGCGGCGGGACCTACATCTCGAACGACGCGAAGTCGTCGGCAGAGACGCAGGCGTCGAACACCGAGAACCTCATCTCGCAGGGCGCGAAGGTGCTGGTCATCCTGGCCCAGGACGGGACCGCGATCAAGCCATCGGTCGCGAGCGCCATCAGCCAGGGAGTCCCGGTGATCGCCTATGACCGCCTCATCGAGGACCCGCAGGCGGTGTACATCACGTTCGACAACGTCGAGGTCGGCCGGATGCAGGCGCGCGAGGTCTTCAAGGCCATGCCCAAGGGCAACTACGTCTTCATCAAGGGCAACCAGGCAGACGCCAACGCCGACTTCCTGCGCGGTGGCCAGCAGGAGATCCTCCAGGCCGCGATCGACTCCGGCGACATCAAGAACGTCGGGGAGTCGTACACCGACAACTGGGATCCCGCCATCGCCCAGACCAACATGGAGCAGTTCCTGACGGCCAACAACAACGACGTGGACGCGGTCGTCGCGTCGAACGACGGCATGGCCGGCGGAGTCGTCGCCGCACTGGCCGCACAGGGTCTCGCGGGCAAAGTGCCGGTCTCCGGTCAGGACGGCGACCTCCCCGCCCTGAACCGGGTCGCGCTCGGCACCCAGACGGTCGACGTCTGGAAGGACGCGCGCGAGCTCGGCAAGGCAGCCGGTGAGGCGGCCATCCAGCTCTGCGCGGACAAGGACATCTCGAAGGTCAAGAACACCATCATCTTCAAGAGCCCGGGCGGGAACGACATGACGTCGATCCTGCTCACCCCGATCCCGATCACCAAGGACAACCTGAACCTCGTCCTCGACGCCGCGTGGATCACGAAGGACGTCCTGTGCAAGGACGTCACCCCCGGCTCCGTCGGCGGCTGCTAAACACGGGTCACCGACCCTCGCCATCGACGCGCCCTGCGCCGCGGAACGCCGCGGCGCAGGGCGCTTTCCCTCCAATGAACCGGTCAGCGAGTCGTCACGATGACTGAGGCTTCTGGCATCACCGGCGCCGCGATCCGCGGGCCGTCGGGCCGCTCACCGCGGTCGCTCCTCCGGTCGATCGAGATCGACACGCGGCTGCTCGGCATGATCGGCGCCCTGGCGATCATCTGGATCGGCTTCAACATCATGTCCGGCGGGCTGTTCCTGACCGCGCGGAACCTGTGGAACCTGTCGGTCCAGAGCTCATCGATCGCGATCATGGCGACCGGCATGGTGCTGGTCATCGTCTCGCGCAACATCGATCTATCGGTCGGATCGCTCCTCGGATTCCTCGGCTACACCATGGCCATGGTCCAGGCCATCTGGATCCCGACCGCCCTCGGGCTGGGGTTCTATCAGCCCTACACTTGGGTCGTCGCGCTGCTGGTCGGCGTTCTGCTCGGGGCGGCCCTCGGCGGTTTCCAGGGCTTCATCGTCGCGTACGGCGGGGTGCCCTCCTTCATCGTCACCCTCGGCGGGTTCCTGGTCTGGCGTGGCCTCATCTTCCAGTACGCCCAGGGCCAGACGATCGCGCCCATGGACAGCACCTATGCGCTGCTTGGCGGCGGGCCGATCGGCTCCCTCGGCGACGTAGGTAGCTGGGTCGTCGGCGCCCTCGCCTGCGCGGGCATCGTCTACTCGGTCATCGGCAGCCGGAGACGGCGCCAGAGGTACGGATTCCCCGTGCGCCCGACGTGGGCCCTGGTGACGGTGATCGTCGCGGGCTCCGCCGCGGTCCTGGGTGCCGTGTGGATCGCGAACAACTACTTCTGGCCCCCCGCGCTGGCCACCCAGTACGCGCTGGACCACGGGATCACCGAGCCGCCCGGTGGCCTGCAGATCCCGGTCGGAATCGCCTATCCCGTCCTGCTCATGATCGCTGTCGCCATCGTCATGACGATCATCGCGACGCGCCGGCGCTTCGGTCGCTACGCCTACGCCATCGGCGGCAACCCGGAGGCGGCCGAGCTCGGCGGCATCAACGTCCGTCGGACCATCATGCTGACGTTCGCCCTGCTCGGCAGCCTGGTCGCGATCAGCGCCGCCATCCAGACGGCCCGCCTCAACGGCGCCGTGACGAACCTTGGCGTGCAGAACGAGCTCGACGTGATCTCCGCCGCGGTGATCGGCGGCACTTCCTTCTCGGGCGGCATCGGCACGATCCCGGGCGCTGTCCTCGGCGCCGTCGTGATGCAGTCGCTGCGCTCGGGCATGGTCCTCCTGCGGGTCGATTCACCGACGCAAGACATCGTCGTCGGCATCGTGCTGGTGACGGCGGTCGGCCTCGACACCTTCGTCCGCCGGCGGGCGACCCGATGAGCAGCGGAGAGGCGAACATGACCACGACCGAGCTCGTTCCGCTCGTCGAGATGCGCGACATCCGCGTGGCGTTCGGCGGCGTCCACGCCGTCGACGGTTGCACGGTCGACCTCTACCGGGGCGAGGTCGTGGGCCTCGTCGGCGGTAACGGCGCGGGGAAGTCCACCCTGATGCGGGCGCTATCCGGTGCCCACCCGCCGGACTCGGGCGAGATCCGCATCGACGGCCAGCCCGTGTCCATCACCAATCCGCGCGACGCAAAGACGTTGGCCATCGAGACCATCTACCAGACGCTGGCGCTGGCCGACAACGTCGACGCGCCGTCGAACGTGTTCCTCGGTCGAGAGGTGACCACCCGTCTCGGGTCGCTCGACGATTCGGCGATGGAATCGGCGACCCGCACGGTGATGGGCCGCCTGAATCCGAACTTCACGGCGTTCAAGACGCAGGTCAAGTCGCTCTCGGGTGGGCAGCGACAGGCGGTGGCCATCGCGCGGGCGGTCTATTTCAACGCCAAGATCCTCATCATGGATGAGCCGACGGCCGCGCTCGGGCCAGCGGAGACCGCGCAGGTGCGGGCCCTCATCCGCCAGCTCAAGTCGGAGGGCATCGGGATCTTCCTGGTCAGCCACGACATCCACGACGTCTTCGACCTCGCGGACCGGATCAGCGTCATGTACCACGGCCAGATCGTGGGCACGGTCAACAAGGATGAGGTCACGATCGACCAGGTCCTGGGCATGATCATCCTCGGCAAGAGACCCGAGGAGGTGACTCAGAAGGAGCTCGCCAAGCTGCACGGCTGACGGGCGTTGCCACGCGCCTCACATCCGACGGAAGGATGGGGCCAGGGCCGGGTAGAGATCCCGGTACACGGCGTGCGCCTCGGCGTAGCGAGCCGCGTCCGGGCCCGGCGCTGCCGCAGAGGTCGCGCTGACGAGCGCGTCACAGGCGGCCTCGACGCTCGGATACCAGGCCGCGCCGACCGCAGCCAGGAGTCCCGCCCCGTAGGCGGCTCCCTCCGACGTGTTGACGGTGGCGATCTCGGCGCCCAGGACGTCCGCCAGGATCTGTCGCCACAGCGGGCTGGCCGTCCCGCCGCCCGAGGCGCGGATCTGGTCCGGCGCGGGCATGCCCGCGCCGATCATCAGGTCGAGCCCGTCGCGCAGGCCGAACGCGACACCCTCGAGGACGGCGCGGGTGAGGTGGCGCCGATCATGCGCCAGCGTCAGCCCCACGAACGCTCCGCGCGCGAGCGGGTCGGCATGCGGGCTGCGCTCGCCGGTGAGGTAGGGCAGGAACCACAGGCCGTCGCTGCCGGGGGGGACCTCGGCGGCCGACGCCACCAGGTCGGCGAACTCCATGCCGGGCGCCAGGGCATCGCGGAACCAGCGCAGGCTGCCCGCGGCGGACAGCATCACCGACATCATGTGCCAGCGGCCCGGGACGGCATGACAGAACGCGTGCACGCGGCCGCGTGGCTCGAACAGCGGCCGGTTCGTGGTCGCGAAGACCACGCCCGACGTCCCGAGCGAGAGGGCCACCGTGCCCGCCGCGACGGCTCCCACGCCCACGGCATTCGCCGCCTGGTCGCCGCCGCCGGCGACCACCGGGGTGCCCGGCCGGAGACCGGTCGCCGCCGCGGCCTCGCCCGTGACCAGGCCGGTGACCTCCGGTCCCTCCCACGTCGGTGGCATCCAGGCAGGGTCGATCTCCAGGGCGGCCAGGACTTCCGCCGACCAGTCCCGGGCGGCCAGGTCGAAGAGCAGCGTGCCCGCGCCATCCGCCTTGTCGAGGGCGTACTCGCCCGTCAGGCGGAGTCGCACGTAGTCCTTGGGCAGCAGCACGTGCGCGATCCGTCGCCAGACGTCCGGCTCGTGGTCGCGGACCCACACCAGCTTGGGCGCGGTGAACCCGGTGAGGGCATCGTTGCCGGTGATCGAGATGAGCCGCTCCGGGCCGACCGCCCGGCGGATCGCGTCGCACTCGGCCCCCGTCCGCTGGTCGTTCCACAGGATGGCCGGACGCAGCACGCTGCCCGCCCGGTCGAGCAGGACCGCGCCGTGCATCTGGCCGGTCAGCCCGATCGCCGCCACGTCCTCACCCGCCACGCCCGTCGAGTCCAGGACCGAACGGATCGCCGCCACGGCGCCGTCCCACCAGAGCCGTGGCTCCTGCTCGCTCCACAGCGGCCGAGGCACGCTGAAGCCGTACTCGGAGACGCCGATCCCGCGGACGGCCCCCGACTCGGCGATCAGGACGGCCTTGGTCGCGGTCGTCGAGGCGTCGATCCCCAGGACGTGGCCCACCAACGTCAGCGGCCGGCGGCCTTCTCGTCCCGGGCGGGCCGGTCCGCAGCCCAGATCTCCTGGTTCACGATGTTCTCGAGCAGTTCCTGTCGACCCGACACCGGGTGCGGGTCGATCTCGCCGGTGGCGACCCGCCCGGCGAGCATCTCGAGCAGGACCTCGCCGGACAGGATCGACCTCCCGAGGTCGCCCGCCCAGCCCGCGTAGCGTTCCTCCCGGAGTCGTTCGAGGGCCCCTCGCTCGATCATCCCCCCGGCGACGAGGAGCGCCCGGGCGAGGGTGTCGATCCCGCCGATGTGGGCATGGAACAGGTCCGTCCGACCCATGCTCTGACGGCGCAGCTTGGCGTCGAAGTTGAACCCGCCGGTCGTGAGCCCGCCGGCGCGGAGGATCTCGTACAGCGCGAGCGCCAGCTCGTCCACAGAGTTCGGGAACTGGTCGGTGTCCCAGCCGTTCTGGTAATCGCCGCGGTTCGCGTCGATGCTGCCGAAGATCCCGGTGGCGACGGCGTAGGCCACCTCGTGGTGGAAGCTGTGGCCGGCCAGCGTGGCGTGGTTCGCCTCGATGTTCACGCGGTACTCGCCGGCGAGGCCGTGGCGGGCGAGAAAGCCGTGGACGGTCGCGCAGTCGTAGTCGTACTGGTGCTTGGTGGGCTCCTGGGGCTTCGGCTCGATGAGGAGCATGCCCTTGAAGCCGATGCGGTGCTTGTGCTCGGCGACCATGGCCAGGAACCGGGCCAGCTGCGCCTCCTCGCGTGCGAGGTCGGTGTTGAGCAGGGTCTCGTAGCCTTCCCGCCCGCCCCACAGCACGTAGTTCGCACCGCCCAGCCGGTGGGTCGCCTCCAGCATCGCCTTCACCTGCGCCGCCGCGTAGGCGAACACCTCCGGGTCGGGGTTGGTCGCTGCCCCCGCCGCGTAGCGCGGATGGCTGAACAGGTTGGCCGTCCCCCACAGGAGTTTCACGCCGGTCCGGGCCATGTGGGTCTCGGCGTGGTCGATCATCGCGTCGAGGTTCGCTCGCGTCTCGGCGAACGTCCGGCCCTCGGGCGCGATGTCGCGATCGTGGAAGCAGAAGAAGCGGACGCCGAGCTTGGTGACGAACTCGAACGCCGCGTCGAGTTTCGCCCGGGCCGCGATCATCGGGTCGAGGCGCGGGTCGAGCCAGGGTCGGTCGAACGTCCCCGACCCGAAGACGTCCGAGCCGGGCCAGTTGAACGAGTGCCACAGGCAGACCGCGATCCGGAGGTGGTCCTCCATCCGCTTGCCCAGCACGAGTCGATCGGGCTCGTAGACCTTGAACGCCAGCGGGTCCGTCGAGTCGAGCCCGCCGAAGGGGATCGGCCCCGCAACTTCGGAGAAGAAGCCATCGTCCACGCCCGATCCTCCTTGCGCCTGCTGAGTCCCGTCTCGACGCCGGATCGACGCCGTGGCCTATTTGGGCGAGGGTATCACGTACATTTGTGTGAGAGGAGCACAAACCGGCCCGATTCGACGGTGAGTCGTAGGCGGTGAGGGGCAGGTCCGCAGCGCCGGCATTGCATGGAGGCCGCCGGTTCGGCCATCCTTCGAGACACGTTGGTCGCCGTCGCCTTCGCCACCGTCGGACTACGCTAGCGGTGGAGGCGACCCGATGAAGCTCGTGGCAGTCGTCATCATGCTGGTGCTCGCGACCGCGGGCTGCAGGACGGCAGCGAGCCCGAGCCCCCGCCCGGACGGAAGCCCGGTTCCCGTGACGCCACCGACGACCACGGCACCCGCGACGAGAGGGGAAGCGACCGACTCACCGCCGACCGGCGGCATGCCCGCCGCGACGGTCACGCCCGCGGCGACCGGCACCGCACCAACGCCCGCGTCGTCGGAGACCCCCTCCTTCCCGATCCCCTCCAGCGTCGACCGCGACTTCGCCGACAGCGACGAGATGCGCCGGCAGCGCGACCAGCTGGTCGACAGCTACGTCGCGCCGCGCGTCACCGACGCGCGCGTCATCGCCGCCATGCGCGCCGTACCGCGCCACAGCTTCGTGCCGACCCAGTGGCTCGGCGCCGCCTACTCGGACCACCCGCTGCCGATCGGCCACGGCCAGACGATCTCGCAGCCGTCGCTGGTGGCGATGATGACCGAGGTGCTCCGGCTCGACGAAGGGGATCGGGTCCTCGAGATCGGCACCGGCTCGGGCTACCAGGCGGCGATCCTGGGCGAGCTGACGCCCGAGGTCTACTCGGTCGAGATCATCCCCGAGCTGGCGGGGATCGCCCGCGTCGTCCTCGACCGGCTCGGCTATGGGGACGTCCGGATCGACCGCCGCGATGGCTACTTTGGCTGGCAGGAGCATGCCCCATACGACGCGATCATCGTCACAGCGGCGGCGCCGGAGGTTCCCGATGCGTTGCTGAATCAGCTCGTAGTCGGCGGCCGGTTGGTGATTCCGGTCGGCGACCTCGACATGCAGAAGCTGCGCGTGATCACGAAGAAGGAGCAGGGATTCGAGTCGAAGGAGGTGTACGGATTCAAGTTTGTCCCTTTGATAGGGAAAAAGGGATGGAATGGAAAATGACATGCCCGCACGGGGAGCACAATCCAACCCATCCGTCGGAACGACCACCATCATCGTCGGGCCCACCGCATCAGGCAAGACTGCACTTTCTCTTCTGCTTGCCCGCAGAATGGACGCTGAGATCGTTTCCGCAGATTCCCGTCAGATCTACCGACACCTCACCATTGGCACCGCAAAACCATCGGATTCCGACCGCTCCAAAGTCCCACATCACTTTATTGACATTCTCGACCCAAATCAGGAATACAGCGCGGGGGAATATGGGGTGCAGGCGAGGGGAGTTTTGGAAGAGATTCAGAAACGGGGAAAGAGTGCTCTTGTGGTCGGAGGTTCAGGCCTGTACGTGAAAGCGCTTGTGGACGGGTTCTTCGACGGCCCGGGAAAGGATCCGGAAGTAAGGGAAAGGCTCGAGAGGGACCTCGAAAGGGAGGGGATCAGCGGTCTGTTGAAGAAACTCGAACATGTCGATCCTGCAACCGCACAAGCGATGGCGCGCGAACCAAAGGCGAGACGAGTCATGAGGGCCCTTGAGGTCTATTATAGTACCGGGAAGCCCCTTTCGGTTCACTTCTCTGAACAAAAAAGGAACCCCCTTTCGAACTTCATCATGGTAGCCCCTTTGTGGGAACGTGCTCTTCTCTACAAACACATTGATGAGAGGGTTGTCGGAATGATGAAGCAGGGGTTGCTGGATGAGGTCCGTTGGCTCAAATCACACGGTTATCACGCTAATCTGAACGCGTTGAACACGGTGGGATACAAGGAGTTGTTTGAACATCTTGAGAAAAAGACCTCTCTCGATGAAGCGGTCAGTCTTATCAAGCTGAACACGCGGCGTTTTGCGAAGAGGCAAATGACATGGTTCAGAGCAGACAAGCGGATTCGCTGGCTGCCGGTAAGTTCAGATAGAGACTTTGAGGAGACTGCATCAAGTATCCTTGCGCTGCCGGTCTGATATCGTTTTCCTCTGTTGTCCTCTGTGCCTCCTCTGCTTGCCCCGTGTTTTCTACGGGGTGTTCTCCCCGCCTGCCGGATGAGAATCTATGAGGCGGGCAGGTGTGGTTAAACCATCCGTCTGACGTTTTTGAGTTTTTTGGATTTTTTTGCTATCTTTGGTGGTCATATGTAGCCTCGGGGCGTGGCGCAGCCTGGCTAGCGCGCTTGGTTCGGGACCAAGAGGTCGCGAGTTCGAATCTCGCCGCCCCGACGAAACCTTTCTTTGGGGGGTCCAACGGTGTTTGTGTACATTCTGCAGAGCGACAGCACGGGACGGTACTATACTGGAAGTGCAATGGATCTGGAAAACCGCATCAATGAGCACAACTGCGGTGGGAACAAATCCACGATACATGGGATTCCATGGAGACTTGTGCATGTCATTGAGACTGATACGCGGTCGGAGGCAAACAGGATTGAGTTGAAGATTAAATCACGAGGCGCGGGCCGATTTCTTGAGCATCTGAAGAAGCCTGGCTAGCGCGTGGCGCCTTCGGCGCCAAGGTCGCGAGTTCGAATCTCGCCGCCCCGACGAAACCTTTCTTTGGGGGGTCCAACGGTGTTTGTGTACATTCTGCAGAGCGACAGCAC
>Ga0209320_10000139_pt1 | contig 36878 bp, 31 predicted proteins | sample Rifsed13ft4_FD_184008 | JGI IMG/M metagenome (GOLD analysis project Ga0209320, IMG submission 184008) | Soil microbial communities from Rifle, Colorado, USA - sediment 13ft 4 (version 2) | ecosystem: Environmental > Terrestrial > Deep subsurface > Rock core/Sediment | place: Rifle, Colorado... | reverse complement strand
CCCCAACCGTGAACGCCGGGTAAAGAGCTTGCCGTGAACCAGCGTGGTTCGTGGCCTGCGAGGAAGGTGGTGCTAAAAACAAACTCAAGCGGCGGGTGAGGCGGAGCAATCCTTCCATGGAAAGAGGGACGAGGAAAATCAGCGAATAGTTGACGTGCTTCCAGTAATCATAGTCGGCCCGGGCGAGCCACTGAAACGCCAGCATGACCGCTGCTCCCAACCAGAGCGGCGCCGCCGTCCCTTGCCTCGATGTATCGGGGCGAAGGCTTCGGGACCAAGCTACCCCCGTACCAGTTCGGTACGGGGCGAGCAACGAAAGTCCCAGAAGAACCCAGAAATCAATTCGTTGGGCGACGTAAATCTTCCAGGCCTCATGCGCCGGTGCCTCGAGCGACGCATAGCCGCGGCCGTACTGAAGCAAGTAGGCAAGATCGTTGTAGTAAATCCCTCCATAGATCGCACAGAGGAGCGCGAGCGGTAGAGCAAAAGCCAGCACTGACTGGCGCCAGCGGCGCAGGCCCAACAGCACCAGAAACGGAAAATAGAGCGCCACGAGATATTTGCAAAGAAATGCCGCAAAGAAAAAGACCGCTGCTGCGAGCCACGAGCGGCGGTCTTCTTCCTGCCAGGCGCGAGCCCCGAACCAGTCGGCGCGAGCGTAGAGCCAGAGTCCCACAGCGAAAAAGAAAAGAGCGCCGGCATCGCGTGTGGCAATGCGGAAGACAAAAACGGCCGGCCCGAGCAGCGCGAAGACAGCCGCTGAAGCCAACCCCACCGCCGGCGAAAATAGCCGACGGGCAAAACCGTAAATGGCCAGCACCGTCAGCATGCCCAGCAGGGCCGACATTTCGCGAAGCCCCACGAGCCCGCCCAGGCGATCGGCCGTGGCCGCCATGGCCGGCCAGAGGTACCAGCCGAAGCTCCAATGCAGCGGCTCATCGAGCGGCGGTTCAAAGTGGTTTGAGAAAAACATGCGCCCGTAGAGGATGTAAATGGATTCGTCCATGAAGGCGGTCGCATAGCGCGGGTCGTGCGCGCGGAGATACCAGGCGCCGAGGAGAATCAAAAGCAGAGCCACGCGACGAGCGAAGCGAAAAGTGTCCGGCGGAGGGGTTTTCGAGGAAGCGGGAGGCGGGCCCGACCGGCTCTTTAGAAATAATGTCGCCACGTGATCCGCAGCATGTTTCGCCGGAAGGCAGCGAAGACGTTCAGGAAATCATACCCGATGCGAAGGTCGTTGGAATCGTCCACGTGCCAGACGAGGTGCGTCGAGAAGGTGGAGGCAAATTGGGAGTTCGAGAGCGACGACGTGGTGGTCTCGACGTTCTGCACGCCCAGCGTTCCCCCGCCATCCCACTCGAGCTTCCGGCCAAAGCGGTGGGACATGTAGAGCGAGCCATAATTCAGGAAGAAACGCGTCGGGCTGAAGTACCCGCCGGAAATCCTGGGCGGCGCTGTTCCCGGCAGGAAATCGGCGTCGTGGTCGAAGCTCAGATAAGTAAAGCCGTAGGCGATGCGGAGGTAGGGGCGGTCGCCGCGCAGCGACTTGCCAATGTTCAAGTCCACCGCCCAGCGGCGGTTCGAATCCAGGTTGCGCCCGGTATAGACGCCGTCGGTGTAAGTCACCGAGATGTCGAAGTGGTGCTCGGCATTCGAGTAGCTCCCGCCCAGGCTCGCCAGGTTCGAGCGCACCTGGCCCAGGAAAAGCCCGTTGGACACAAGACCGCGGGTCGAAACCAGCGTTTCATCAACGGCCCGGCGCTCGAAGCCGAGGTCGAGCAGGAACGATCGCCGCACGCGATAGCGCACCCCCAGCGTGCCGTCCATCTGCGGCGGAGCGCCGGGATAGCTTTCACCGGCAATCTCAGCATGACTGGCCACATTCTCCGAGAGCTGCGAGTCGAGCGAGAGGGCGTATTGATTGGAATTGAAATCCCGCTGGCCGGTTTGGAAAAGGGTCGGCCGGAAACGCGCGCTCATCCGGTGCGCTGAGCCCAGGGGGGTGGAGAGCAACGCCTCCATGCGATAGAAATCGAGCCGGCGGCGATTGCGCCGCAGGCCAAAGCCCAACTCCATGTAAGTGCCCAGGCCGCGATTGATCTCGCGTTGGAGGGCGTCAAATTCCGGCCCGCCCACGCCTTGCACCCGCGCCAGGTAATCGTGCGCCTCGGTGTAGCGCCGCAGCCCGGCGTTCGCCCGGGCCAGTTCCACGAGCGTGCCGGGATCGTCCGGCGCGAGCTCGCGAGCGCGAGTGAGCAACTCGTGCGCCTCCGTGTAGCGCCCGCTCCAATTGAGGATTTCAGCCTTGCCGCGCAAGGCGGTCGCGTTCGAAGGGTCGGCCGCCAGAATCTTTTCATAGAGGGCGAGGGCCTCTTTCGAGCGCCCGCTCCAGGCAAGGATTTGGGCTTCGCCGACGATGGCGCGCGGGTTTGCAGGATTTTGGGCCAGCACCCGTTCGAAGTATTTCTTTGCCAGCGGGCGAGAATCGCGGCTCCAGGTCAGCATCTCCGCGTAGGCGACCAGCAGAGCCTCGTTGTTCGGATCGAGCGCGAGGCCGCGCTCGAAGACCTTGACCGCCTCGGGACGCGTGGCTTCACTCCAACTCAGGATTTCCGCCAGGCGCGCTACCGCTCCCGAGTGATCGGGATTGCGTTCCAGCGCTTTGCGATAGGCGGCGGCAGCAGCCGACATTTTGCCGGACGATTCTTCAATCTGACCCAGAACCATGAAGTCGTCCGCTTCCGCCGCGGGTCGGCTGGTAAGAGGTTCGAGTGTGGCCAGCGCTTCCTCGCGCTTCTGTTGCGAGCCAAGGATGCGCGCCAGTTGGCGTCGCGCTTCCAGGTGCCCCGGGTGAGAAGCCACAATGGCGCGGAGCGTCGCGACCGCTTCAGCCCGGTGATCCGCGCTCCAGCTCAGAACCTCGGCGTAACGAACGCGGTAGTCCGGATTCTGCGGCGCAAGGTCAGCCGCGCGTTTCAAAAGCGCGAGCGCATCGGCCCGCTCGCCTTCCTGCCAGCTCTTCATTTGGCCGAGCGCGAAGAGTCGAGGGGCGTTGTTTGGCTCGAGTTCCAGGAGACGCGAGAGGAAAGGAATCGCTTCCCGCCAGCGGCCAGCCGATTCGAACGCGTCAGCCAGTTCGCCGAGCGCGACGGTATGGTTCGGTTCACCTTCGAGGAGCTGGCGATAAAGCTCGCTCGCGCGCTCCAACCGACCGGCAGCCGCTTCCGCGCGTGCTCGATCCAGCAGGGAGGGTGGCTGGGCTTGGGCCCCGGCGCCGAGCCACAGAGCAACGGCAAGAACCGAACATACTCGGAGACATACGCGGAGAAGGACTTGCCAAAGTCTCATGCGCCTAGCTCCTCAGTCTGGGTGGCCTGCGTCAAGCGCAGCAGGCTGCCGTGTCGCGGCGCCACTTCCCAGAACAAATACTTCGATATCTCGTCCTGGTCAAGCGGATCAATGTGCTCAAAGCGAATGCCATTGGCGACACGCGTGCGACCTTCAAATTTGTACTCCTCGTTCCACATCACCTTGCCGAGGGCTCGGATGGAGCGGCCGGGGATGGTCAGTTGGATGTCAAGCAGGGTCTCCACAGGGATGGCGTTCTCACGCGTGATGGAAAAGCCGAAGCGATTGAGATTACGCGCGTAAGCCAGGCCGTTCACCTGGACGCTGTTGGAGGCAACCGCATCAAAACGGACCGGCACATCCAGCCGGCTGGGGAAGCGATAGCTGCCGCGCAATTCCTTCCTCACCATCGCCCGCCAAACCACCGGCGCCGACAGCAGCAGGTAGAAGAGCGCCCAGAAGAGGTTCACCACCAGAGCCCAGAAGGCGTAACCGGGCTCCGCGCGGCCGAGCCGCATGGCGCCGACAACCAGCGCGATGCCGAGCGCCATCAGGATGGCCAGTTGCGGCCAAACTTCCGTCCAGCGTGGCGCGCCCGAGCGGGACTTTGGGGTGACGGAAAATTCGCCTTCGCGCCGGAACAATCCCACGATGGTCTTCATCAGCACGTGCATCTTCATCAGGTTGAACTGCTCGCTCAGCAAGAAGCTGCGCAGCCCGCGCTGCAGCGCGACCGTGGCCAGTATGTTCAAGATGAAGTAGGGGCCGAAGTAAAGCACAAAGAGGGAGGGCTCAGCGACCAGCGGGAAAATCCCGCTCAGCAGACAGAAAATCGGTGTCAGAACGTAGATGAGCTTTTGATAGCTCATCCAATAAAAATAGAAGGAAGCAAAGTAGCAAACTCGTTGTCCGAAGCTCAGGCCCTTGCTGAAGAGCGGGCTTTCGCGCCGGAGAACTTGCATCGCGCCGCGGCCCCAGCGCAGCCATTGCGTGGCAAAACCGGTGAAGGTCTGCGGGGCAAGACCGCGGGCCAGCGTGCGGTTGTAATAGAGGACCCGCCAGCCCTTCTTCTGAAGCCGCAGGCCGGTGTGCATGTCCTCGGTGATGGTCTCGGTGGCAAAGCCGCCGACATCCTCGAGCGCTTTGCGCCGGATGATAGCCGGACTACCGCAATAGAAGGCGGCGTCATAACCGTCTTTGCCGGGCTGAATCACGCTGAAGAAGAGTTCCTGCTGCTGCCATCCAAACCACGTCCGCCAATCGGTGACGTGCTGGAAAGAATCCATGTTGTAGAAGTCCTGACTGGTTTGCACGATGCTGACGTTCGGATCGGCGAAGAAACCGATGAGCTGGTCAACCAACTCGGGCGTCGGAACGTGGTCGGCATCCAGGGTGACAATGAACTCGCCGTCGGTAAACTTGAGCGCGTTGTTCAAATTGCCGGCCTTGGCGTGACGCCGCTCGCTGCGACCGATATAGCCGCAGCCAAACTGGCGCGCCAAGTCGCGCACCTCGGGCCGGTTGCCATCGTCCAGGATGTAGGTCTTGTGCGGATAGCGCATGCTCACGGCACAAACCACGGTGTCTCGCAGAATGCTGACCGGCTCATTGTAGGTGGCGATAAAAACGTCCACCGAGCGATTGAGGAGTGGCGGCGGCGCAGTATGGTGCGCCGGTTTCCACGTCGTGAAATAGAACAGAGCTGCTTCCAGAAAGTTCAAAACCTCGGCGCCGAGGAACAGATAGAAGAACCACTTGGCGGCCGGGTTCATGGTGTGGAGAGCGCGCCAGTAGAAATACCGCACGGTGACGAGCATCGCCAAAACGATCAGCACGCGGGTTATGGCCAGTTGCAGGCGACGCAGCCCGGGAGCCTCTCGGATCGCTCCTGAAGCTCGCGAGGGCCGCGCTTCGTGGTTCGTGTTGGTGGTTTTCATGCTCATCGAGGTCATTGATCGGGCCGGCCCGCCTGGGCGGGCGACGCGATCGAGCAGGGAGGCCCGAGGGTTGGCCCGACCGTTCCGACTCTAGAGTCGGTGGAATGCCTCAAGCCTTGCTGCCTCTCCAGGTGTCCAGCCGGATGCACAACCGGGAGCTATCTCGCCACCCGGCCAACCACGATAGTCACATTCGTGGTGACACCTTTCGATCAAATTACAGGGGGGCTTCCGGGGGGTCAATAGCGCAATTGTACTAAACTGGGGCTCATCAAAAAAACCTATTGTACTATACCCGGTTCCTAACCGTTAACTGGTTCAAGGCGCGAAGGTTAGCGCAGCCGCGCATGCATGGCGGCAAGATAGCAAAGGCCTGCGGCGAGCAAGGTTGTCGCCAAGCTGGCTGACATGCTCACCATCGTCGCCCAGGGGGCGGCCACCACCGAGGCGCACCCGTTGACCGCCCAGGCCCATGGGAGCAGCCGCGGTTCGGACGCCTGCAATCGCCGCAGCCCCGACGGGAAAAACCTCCCCATCGCGATCGCCGGCAGGGCGATCACCGCCAGGCTGATCAGGACCTTCCCTTTGATCCCCATTCCCATGAATGGACCGAGCGCCCATCGCAAGCCAGCCGCATAGACGATGCACGTCCCGGCGATCCAAATCGCCGCCCGCGGAATTCCGTCCGTGTGAGAATCGCGCCCGGTAAGCAAGCTCCCCACTCCGGCAAACACCAGAATGCCTGCCAGCACCACCGAGACGGCGTAAGTGGGGTTGCCGAGGAAGAAGACCAGCCGCTGGATCAAGACCATTTCCAGAAAGAGAAAGCCCAACCCAATCGAAAGGAAGTAGCCAAAGACCCGGCGGCGGATCCTGCCCGGAGCGGGTGGAACCTGCTCGAGCGATGGGCGGCGGAGAATCACAAGCGGCAAGACAATCAAGACCAAACTGAAGATCGTCGCCTGAACGAGTGTGGCCACGAGCACGACATAGCCCCACTCGAGAAAGGGGAGCCACTGCACTCCGCCGGTGCGCAGGAGCACCGGCAAGGCTCGCCAGCGGAAAAAATGAAAGAAGTAAGGGCGATCGTCCGTCGCCGGGCGAAGAAAAAAAGTGGAGTAGCGGAAGAACTCTTCCCGCTCTCGCCCACCGGCCAAAATGGTTTTTGCCGCCTCGAAGTAGAACTCTCGCTCCAGGATGTTGAAGCGATTCACTTCCTCGGGGTGGAGATCGGGCGCCCAGGAAATGTCAAAAAGGCGTTTCTGGCAAAATTCCCGCAGGGCAGCCAATTCGTTCGCGGTGAACGCTCCGCGCTTCACGAGCAGGGTGGCCGTGGACCAGCTCCGCACTTGAACGAGCTGCGCGCCTGGATGGGCAACCCCTTCGCCCTCCAGCGCCTCGGCGGCCGTGGCAAACAGCTTGATGTTGTCACGGGGCGGCATCTTGATCCAGCGCGTGACAGCAAGCATCCCGCCGGGGCTGAGGCGCCGATAGTAGCTGCGGAAGGCTTCCACGCTGTAGAGATAATTCTCTCCGAGGGCGGAAATGCCCGCCGTGGCTGCGGCAAAAGAATCCACCAAAGACAGTTCGATGAGCTGAAAGCGGTCGGGCTCGCCCCGATGGAATCGGGGCGAGCTCTCCACAAACGCCCGCGCCTCGGCATGATGGACCTGGACGTCGGGATGGTTATAGAGCTGGCCGCTCCAGCCGGCAAAGCGGCCGCGAAGAAGAGCGATGAGGTTGGGATCGAGTTCGACGGCATGGATCGGGCGGGCGCGGTGGCGCAATGCTGTCAGGATACCCGACCCGGCCCCCGCCCCGAGGATGAGCACCGCGCCCTCCATGCTTGGCCGATCAGGCGCGAGCAGGAAATAGGGAAGCGCGGGCGTCAGCCAATCCAGATACTCCAACTCGTCGAGATTTCCCTCGAAGCGGGTGATAGCGCCAGCCGTGTCAGCGTCCACAAAAAGGGCGAGCTGAGGCGGAATCCGCGCGCTCGAGGCCAAACTCAATCCCGGCGCGTAGCGCACCGCCGGACTTTGAAGCACATCAATCTGCCCGAGCGGGCTGGATCGTTGCTCGATGATGGTCGCCTCGGGCAAATTTTGAGCCACCGGCAACCCTTTGTACTGAGAAATTCGCAAAGGAAGCGGACTCTGCCAAAAAAGAAACGAACCCAGTACCAGCAGGAAAATACCAGCCGGCACCAACCATCGTTTGCCCAGACCGGCGCACGAGGCCATGGCCGCTATGCCTGCCAACACAAAAATGAAAAATACCGCCGCGCCGGGCGAGCGACCCGTCAGCAGAGCAATCACCAGGCCTGCCCCCACCCCCGAGCCAACCAGATTTACAAAGTAAGTCGTCGGCGAACGCTCAGCGCGTTCAATTAAGGCCAGCCCAATTGCCGTGGCGGCAAAAAAGAAGGGCAAGAAAAAGACCAGATAATATTCCGCCAGGTAAAACCACTGGCGGGGATCCCACACCATCAGGAAGGGGTCAAAAGGAATTTTTTGACTGAGCCAGAAGCATCCGGGAAACGCGACAGCCGAGGCCAGTGTGGAGAGACTGAAGAGCCTCTTCGTCCGCCGCTCGTGGCCCCGACCTGTCGGAGCACCGAGCCGCTCCTCGAGCGGCGAGCAAGCAAGCGCAGCCGGCCTTCCCGGCGGCTCCTCGCGGCAGCGCCACGCGGCCAGCAGTGTTCCACTCGCGCCAAAACCCAGCAGCGCGATCGAGATCACCATGAAGGCAAAGTGATACCACTGCCCGATCGAGAACGCCCGCAGCAGGACAATCTGGTAGGCAAGCGTTGCCGCCGAAAGGAGAAAAACCGCCGTGTCACGCGGGAGCATTTCCCCCCGCCAGTAAGCTGACCCGGCCGCCACAGCCTGCCGTAGCCGGCCTCCGCGGCTCGTCGGGGCCGGGTTGGCGCGGAAGGGCCGAACCGAAGGACTCCTACGAAGCATGTTCACGCATCCGAGGAACGCCGCCTATTTGCGCGGGGGTTGCTTGTGGCCGCCCGTCAAGGGAACAAACGCCACCGGCATGATGTTATAGATCTTGAGATCGCGGTTCTCCTTGCCTTTCACGACCAGCATCAAGTTCTGCACCTGGAACGGATTGCCAATCGGGATCACCATGCGACCACCCGGCTTCAATTGCTCGATGAGCGCCGGCGGAACATGGTTGGCGGCGGCGGTCACCACGATGGCGTCAAAGGGCGCTCTTTCCGGCCAGCCAAAATAACCGTCACCTACTTTGACCCAAATGTTTGGGTACCCAAGCCGCTCGAGTCGCGTGCGGGCGGAATTTCCGAGAGGCTCGACAATTTCGATGGTATAGACCTCCCGCACCAGGGGCGAGAGAATGGCTGCCTGATAACCGGAGCCTGTTCCGAGCTCCAGCACGCGTTGCTCCCTCTTGGTCTCGAGCAGTTCCGTCATTTTCGCCACGATATAGGGTTGTGAAATCGTTTGCCCATAACCAATCGGCAAAGGACGATCACCATAGGCGTAGGAATAGAGGTCGGCGGAGACGAACTCGTGGCGGGGCGTGGAGCGGAGGGCAGCCAGGACGCGAGCATCGCGGATGCCGCGCCACTCGATCTGGTCGCGCACCATCCGCTCGCGTTCCTTGCGGAACGCTTCTTCGTCGGGGGGCGCGCCGAGAAAAAGAAACGCGACGCCCAGCGCCACTGCCGTGGGCAGAGGGTGCGCCCTTTCACTCCAACTTGGCATCGCTTGCATTATACGACGGGCGCAAAGACCGTGAGTCCCTCGTTGTAGGGCAGCCTTCGGAAGCTTCGCGACTGCGGAGAAAACGATGGCGCGCTATTTCCGCTTCCACACGCTCGCATGTCTCACCCGGCAGGGGGCGGAGGAACTGGCGGCAAAGATGCCAGCCGGGGACGACAGCCGCGCCCTTCGCGTGGTCGCCAATCGGATTGAGCGAATAATGCTCGTTGAATTTGAAGCCCCCGCTCGGGAAAAGCTCGAAAAGAGGCTCAACGCCGAGCGTATGCACGATAAGCCGATGCCGCGAGTCGAAGCCGTGTTCACCGGGCGATGATACCTTTCCAGATGATTGGGTGGAAGGAATGGCTTAAACCTGAAGCAGATACGGGTGGATTGAATATCTATTGCCGAATACCATATTCCGGAGTATAGTTTTATCGCGATTAGCTACTTATCTTTTGGGGAGGGACCAAAATGGGGGAATACGCACATCCGGAGGTTCTGATCAGCACACAATGGGTGTTCGACCACGCCAAGGATCCCAGGGTCAAACTCGTGGAAGTGGACGTGGACACCGCCGCGTACGACCAGGGCCATATTGAGGGGGCCATCGGTTGGAACTGGCAGAGCCAGCTCCAAGACGGCATCCGGCGCGACCTTATCGACAAGCGTGGTTTTGAGCAGTTACTGAGCGAGTCCGGGATTTCGAACGACGACACGGTGATTGTCTATGGCGACAACAACAACTGGTTTGCGGCCTGGGCCTTCTGGCAGCTCAAACTTTACGGCCACCGCGACGCGCGCGTAATGGACGGCGGGCGCAAGAAATGGCTGGAGGAGAAGCGGCCGGTTACGACGGTTGCGCCCAAGGTGGCGCCGGCGCAGTATCGCGCCCAGGAGCCAGACGCGGCCATTCGCGCCACTCGCGAATTGATCTTCGCCGTGCTGGATCGCCGTCACACCGCTCATTTGGTGGATGTGCGCTCGCCGGATGAGTTCACCGGCAAGATCATCGCTCCGCCGGGGATGATGGAAACGGCCCAGCGCGGCGGCCACATTCCCGGAGCGAAGAATATTCCGTGGTCGCAGGCGGTGCGCGAGGACGGCACCTTCAAACCAGTCGAAGAATTGCGCGAACTCTATACCTCAAGAGGCATCCTGCCCGGGCAAGAAGCCATTGCCTATTGCCGCATTGGCGAACGCTCTTCGCACACCTGGTTCGTGCTGAAATACCTGCTCGGTTTTGAAAAGGTGCGGAACTATGACGGTTCGTGGACCGAGTGGGGCAACCTGGTAGGCGCGCCGATCGTGAAGGGTGTAGCCGCCGCAGCGACCTAGTGCTTTGTGGGACTGTTCCCCAAATCCGCCGGCGGGAGCAGCCGCCGGGCTCGGTGGCAAGCTGAAAACAATGCCGTCACCCGGTCCTCCGTCGCAGTCTCATGCGGTCCCGGAGGAGGAGTTCCTGTTTGATCTTGCCGCGGCCTACTTCCCTTTGGCCGGGGCTTGAGGAGTCGTTTCGTCCGGCGAAGGCGAGATGGCCCAGGGTAGCTTCCCCAGCCTCTGATTCCTTTCGAGATGTTCTTTGGCGCACCGCTGGCAATACCAGCGGCCTGTCTCTTCATCGCGCAGGCTATGAATCTCCTGGCAGCCGCAGATGCAAAGGCAGCGACCGTTCCCCATCGACGTGGTGATCGGAACCAGAGCCATTTGACCGCCGAGAATTCTTTCTCTGCCCGGCTACCTGCCCATCCGCTATTCTGAAGCGCAAGCAGAAAAACTATGGCGCCGCCAACACCCTATCCGATGCGCAGTGGGCGGGCTTCCGCTCCAGCAAGCTATCGCAACCACCCGTGAGGTATGTTTGCCCGGCGAGCCTCGTCCTCGAGGTCGGAAATCTTTCCGAGCAATTCGGCACGCCGCTGTTCCAGCAACTGAAGCTGGTTTTCCGGGCTGAGGCGGCTCGAGTGGTCGAGCAGATTGACGGCGTTGCTGATGCCTTCGGCTGTCACGCGTGCCCGCTGGATGCGGCTGATTTGGCCTTCCACCTGCGCTAACTCCGCTTGCAAGGGCACGATCTGTTTTTGCCAGTAGTCCGCCTGGGTGCGCCGGTCCGGTGGCTTGGGCGTGACCGTTGGCTGGATTTGGTTTTCTTCCTCGATTTTTCTTTCCGCTTCTGCCCTGGCAGGTGGTGCCTGAGGTGTTGCCGTGGCTTGTGGCCGGAAGGGGTCGCGCTTCACCGTCCCAGCCGGTTGCTCTTCTTGCTGGGCGGGTGCCGGTCGTTCCAGGCGCCAGCCGGGCCGCAGCCGCTCCAGGTCTTCGTTGGTCCAGACTTTTTTGGCTTGCTTTGCGGTCGGCTGCGTCGTCTGAGCTGCCGGAGCGGCAGCCCCGCACGTGAAAATCAAAATCGCGAACACAGGGGACAGGGTGCGCATAACTCTTACCCCCTCTGACAGTATAGCCCATCCGATTCGGCCCTGCCGGGGTTGTTGCTCCCCTTGTGGGCGCATGGCGGACGTCAGAGAGGAGGCCGGCAGCCAAGCCCCCGCAAAAAGTCAGAAGTGTCCTAGCGGCCCCGTTGCGCCAGGAAGGCCAGGAGGCGCGCCTGCGCGTAGGCAGAGCGAGCGCTTTCAAACTGGGCAGCCTTCTCGGCGCGCAACTGCACTGCCAGATTGTTTTTCTGTCCGGCAAGCAACAGGCGCTTCTGCCGGGCAAGGAGTTCTCGGGGGAGTGCCGCCAGTTTGCGGGCAGCAGCCATGGCAACGGCGTCCAGTTCGGCATCGGGGACAACCTGATTGACCAACCCCAGCGAGAGCGCCTCGGTTGCCAGCACGTCCCGCCCGGTGAGCACGAATTCAGCCGCGCGGGCCGAACCAACCAGCCGCGGCAACCAGTAGGTTCCACCGCAGTCCGGAGTGAGGCCGACGTGCACGAACGCTTGCTGGAATTTGAGGGTGTCGCTGGCGATGCGAAGGTCGCAAGCCAGCGCCAGATTCATTCCGGCACCGACCGCCGGCCCGCGGATGGCGCCGATCGTCGGCTGAGGAAAATGGCCAAGCAACGCAATCGCCCGATGCAGGCTCGAAAGACCAACACGGAAGAATCTCCTGGCGCTTGCCTGCATTTCGCCGATGTCCCCGCCCGCGCAGAAGGCTCGCCCGGCGCCGGTGACCACCAGCAGCTTGATGCTTTTATCCCGGCGCAGCGCCTCGAGCGCCTGTACCAGCTCGAGGGCGGTTGGCACGTTGAGCGCGTTCAACACTTCCGGCCGATTCAAACGCAGCGTGGCCACGCCATCGCTGGTTTCCGCTTGCAAGTTTTGATAGTTCATCGCTCGCCTCGTCGATCCAGTGTGGAGTCCAGCCGATTGTACACCTGAGGCTCGAGCGGGAGGCGACCAGCCGGTTCGAGGCGCCGGAAGCGTTGCTGAGCCCCACACAACGAATGGCCAAGGTCTTTGCGTCTTCCACAACCTGTTGTATAATTTTCTTGACAAGTGAGGACGCGTCCCTATAATGCGGTCGGTATTGCGCAAATGAACGGGAGAGTAGGCGGGCGGGTGGCGCGCGGAAGAACCTCCAGCTTCCGTGGTTATCACCTGGGCCAGCAATCTACCTGAACGGAATCTAACAGCTCTGGAAGGTTAAGGCCCACGGCGAAGCGGCCTGTCGCCGCAGATGGGTTTGGGGCAGGAGTTTCCCTTCTTCTTTCCGGACCGTCTCCGCCCCGCGCACCCGAATGCGGGCAAGCCGGGCAGTGCTTTTCTCGCAGGTAGGTCCAAGACAGCGCACAACAGGCAATGGGCAGGAGGGGCGGAATGAATGGGCGCCACACAGTCGTGAATGGCGGTCGCAAACAAGCTCAGCGCGCCAAGGGCTTGAGCGTCCCACGTCTTTTCACCAACAGCAGGGTTTCTCCTTTCGATGAAGTCGAATGGGAACGGCGTTCCGCCTCCATCTCGAACGACAAAGGCGAGGTGATTTTCCGCCAAGACGATGTCGAGACGCCGAAGAACTGGTCGCAAACGGCAACTAACATCGTGGCGTCGAAATATTTTCATGGGAAGCTCGGCAGCGCCCAGCGCGAGACCTCCGTGCGCCAATTGATCAGCCGGGTGGTGAATGCCCTGGTGCGCTGGGGCGAGCCGGGCAACTACTTCGCCACCCACGAGGACCGCGACGCCTTCCGCGATGAGCTGACTCACCTCCTGGTGCAGCAGAAGCTCTCCTTCAATTCACCGGTCTGGTTCAACCTGGGAGTGCAGCCCAAACCGCAGTGTTCGGCCTGCTTCATCAACTCGATTGACGACTCCATGAGCTCGATCATGGATCTCACCAAGACCGAGGGGATGCTCTTCAAGTGGGGTTCCGGCACGGGGACGAATTTTTCGGCGTTGCGTTCGAGTTTTGAGGGCCTCTCCGGCGGAGGGATTGCTTCCGGCCCGGTCAGCTTCATGCGGGGTTTTGACGCCTTCGCGGGCGTCATCAAGTCGGGCGGCAAGACGCGCCGGGCGGCCAAGATGGTGATCCTGAACATCGAGCACCCGGACATCGTCCAGTTCATTGATTGCAAGGCGCGTGAGGAGCGCAAAGCATGGCAACTGGCTGCGATCGGCTACGACAGTTCCATCGATGGCGAAGCTTACAGCTCCATCTTCTACCAGAACGCCAATCACTCCGTCCGCGTCACCGATGAATTCATGCAAGCGGCGGAGAAAGACGGCGAATGGTGGACCCGGCGGGTCACCACTGGCGAGCCGCTCCACAAGTATCGCGCCCGCGACTTGCTCCGCAAGATTGCCGAGTCCACTTATCAGTGTGGTGACCCGGGCATGCAGTTCGATACCACCATCAACCGGTGGCATACCTCGAAGAACACCGCTCGCATCAACGCCTCCAATCCCTGCTCCGAGTACATGTTCCTGGACGACACCGCCTGCAACCTGGCCTCGCTCAACCTGTTGAAGTTTCTCTCCCCGGGCGGGCAGTTCGATACGGAAGCGTTTCGTCACGCGGTGGACGTTTCCCTCCTGGCGCAGGAAATCATCGTGGACAACGCCAGCTATCCCACGCCCAAAATCGCCCAGAACAGCCACGATTACCGCCCGCTCGGACTTGGCTACGCCAACCTGGGCGCGCTGCTGATGTCTCTCGCCTTGCCCTATGATTCCGGCGCCGGCCGGGAAATCGCGGCCGCCATCACCGCCCTGATGACCGGCGAAGCCTACCTCCAGAGCGCCCGCATCGCCCAGGCCACCGGCCCCTTCCCCGGCTACGAGCGCAACCGCGAGCCCATGCTTGACGTCATCGGCATGCACCGGGAGGCGGCGCACAAGATCGCCACTCGTGAAATGCAGAATGAGAAAGCCAGGTCCCTGGCCGCCAACCGCGTGCAGGCCGCCTTGATGCCTCTGCTGGCGGCGGCGAGAAAGTCCTGGGACGAAGCGCTCGAGGAAGGTCGCACGTACGGCTACCGCAACGCGCAAGTCACCGTGCTCGCTCCGACCGGCACCATCGGCTTCATGATGGATTGCGACACGACCGGCGTCGAGCCTGACTTGGCGCTCGTGAAATTCAAGAAGCTGGTGGGCGGCGGGGTCATCAAGATCGTCAACCAGACGGTACCCACCGCGCTCGTTCGCCTGGGCTATTCACCTGCCCAGGTGAGCGACATTGTGGACTACATCGACAAGCAAGGAACCATCGAAGGCGCGCCGCACCTTCAAGCAGAACATCTGCCGGTCTTTGATTGCTCGCTGAAGCCTTCGACCGGCAGCCGTTCCATCTCGCCTTCCGGGCACGTCAAGATGATGTCAGCCGTGCAGCCATTCCTTTCCGGCGCCATTTCGAAAACCGTCAATCTCCCGGCTGAATCTACGGTTGAGGATATAATGCAAGCTTACGTGGATGGCTGGAAGCAGGGGCTCAAAGCCATCGCCATCTACCGCGACAGCTCCAAGCGCGCTCAACCGCTCAGCACCGCCGACGCCGGGAAGCAGAAAGAAAAAGTCATGGCCAAGCCTGAGGAAAAAGGGAAAGCGGAACTCCCCGACCAGCCGGAACTCTTTCCCGGCGCGCGGCGGACGCTCCAGCGTCGCAAGCTGCCCACCGAGCGCCAAGCTATCACCCACAAATTCTCGGTCGGCGGCCACGACGGTTACATCACGGTCGGGCTTTACGAGGACGGCACTCCGGGGGAGATCTTCATCACCATGGCCAAGGAAGGCTCGACGCTCTCCGGCATCATGGACGCCTTCGCCACGGCCATTTCCATTTCGTTGCAGTACGGCGTTCCGCTCCGCGTTTTTGCTGAAAAGTTTGCCCACATGCGCTTTGAGCCCTCCGGCTGGACAGGCAATCCGGAGATTCCTTATGCCAAGTCCATCATGGACTACATCTTCCGGTGGCTTGGCTCGAAGTTCATCAGCCCGGAATATCGCCAGGGCGAGATCGAAAGTTCCATCTCCGCAAGCACCCCACCTCACATAGGGGAGACCAAACGGCCTGCAACGGGCCGAATCACCCCGCCTAGCGGGACACAGGTGGGCGCGCCTTCTACGCCGCAACCCGTCGCCGCGGTCGAAGACGCTCCCACCTGTGCCGATTGCGGCTCCCTCATGTTCCGCAACGGCAACTGCTATAAGTGCGAGAATTGCGGAAGTACCTCAGGCTGCTCTTGATATCCAAATCTTTGTTACGTGGGCCAGGCGCAGGCATGCTCGATGCCTGACTTGTCTAAATTGGCCTGAAGCTTTCTTGGTTTCATTCTCGTGAGGTGACGACTATGAATGAGGACCAGGAGTTTAAGCTCGTGCCGCCCGGCAGTGGCAAAACCGTCTCGCTAGTCGGAGACATTTACACTTTCCTGATGGTGGGCGAAGAGACGGGTGGAGCCTATGCCTTCATCGAAGTGGTCATTCCCCCGCAGGGCGGTCCGCCACCGCACATCCACCGGCGCGAGGATGAAGCGTTCTACGTTCTCGAGGGAGAGCTTGAGTTCATGGTCAACCGCCGCACTGTCAAGGCGGGCCCTGGAAGCTTTCTCCATCTTCCCAAAAACAGTTTGCACTGTTTCAAGAATGTCAGCTCAACGACGGCAAGGATGCTGGTTCATGTGGCCCCTGCCGGACTCGAGAAGTTTTTTGAGGAAGTTGGTCATCCACTGAAGGACAAGTCTGCCGGCCCGGCTCCCGTAACGCCCGCTGACATCGAAAAACTCGTGGCCGTCGCTCCCAAATACGGCATTGAGATCAAACTGCCTCCGGCCTGATTGATTCTCACCACGACGAGTATAAGAACAGCGCCGAGCTGGCAGAGGGGCGCGGCCTGTGGCCCACCCTCCGCTCACGTTTATCAGGTGGCACTACTGCGCCACGAAGGTCTCGCGCTTGAGGAATTGTCCGGAACCGACCCGCCCTACGAATTTGTCACCCTCGATCACCGGCTTGCCGCGGACGAGCACCGCTGACGGCGCACCAACGATGCGCGTGCCTTCGAAGGGGTTGTAGTCCACCTTCATGTGGTGCGTTTTGGCGCTCAGGACAACTTCCTTGTTGGGGTCAAAGATGACGATGTCGGCATCCGAGCCGACGGCGATCGTTCCTTTCCGTGGATAGAGGCCAAACATCTTGGCCGGAGCGGTCGAGACCAGTTGCACAAAGCGGTTGAGCGTGATGCGGCCCTTGCGCACGCCTTCATGGAGCAGCATGAGCCGGGTTTCGATGCCCGGCGCGCCGTTCGGAATTTTGGTGAAGTCGCCGACGCCCATTTCTTTTTGCTCCTTGAAGCAGAACGGGCAATGGTCGGTCGAGACGACCTGCAAATGGTCGCGGCGCAAACCCTCCCATAGCTTCTCCTGGTGCCACTTGGGCCGCAGCGGCGGCGTCATGACCCACTTGGCCCCTTCAAACCCCGGCCGGTCGTAGAGCGAATCGTCGAGATAGAGATATTGCGGGCAGGTTTCCGCGTAGGCCGGGATTCCGCGGTCGCGCGCCTCGCGCACTTTTTCGAGCGCGTCGTTGCACGATAGGTGGACGATATAAACCGCCGCCCCGGCCATCTCCGCGAGCGCAATGGCGCGGGCGGTCGCTTCGGCTTCGGCGGTTGTCGGGCGGGTAAGCGCGTGATATTTGGGCGCGGTTTTTCCTTCGGCCAGCGCCCGGCGAACGATGACGTCAATCGCGCCGCCATTTTCGGCATGCATGCAGATCAGCCCGCCGTTCTGCGCGGTCTGCGACATGGCCTTGAAAATCAGACCGTCTTCGACCATGAAAACGCCAGGGTAGGCCATGAACAGCTTGAAGCTCGTCACCCCCTCGCGCACCAGCGCGTTCATCTCCTCGAGGCGCGCGTCGGGCAGGTCGGTCAGGATGCAATGGAAAGCGTAGTCAATGGCTGCTTTGGCTTCGGCTTTTTTCATCCACGTATCAAAGGCGGTGCGGAGGGTCTGCCCCTTGTATTGGATGGCGAAATCAATGAGCGAAGTGGTGCCGCCAAAGGCAGCGGCGATGGTTCCGCTCTCAAAGTCATCTGCGCTCGTGGTTCCCCCAAAGGGCATGTCGAGGTGAGTGTGAACATCAATGCCACCGGGGATGACGTATTTCCCCTTGGCGTCGATGACTCTTCCGGCGTTCTCGGCGGGCAAAGTGGTTCCGAGGGCAACGATTTTTTCGGCCACGATGCCAACATCTCCGATAAAGCGGTCGGAGGCGGTGACCACCTCACCGTTGCGGATGAGCGTGTCGAATTTCATGGCGACCTTCCTCTCTCCGGTCTGGCACCGAGTCCCGATACGTCGGGACGCCTGCCACCGGGTCAAAGGGGAAAAACATCGGATGAGCGTGGCGGCCCGAGGCTTCGTCCCGAGGCTTCGGGAGGAAAAAGCGGGTTCATCTTAGGGCTGCGTATGGGGAAAGTCAATTCCAGTGCGATCTTAAGCGGAATTGGTTGTATTGGGGTACACGCAGGGTGCTACAATTTACAGAATCGGCCCATGCGAAAGAGCCCGCCTAGGCGGGCCGCGCGCCCGAACCGCTCAGGACCGGAATCCCTGAACGCCCAAGTGGGGGAGGTCTTTTTCTCATGGCGTTGCGCAAGATAGCTCCGAAACTCGCGCCGGAAGAGTACGAGCGCAAATTCGCCGATATCTCGCCGCCGCTTAGCCGTCAGCAGGCGCTGGTCGAAGCGTCTCGCTGCCTTTTTTGCTTTGACGCGCCCTGCATCGCCGCCTGTCCGACCCGTATTGACGTCCCGGCCTTCATCAAGAAGATTTCGACGGGCAATTTGAAAGGATCGGCGCGAGTCATCCTCACGGCCAATATCCTGGGGCACAGTTGCGGCCGGGTTTGCCCGACGGAGGTCCTTTGCGAGGGCGCTTGCGTGATGCATGCCCGAGGCGAGATGCCGATCCAGATTGGGCGATTGCAACGCTACGCGGTGGACTACGTCCTCGATAGAAATATTCGGATGTTCGAGGCCGGCAAGCCGAATGGCCGGCGAGTGGCCTGCATCGGCTCGGGCCCGGCCTCGCTCGCCTGCGCCGCTGAACTGGCGAAGTGGGGTTACCGGGTTACGATCTTTGACAAGAACCCGCTCCCGGGCGGCCTCAATACCTACGGCATTGCTGCTTACAAGACGCGCGCCCCGGATAGCCTGCGGGAGGTCAAGCTGGTGGAAGACCTGGGCGTCGAATTCCAGCAAGGCGTGCGGGTCAGCAAGGATATTTCGCTTCGGGAACTCGAAAAACAGTTTGATGCCATCTTCGTGGGTGTCGGCCTGGGGGAGACCTGGGATTTGAAGATTCCGGGCGAAAACCTCGAGGGCGTTTACGCCGCCATGGAATTTATCGAGCGCACCAAGGTCGAGGCGTTCCACCACATTGATGTCGGGCATCGAGTGGCGGTCATCGGCGCGGGCAATACGGCGATTGATGCCGCCACGGCTGCCGCCCGGCTCGGCGCCGAGCCGGTCTATATCCTCTACCGCCGCAGCGAGCGTGAAATGCCGGCCTTCAAGTATGAGTTTGAGCTGGCGAAAAAGGATGGCGTGAACTTTCTCTGGCAAACGGCGCCGGTGCGCATCCTCGGGCGTAGTGTCGTAGAAGGCCTGGAATGCGTGCGCATGAAACTGGGCGAACCCGATGCTTCAGGACGCCGCCGGCCGGAACCCATCGCCGGCTCAGAATTTGTGCTGGAGGTGGACATGGTCGTGGGCGCCATCGGGCAGCAGCCGGTGTTCGAGCTCTTGAAGAGCTTGCCCCGGGTGGAGCTGGAGGGCGACCTGGTGAGGGTGAACGAATCCGGTCAGACGACCAATCCCCGCTATTTTGCCGGCGGCGACTGCGTGAACGGCGGCAAGGAAGTGGTGGATGCAGTGGCCGAGGGCATGCGCGCCGCCCGGGGCATTTATGAGTTTTTGAAACCACAGATGAACACAGATGAAGTTTGATAATGACGCAAAGACCGCAAAGGGACACCAGGCTTTGGAGGTTTATCCAGAGCAAGAGTTGACCCATAAGATTCTGGAAGCTGCATTTGCTGTCCGCAACGCGTTGGGTGCAGGCTTCCTGGAGAAGGTCTACGAGAACGCCCTTGCGCTCGAATTGCGGGCCAAAGGAATTGCTTGCCGGCAGCAACTGCCGTTACAGGTGCGTTACAAAGACGCCGTGGTGGGAGACTAGGCTGCCGACTTGGTTGTCGAAGTTAGAGTTTTGCTCGAGTTGAAGGCCTGCGCCATGTTTGAACCGAACCACGAAGCGCAGATCATGAACTATTTGCGCGCGACCCGATTGCGGGTTGGCCTTTTGCTTGATTTTGGTCGCCCCAAATTGCAGTACAGGAGGTTTGTCTGCTGATGGTGAGTTTTCTTTGTGTTCATCAGTGTTCATCTGTGTTTATCTGTGGTTCCCATCGAGGTGTGTCATGGTTGACTTGAGTGTGAATCTGGCTGGAATTCGCAGTCCGAATCCCTTCTGGCTTGCTTCCGGACCGCCGGCCAATACCGGCGAGCAGGTGATGCGGGCATTTGATGCCGGCTGGGGCGGCGCCGTTTGGAAGACGATTGGTGACCCCATCATCAATACCACGTCGCGTTACGGCGGCATTGACCTGAACGGCGTCCGCATGATGGGCTTCAACAACATCGAACTGATCACCGACCGCCCCATCGAAGATAACCTGCGCGAGATTCGCGAGGTCAAGAAGCGTTACCCGAAGCATGCCGTCGTCGTCTCGTTGATGGTGGAATCGAAGCGCGCATCGTGGCACGAGTGGGTCAAGCGGACGGAAGATACGGGCTGCGACGGGCTTGAGCTGAATTTCGGCTGCCCGCATGGCATGAGCGAACGGGGCATGGGGGCTGCGGTTGGCCAGGTCCCCCAATACACGAAAATGATCACCGCCTGGGTAAAAGAAGTTGCTCGCACGCCGGTTATCGTCAAGCTGACGCCGAACGTGACGGACGTGACTCGCATTGCGGTTGCTGCCGAGCAGGGTGGCGCCGATGGCCTCTCTCTCATCAACACGATCAATTCCATCATGGGCGTGGACCTGGACAGCTTTGCTCCACGGCCGACGGTGCGCGGGAAATCAAGCCACGGGGGCTTTTGCGGCCCGGCGGTGAAGCCGATTGCCCTGCACCTGCTCTCGCAGGTGGCGAAGAAGGTGAAGATCCCCATCAGCGGAATCGGCGGCATCGCCAACTGGCGGGATGCGGCCGAATTCATCGCGCTCGGCGCCACCACCGTGCAGGTTTGCACCGCCGTCATGCACTACGGCTTTCGCATCGTCGAGGACATGCTCGACGGTCTTACCGGCTACATGGCTGAAAAAGGCTTTGAGCGCATCGCTGACTTGCGGGGGCTCGCCCTGCCGAATGTGGTGGAGTGGGGAGAATTGGACCTCAACTACAAGATCATTGCCGAGATCCATGCCGAGAAATGCATTAGCTGCCAACTTTGCTATGTCGCTTGCGAAGACGGCGCCCACCAGTGCATTGAGCTGCCGAAAGGCGATGGCAACCGCGTCCCTATCATTCTTGAGGACGAATGTGTGGGCTGCAACCTCTGCGCGCTGGTCTGCCCGGTGGTGGATTGCATTACCATGAAGGAAGTGGATACCGGCAAGCCGGTCATGTCCTGGAATCAAATGCACAAGCTGGGCAGCGGCCCAACCGCACGGGCGGATTGCGATGTGCCCCCAGGTGACTAGGAGTCGAGGGGTTTGAGGTGACAGGTGTCAGGTTTCTGGTTTTCGGTTTCAAGGTTGGGGCCGATATCCAGGTGGGGCTTTTCTCTCAAGACGTCAATTCTAGGCGTCCTCTTCGATCGCTGGCTCCGCCGGACGGGCAAGCATCAAGCCCATATAAGTAATGGCCGCGATCCCGAACCCCACAAACCAGGCATAATCGTAAAGCAGCCGCAGGGGACGAAAGAATAATCCGATGAAGGCTACCGCCGCGCCGGCCAGCAGCGCCGCCACCGCCGGCCAGTTCACTCCCCGGCCGTACTCGTATTCGCCTCCGCGGCGGTAAAGCTCCTCGACGGCGAGGGTCCGGCGGCGGACAATGAAATAGTCGCAAATCAGTACGCCCGCGATGGGACCCAAAAATCCCGAGTAGCCAACCAGCCAGCCGAAAATATAGTTACCGTAATTCTCGATCAGCTTCCACGGCATCATCATCAGGCCGATCAGGCAAGTGATGACGCCGCCTCGCTTGAAGCTGATGTGCCGCGGGGCGAGGTTGGAAAAATCGTTTGCCGGCGAGACGACGTTGGCACTCACGTTGACGTTCAGGGTGGCGATCAGCAGTCCCAACGTGGCCACGATGACGGCGAGAGGGTTTCTGAAGCGGGTCATCACCTCGACCGGATCCCAGATGGCCTGGCCGTAGATAATGGTCGTCGCGCTGGTCACCGCAATGCCGATAAAAGAATAGAAGGTCATCGTGGCGGGCAGGCCCAGCGCCTGGCCGACCATCTGCGCGCGCTGGCCGCGAGCGTACCGCGTGAAATCAGGGATGTTGAGCGCCACGGTTGCCCAGAAGCCGACCACGCCCGTCAGCGAGGGGATGAAAAAGCGGGAAAATTCGCCGAACGTCTGAAACTTCGACGGCGCGGTCAGCATGGGGCCAAACCCGCCGGCATGGCGGCCCGCCCAAAGCAGTAGCGCCAACCCGATGGCCAGCAGGAAGGGAGCGCTGATTCCCTGCAGAACCTTGATCATCTCAACGCCGCGGAGGATGACCACCAGGTTCAAAAGCCAGAAAGCAGCGAAGCAGAGCCAGACTCCGCCGTCAAATTGGCGCCAGGAAGGGATGAGCGCGCCGAGCATGGCGTAGATGGCCTTGCCGCCAATCCAGGTCTGGATACCGAACCAGCCGCAGGCCACCAGCGCGCGCAAAATCGCCGGCAGATTTGCCCCCAGCACGCCGAACGACGCCCGCGCAAAAACCGGGAAAGGAATGCCGTACTTGGCGCCCGCGTGAGCATTCAGGAGCATCGGGATGAGGACAATCACGTTGCCGAGAAAAATGGTGAAGAGCGCCTGGCGCCAGTTCATCCCGCCGACAATCATGGCGCTCGCCAGCATATAAGTCGGAATGCAGATGGACATCGTGACCCAGAGGGCAGCGAAGTTGTAGGTGCCCCAGGTGCGGCGATCAGGGCCCGTCGGAGCAAGATCAGCGTTGTAGAGGGTGCTTTCGAGCGTTTCGCGTGAGAAGCCTGCAGGGTTCCGTAACGGAGAAGCCGGCTGTGGCTCAGCACTCATTGCGGTTTCGGTGGCGACTCCCGGCGGCGAAGTCCCTTAGGCCTGCGCGATCGGATCGTAGGTTTCCGGTCTCCGGTCGCGATAAAACTGCCAGACGGTGCGGACCTCCTGGATCTCTTCCAGGTTCAAGTCGGCCACAATCAATTCGGTCTTGTTGCGGCTGCCCTGGGCAATAATTTTGCCGCGCGGGTTGCAGAAGTAGCTTTTGCCGTAAAACTCGCCGATGTCCCACGGCTTCTCATGCCCCACGCGATTGATGGCGGCAATGAAGTAGCCGTTGGCCACCGCGTGAGCGGGCTGCTCGAGTTCCCAGAGATATTCAGAAAGGCCGGCGACGGTGGCCGAGGGGTTGAAGACGATTTCGGCGCCGTTCAGCCCGAGGATGCGCGCCCCCTCGGGAAAATGCCGGTCGTAGCAAATATAAACACCGACCTTCGCAAACCGCGTCTCAAAGACCGGATACCCGAGGTTTCCCGGACGAAAATAGAATTTCTCCCAGAAGCCGGGATGGCAATGGGGGATGTGGTGCTTGCGATATTTTCCAAGATAGTCGCCGTCGGCATCGAAGACGGCAGCGGTGTTGTAAAACACCCCGGACATCTCCTGCTCATAGACGGGCACGATCATCGCCATGCGATGCTGCTTCGAGAGTTTCTGCATCAGGGCAAGCGTCGGCCCGCCGGGCACGCGCTCGGTGAGCTCATACCAGCGCGCCTGCTGCTCGGCGCAAAAATAGGGGCCGTAGAAAAGCTCTTGCAGGCCGAGGATCTGCACCCCTTTTTTCGCCGCCTCGCGGACAAGTGCGACGTGCTTCTCGATCATCTGTTTCTTGATTTTCTCGAGCGAGTGGCGATCCGCGTGGAGATCGCAGGATGCCTGGATGATGCCGCAGCGTATTGGGCGAGCCATGGTTGCCTCCGGTCGGCGGAGCCGGGAATCCTGTCTTGACGATCGCACGCTGGCCGAGCACAGCCGGGCAGCGACCGCCTGGCTTTCGTGCCTTATAATTTCCGTGGGCCGGCCCCGCAAATAGGGTGAACGCGATAATACCAATCGTCGGCGCCCCCTGCAATTGCCGGCAGGAGGGACTGGCTCGGGGAAGGTTTTCTGGCGTGCGTAAACCGGCAGCGCGCAATTTCGTCCAATCGAGGTGATGGCAGAGTTGACGGCTCGGCTAGAGCGGGAAGCGGCGATCGCGGCAGGCAGCGCTTCGGCAAAAACGGGCGTGGACAGGGCGCATTTCGAGCGGGTGGTTTGCGCTTACCAGAAGTCCATCTTCCGTATCATTCTGCAAATCGTGCGCGATCCCGACCAAGCTGCCTCGCTGACTCAGGATTGCTTTCTGCGGGCCCATGAGCGGCTAAAAAGTTTTCGCGGGGAATCGAGCCTCGAGACCTGGTTGGGTCGGATCGCCATCCATCTGGCGCTCGACCATTTGAAAAGCCGGCGGGCGGGTTTCTGGCGGCGCTTGCTGCGGAGAGACAGTCATGACGTTGCCGGAAACCCGACGTTCGCCGGGGGCGGGATGGAAGAATCGGCCTCTCCTGAGCGCCAGCTGCTGGCTCGGGAGGCGCTCGACCGGGTAAGGCGAGCGGTGGAGCTGCTTTCACCGCAGCAAAGAGCGGTTTTTGCATTGCGATTTTTTGAGGACTACTCGCTGGAAGAGATTCGGGAGGCGATGGGTATTGAGATCGGCACGATCAAGTCGCATCTGTTTCGCGCTGTCCGGCACGTCCGTCGCAGCATGGAAGGCACCCATGGAAAATAAATCGTCCGACAACCGCCCTCTGGACCGCCATCTGACCGATGACCAATGGATCGAATGCCTGCTCGGGGAGCAATCGGCAGAAGTGGTCGGGCACCTGAGCGCGTGCCCGGCATGTCGCGCTGAACTCTCGCGTTTCCGGACGGCAACCGGGCAACTGGCGCGGCAAACTTTGGGCTATGCCGAGGCCCTGCCGGAGCCGTTCTGGCAGGAGCAGCGGCGGCTGATTGCCGCCCGGGTTGCGGCCGGGAGCGCAAGGAAAACCGAGGGGAGCTTTTCGAGACGCCTGGCTTTTGGGCTGAGCGCAGCGGCAGTGGCGCTCCTGGCGGTCATCCTGCTTCGCTGGTCTCCACCCTCGCGCCCTTCAGCAGTGGCGCCGCTCTCTTCGGCGGATGACCCTCTTCTTGCCCAAGTGCAGGAAGCGCTCGACCGGGAAGTTCCGATGGCGCTGGCTCCGGCTGCGTTGCTGACCGACGAGATCGAACGCGGAATTGACAGGAGCCAAGCTCGCTGAATCGTTTAGGAGGAGGATATGAAAATAATGGGATACTTCGTCTTGCTGACTGTATTTTTTCTGACGGCTGGTGGAGCCTGGGCGCAAGAACCGCCCGGGCCGGGAGGGCCACACGGTCCGGGGCCGATGCCTCACGGCCAATGGTGGAAGAACTCGGAGGTCGTCAAAGACCTCGGGCTGACTGAGGCGCAGGTCAGTCAGATCGAGGCGGCGTTCTTCGAGCATCGCAGGTCGCTCATTGACCTGCGAGCTGAACTCGAACACAAGGAACTGGATTTGCAAACGCTCATGGATGCGGATCGCCCCGACACCGCCAAGGTCAGCGGCCAGATTGACGCCGTGCTCGCCGCTCGAAACAAACTGGAAAAAAGCAACGCGATGATGCTGCTCAAGATCCGGCAGGTGCTGAGCGTCGAACAATGGAAGAAACTCCAGGCGCGGCATCAGCTCATGCGGGCACGGGAGATGCGTATGCGCGGCATGGGCATGCGGCCCGGCCCCGGACCCCGGCACCCGGGCGCGGTTCGGCCCCAGCCGCCTGAGTCTCCCGCTCCCCCGCCGGACGAATAGCAAGGCTCGTCATTCTTAGGGAGAGGGTTTGAAGCGGGATTGATTTTGCCATTGCATTCGGCTCTGCGCGGGTTTAAGCTTGGGTCCCGAGAGTAGCTCAAAAAAATTTTCGCGCCTTCAGGAAGCCGACGAAACTAGGGCATCCTGGCTCCAGAGCAAGTCTGAGGGAGGCTGCCATGGATGCGAAGCTGCGTGCCCTTGTAGTTGATCCCGACGAGCATGCTTTGAGGGAACTGGCTTATCTGCTGGACAGCCTTGGCGTCCGGGTTGAAGTCGCCAGGCGTCTGAGCGAAGCGAGCGCGCGCCTCTCCCAGGGAGACCCGCCCGCGGTGGTTTTCTGCAGCGCCATGCTGGAAGATGGGGATTGGTGCGAACTTTGCCGTTTGGCGCCGTCACTGGTCGGCCACGTAGTGGTCACGACGCGTCTTCCCAGCATGCGAGAGTACCTGCGGGCCATGGACGAAGGAGCGCGCGATTATATTGCGCGGCCGTTTGCATTGCGGGAGATCGAGCGGATCGTCCGCTCATTTGCCAGCAGCGGGGCCGGGTCTCAAGCCCGGGCCGCGTAATGCTTGTGCGTGGTCTTCGAGAAGCATGGAAGGCTGGGTCGCGGGAGATCAGTTCGACCCGGGTACCGAAAGCCTGCCGTGTGTCCTTCGCAGGCTGCCCTGAGCATCGTGCCGGGCTGAAGCCCGCCTCTACGCGGAGTTCCTCCAAGATAACCCTTGAGCCAACAGCATCATCTGTACTTCTGACAAATCCTCAACAGGGGCGCTTCCATGCGAAGAACAATCCGTTATCTTGCCATCGTGCTTTTTCTCGGGAGCATGATTGCCGCGCCCCGTACCATGCGGTACGGGGCTGGGCAGACGGCGGTGGATCGGCTTTCTGCACAGCTAAAGGATCGAGACCCAAAGGTGCGCGAGCGAGCCGCGAAGCTCCTGGGTGAACAAGGTGATCCGACCGGCGTCCCGGCACTCGCCGAAGCGGTCACGGATCTCGATGAGGACGTCCGCTTTGCGGCGGTGAACTCGCTGGGCGAGATTCGCTCGGAAGCAGCCATTCCGGCGCTGGTCAGCGGGCTTGCCGATCCTGCCAAGCGTGTCCGAGAGCGCGCGGTGGACGGGCTGGTGGCGCTCTACGTGGTGCTGCCCGAAGGCGGCAGCGCTTTTAATTTGGTTCGGCGGGTGACCGATTTCTTTTCGAACCCGGTCGAAGACCTGGCCGTTAACCCCTGGATTCAGGTGGACGAGCGTGCTGCCCAGGGGCTCAAGAGCGCGCTGACCGATCGCGAGAGGGACGTTCGCCTGCGCGCCGCCCGCGCCCTTGGCATTCTTCGAGCGCGGGAAGTAGCGCCGGAGTTGGGCACCGCCATGATGGTCGGAGACCGCAGGATGCGAGCGGAGTGTCTGCGAGCGTTTGCCAAGATGAGAGATCCGGCCAACGGGGAGACCATCGCCAAGTTGCTGCGGGATACCGACGATGAGACGCGCGCTGAAGCCAGCCGCACACTCGGCCTGATTGGCGCTCGAAACCTGCTGCCGGAGCTGCGACGGATGTACGAAGATGACCCCGGCAAGGACGTTCGGCGAGCAGCGTTCGAGGCCATGTCGCTGATGCCGGAGCCGGGCTTGGCCGGGCTTTTTGAGTCCAAGCTTGCCGGCGAAGACCGCCGCCTCCGAGAGTATGCTGCCGACGGCCTCGCCCGCCTCCCGCAAGCAAGCTCCGCGCAACTCCTCCGGACACGCTTCAGCGCGGAGAAAGATCGCCGCGTAACGCTGGCGTTGGCCTTTGCCCTGGTTGCCCGGCAGGAGATGCCCTATCTTCAAACTCTCATGGAGTCGCTCGACTCTCCGTTCTACCGAGATCACGGAATCGCCTATTTGGTCGAATTGGGACACGATTCAAGACTTCTGCCCGGTTATTATCCCTTCCTGCGGAATGAAAAGCCCGATATCCGCCGTTATCTCTGTCTGGTTTTGGAGCGCGTGGGCAATCCGGAGGCGATGGAGCAGCTTAAACCCACGATGAGCGATCCGGTGGACGAAGTGGCGGTAGCGGCCACGCGGGCGTATCGCGCGTTGGGGCAAGTCAAAAAGTAGCCGGCCCTCCCGGCGCCCAATTTCCGCTTGCTGTTACAAAGTCCTACGTTAGCTCCGAACTCGCAAGGGACGGCGGGCTTTTCCTTCTCATCCCTCTCTACCTTATTTACTCCATGACCATGGACGAATACCGGCTCATTGAAACCTTTTTTGACCGCTGCGAACAGCTCGAACCGGATCTACGCTCGCCCCGACTGGTTCGGGGCTCGCGCATGGCCACCGATATCTGCCGCCGGATTCTCGAGAAAGTCGGCTCAACCCTGCCCATCTCTGGCAACCCGGAGGCGGTTCTTCACAAGCTGGCTTCTGATTTCCGCACGCGAGAGAGATACGAATAGCCAAGGAACGAAAGCGGAAGCAAGCAGAGGGGTGGAACGTCTGAATTCACCGACTGGAACGATATCGCGTCGCTCAGCCCACGGGCTTCCGCGCTTGGGACGAGCGTTAAGTTCGGCGCGCCGCATCAACAGCAAATAATTAAGGGCCGTTGTGTCGCCGCGCCCTTTTCGTCCACAACGGCCCCTGGAGAAGTCCTTCTGGTCCAGATCAACCAGTAATCGTAAACCAGTGCTTCCTTCTCCGCCATGAGTCGAGCACAAAGGCTGCCAAAGGTCGGTCCGGCCGAGGCTGAATTAGTCCTTGGCTTTTCAATAGATTGCAAGGATACCCGGGTGCTCCTGGTGGGCTGCCTCTTCGGAAAATTTGTCTGTTATTCTGACTGGGCACATGATTCGAAGACAAATTGTCGCTCTCAACGCAAACACTTTCTCTCGGCGCTGCCATTACCTTCTCGCGTTATAGCGACACGCCACCGGAAACACAGAAAACCTACCCTTCAGTCTTCCGAACGAAGGAAGGCTCCGACCTGCCGGATTGCGTCGTAAACCCATGGGCAGCAAGAAGAGATGTCGAAATCTTGTTCGGAGGTGAACAGGTTGCCCTAGGAACGGCTGGGCGAGAGAAAGGCCAAGCGCGGCAATCGAACTTCCCGCCTCAGGCGCGGAACTCGCTCTGATCCAGCAGGCTGACCACGAACAACAACCCTACCACTCCGATGAGTACCCCGACGAGCACTTTTCCCTCCCCATCGCCTCACTTCTATGGATGCAGGATGGGTAGGAAAGATTCAGGCTGTCGGCCGGTCAAGCAACGCAGAAAAACCGCCGCGGTGCAGAGGAAAAAAAACACTCCGACTGGTCGCGGCTGGGACGGCACTATCCCTCGGCGCGAATAATGTCGTAGCTTTCAATCACGGCGGCGACTCCGACCCTCACCTCTTCCGTTTCCAGCCGGGGTCGCTCGATGCGAACCACTTTGCCCCTGGCACGGACCTGCACGTCGGTGGACTGGGTCACACTGGTCGGCAAGGTAAGGATAAATTCAAGATTGCTGCCCACCGCCAGGTCGGCATCCACCACGAAGAACAATCCACGGGCGCTGACATCTCGTGTCACACCTTCCCGAGGTTGCAGCGGGGCTCCCTGGCCGAGGCGGAGCCTGATCGGAAATGCCAGCTCGTAGCGCCGAGTGTTGCGCCGCTCGTTCATGCCATGCCTCCCAGAACTAGATTCGTCAGGGCCCTGGACACACACCTAATCGGCATACAGGGTTGCACTTATCTTGCCAAAGGAAGGTGGGCAAAAGCAACGGCCGAGCGGCAAGCCACTGTTTGCAACTTGATGACAGGGAAACAGAAGGGAAGAAGCAAGAGGGACGCCCGCCAAGTCTGGAAGCAGTTCCTTCCCCGATGGGTCTCGACCCACCCCCCAAGCTGACCAAAAGCTGCAAAACCTTGCCGGGGAGTCAACCTCCGCGGCAGTCCTCACCGTAATACTACTGCTCGGCTATTCGGCCAGCTTTTCGACCGAGGGGCGGGGGCCGCGCGAACGAGGCGTTCGCCCCGGGTCGAGGTTGAATTGACGGATTTTGTATAGCAAAGCTTTGTAGCTAATATAAAGAAGCCTGGCTGCTTCCTTCCGATTCCAATTGGTTTGATCCAGAGCTTGAGCGATGGCCTGCATCTCGGCCTGATCTTTCAAGCTGCGCACCAGCGACTTCAACCCTTGTGGCGGACGGACGGAGTTGGCGTCCGTGGGTGCTGGTTCGGCAGCCTCTTCCCGAGCGCGCAGCACGGTCAATTCCCGAATCATGGCCTCGCTGTCCTCGAGGATGACGTAGCGCTTGGCAAAGTTTTCCAGTTCGCGCAGGTTTCCCGGCCAGTTGTAATTGATGGTGGCTTCAATAAGTTGGCCGGAGATAGGCGGCGCATGCTTCTGGAGTTTTTTGCTGTACTTGGTAACAAAATGGGTCAGCAAGATCGGAATCTCCCGGGTGCGCTCGCGCAGCGGCGGAACATGGACAGTAAAGACGTTAAGCCGATAGTAGAGGTCTTCCCGGAAACGGCCGGAACGTATCGCTTCGTGAACATCGGTGTTCGTCGCGGCGATGACGCGAACGTCCAGAGTCACCAGCGACCGCCCCCCCAGACGGGAATACTGCTGGTCCTGCAAGACGTGCAAGAGCTTCGCCTGCAAGTGAGTGCTCATCTCGGCAATTTCATCGAGCAAGATGGTGCCGTGGTTGGCCAGTTCGAACTTGCCGGGTTTGGAGCGGGTGGCGCCCGTGAAAGCGCCCGGTTCATACCCAAACAGCTCGCTCTCCAGCAACTCCGAAGGCAGGGCCGCACAATTGACCTTGATGAAGGGTTGGTTGGCGCGCGACGAGCGCAGATGGATCATGCGGGCGATCACTTCCTTGCCCACGCCGCTTTCACCATAGAGAAAAACGGGCACGTCCACCGGAGCAATCTGGAGAACCTGCTCGCGGATTCGAATCATCTGCGCGCTGGAGGCGATGAAGGAAAGATCCTTGGTAATCTGCTCACAATATTCTTCCAGCCGTTCCTTCTCACTCTCGAGCTCGGAGCGTTTCTTGCATTTGAGGAGGGCGGCGTCCAGCTCGCTCTTCTCAAACGGTTTGGTGAGATAGTCCTGGGCTCCCAACTTGATGGCTTCGACGACGGTGGCCACCTCGCCCGAGCAGGAAAGCATCACCACCCTCAGGCTGCCGTCCACCTGCATCAAGCTGCGGAGGGTCTCCAGCCCGTCCATTTCGGGCATGAGCACGTCCAGAATGACGAGGTCAGGCCGCTGCTCTCCTTGAGCGATTTCCAACGCCTCCCGCCCGCTGGCCGCGGCAAGGACCGAATAGCCTTCCACCTCGAGCAAAGTCTGAAGATAGCGCCGAATGCTGGGTTCATCGTCCACTACCAGCACCGTTCCCTTGGTCGCCATGAATCTCTCCTTGATTCTGCTTCTCCCCCAGTGATCTACTCGGCGCGGAAAGGCAGGAGCACGGAAAACCGGCAGCCCCGCCCGGGCTCACTTTCCACCCAGATTTTGCCGCGATGGGCCTGCACCAGACGCTTGGCAATCGCCAATCCCAGTCCCATGCCCATCGCACTGGCGGTGTGAAGTTTGACGAACTCCTCAAAGATTTCTTGGTGGTATTCAGCGGCGATTCCCTGCCCGACATCGCTCACCGAGATGTGAGCCGAGTTTGTCTGCTCGGAAACTCGTTGCCGCCGTTCCTGATGCCTCGCCACTACCCCAACGCGTCGTTCCCAAAAGTACGGTTCCAGCGCGAGCACGACTTTGCCCCCGCTCGGGCCGTGGCGGAGGGCATTGTCAAGCAGGTTGCCTACCACCTGCTGCACTTTCTGCCAATCAAAGGGAAACAGAGGAAGGGCGTCCGTGCTGCGAGTTTCCAGGTGAACTTGCTGGCGGGCAAAGGCCGTCTGCCAGCGAGCCACCAGCTCGGCCATGCAATCTTCCAGGTCATTGGTCTGAAGATTAAGCGCCAGCCGGCCACTCTGTAGCGCCGAGTAGTTCAGGAACATTGAGACCAGGCGGATCAAGCGCTCGCAACTTTCCTTGGACTCAGAAAGAATCTGCGTTTGCTGCTTGGTGAGGGGACCCAACGAGCTGCTGAGCAAGAGGTCAAGATAGCCTTTGACCACCGAAAGAGGGGTCTTGAGTTCATGGGCGGCGGAGCCGAGGAAGACCGTCCGTTGGCGGTCCAGTTCCTGCAAACGCAAGTAAGCAGAGAGCAGATTCCGGTAGGCAATATCGCGTTCCTGCAACGCCTCGCGAAGCCGGGCCCGCACCACTTGCGGATCCTCCGCCTCTTCTGCCGGCCGAGACTTCTGGAAAAGCGCCAGGATGAAGCCGGCTCGCGGTGACGACCGCAACTCGACCCTGATATCGCCCGACGGCGTCCCGAATAACGGGAGTTGGCAGTGGCCGGTTGCCTGCGCTTCTGCCAGGTACTGCTGGCTGGCACGCGAGTCAAACCCGAAGCCCTCCCCGAGCAGGCACCGCCCCGTCGTTTGCTCAGCCGGCTTAGGCAGGAAATCGGCTGCTGTCTGGTCATAGGCCAGTACCTTGCCTTCCAAATCCAAGATCATTACCGGGCAATTCCAAAATTCTCCCAATACGCTTAGAAGGGCATTCGCTTCGCTGGTTTGGACGCTACTGCTCATCATCGTTGCGGCGAAAGACACTTGCCCTATCCCGCCCACAGAAGTCAGGGATGTAAGAACTGCGGAGAAACCTAGGCTGTGGCAAGCACTATAGGTATCGTTCTTCCCTTTGTCAAGAAATTCTCTGCGGCTTGAAGGCAAAAAGCTACACAGGTTCCCTTAGTACGCAGAAATCTTCAACACTATAGTACCCGGAAGTGATTTCTTGGACGGGGAGCAATTCCCCGATCTCATTGAATTGGCGTGACGTAGGCTTGACCTGCGGCAGCGGGCCCTTACTGGCCAAGTGATTGCAAACCGTTATGTGTTGGGTTGGTGGTACTAGGAGCATTAGTATCCCTTGCCCGGTTGGTTGGAGAGGGCTATGGGAGCGTTTGAGCATGAACGGCGCGCCGCCTCGCGGCTTCGCTTACAGATTCCTGTCTTTATTCGGGGTACTGATGCCTACGGACAGGAGTTCATGGAATTGCAGAAGACCTTCAACATTAGTTCCATCGGGGCACTGATTGTTTCCTCTCACCCCGTGCCCCTGGAGGCGCTTCTCTACGTGACGGTGCCCGTGCCGTCTGGGCCGCAGTGGCCGGGAAGCGAAGGGAACCCCACCCTGCGCGCCCGCGTAAAGCGCTCAGGAATGCTCGAAGGATTCCATCTCCTTGCTGTGCAATTCCTCCGATCGCTTGAGGATATGGAACTTTCAGTACGCCAGGAGATGCTTGCGCAATAGTTTGCCTCTCTTATCCCGCTCCTTTCTCACCCGCCTCTTTCGATTGACACGCCTCTTGCCCTTCTCTAGCATCCCATTGAAGTTATCTCGCTGGCCGCTTGGAATGGCTTTTGCTTGCAACGAGAGGCGGGGGTGTGTGAAGCGCCCGTCGGGATCTCCTAGCAGGGTGCACAAAAAAGCGCGCTGGCAGTCAAGAAGCTCCGGGACGGCGGTTTGAACTGGCCTCCCGCAAGGCGAGCGGGAACAAACCAATCACTGAGTTCCATCCCGATCCACCCGCCACTCGCCATCTCCGGCTGATTCAGCAGGCTGCTAGGCCATTATGCCTGAAAAGGGAACTGAATATCCTTGGAGTGAAGTTTATCCGGAAGCCCCTCTGGTCGAACTCTTGATCGAGACGCTCGCCGGGTCGGCGCCGGATGTTGCTGCTCCTTTCCTGCACCGCTTTTTCAAGGCGCTGGTTCATATTGAACTCTCTGAGCAGCAGTGCCAGAAATTCTGGGATGAAACTGTCGAGCGGCGGCGCGCACTGGTGGAAGAGCTCAAAGCCCCGGTATCGCTGCGTATGGTGGTGCTCGACGTTCTTACTCGCGCCAATCTCATCCGCAAGCCGATCCTGGTGGAGTGGGAAGATCTCAAACGGCTTCAGATCAACGCCGCTACCGATGATTTGACGGGCCTGTACAACCGCCGGCTTTTTGGCGAAAATTTCTCCAAGGAATTGAACCGCGCCAAGCGTTACAGCGCCCAACTCTCGCTTGTGTTGCTTGATCTGCACCGGTTCAAAGAGGTCAACGATCGCTATGGCCACATGATGGGCGACAAGGTTCTCAAGGCCGCCGCCGGCACGTTGCTGAAATCCGTACGTAGTTCTGACTCTGCCTTTCGCATCGGCGGGGATGAGTTTGCTTTGTTGCTGCCGGAGGCGGATTTGGAGCAGGCCAATATCCTGGCTCGACGCGTCCGTTCCAACTTCGAAGCTGCCGCGCGCCCCTTCGGCCTGGATCTTCCGGTTTCTTTGGACTTTGGGATCGCTACCTTTCCCGAAGTAGGCCAGACCGAGGAGGCGCTGCTCCAGCAGGCCGACACGCGCCTCTATCAACTCAAGGAGGCCGTCCGCACGGGCGTGGGCATTCCCCCCGAGATGATGGCGCCGGAAGAGCCCGCTGAAGGGGCCAAAGAACAACGGCGCCATGAGCGCATCTCCCTCGGCCAATCCTCCTCCTTCGCTTTGCTTCTTCCTCCCGCCCCCGAGGTCAAGCTGGCCGTCCTGGATCTGAGTCGTGGCGGGCTGGCCCTGTCGGTGACTGACGGCATCGAGCTCCCCGAGAGGTTCCACGCCGAGTTGCACGTCCCCATCCTGCCCGAGGCGCGGGTCTTTCTGCGGCGCATCTACCGGGTGCCGAGCGGCGAGAAGGAGTTTCGCGTCGGCTGTTCCTTCTCCGATACCGCGGCAGCGCACCCTTAGATCGGTTCCGTCGGCGAGCAACCGCAAGGCAGGCAACTACTCTTTTCCGGCAAGAAACTTTTTCAACGCTTCCTTCCGCTGCAGGAAGTCGTCGTCGGCCAGCACCGGGGTGGCGCCGGCCGTGGACAGCTCCTGATCCAACTCGACCCAGGATTTGCAGCCAGCGTAACGCGGGAGAATCGGAACCTTCCATGGCTGGGGGAGTCGGTAGGCGCGAAGAAAGATCACATAGAGGGGAAGGTGGGGTTTGTAGTGGAAGCGCATCTTGATGTACGACTGGTTCCAGATGTAGTGCTCGCGCAACTCGAGGAAGCGCTCCTCGCTGTCGGCCACAAGAAATTCCTGGACGATCCCGTAGCACGCCACCGCCAACTCGGCTGTGGGCGAGCTGGTGTCCAAAATCTCGCGCAAACTGGTGCAATACTCGGGCTGGAGCAGGTTCTGGTGCTGGTGCTCGTAGGTGGGATAAAGGAAGAACTCGCGATGCTGGACGTGAAACTCGCCGCTTTCTTCGGCAATCCCTCCCTTGCGCAGGAGGAAGATCTGTTGGCCGCGGGCGAGCGCCGCGACCACGCTGGCCCATTCTTTGAGGGCAATATTGCTTCCGGCGCGCATTGGCGGACTATTGGCTGCCGGGCGGGACGCCGTGGATGTAGGCGCGCATCATCTTGATCTCGTCTTCCTTTTCGCTCACGTCCACCTGGAGGAGATCGCGGAGGGAAACCAGGCCCAGCAGCCTGCCGCTGTCCACGACCGGGAGGTGGCGAATCCCGTTCCGCTTCATGAGCGCCAGGCAATCTTCGTAGGTTCGATCAGCCTCCACCATGACCAGATTTTCCGCCATGATTTCGCTGACCCGGGTTTTCTTCGGGTCGCGACCCGTGGCCGCCACTTTGGTCAGGATGTCGCGTTCGGAAAGCAGACCCACCAGTTGCCCCCGCTCCAGGACGATGGCTGCGCCAACGTTGCGTTCAGCCATGTAGCGGGCCGCTTCCTCAGCGCTCATGGTTGGTGAAAGAGAGAAGATCTCGCGGTTCTCCAAGATATTTCGGATGGTCCTCACGGCTACCTCCCTGGCTTTGAGTTCCGTGCCGAATTTGGAGGGGAGATGCCAAAATAGCACAAAACGGCCGGGGGCACTAGTCTTACCGGACCGTGGAATAGCCTACTCACATCGTATCCCCCTGGCGAAGTTTTTGTGCATGAGTGAGAGGCGGAAGCGGGAGTTGGCCGCCCGGCTGGGGGGAGAACCGGGCCTCGCGCTCACCCCGATAGAATCGGGGCTCGTCTAACTCAAACAGCACATCCACCTGCATGGCGCATGGATGCACGATGTTTTAGCCAGGAGCAAGGGCAGAGGCAAGCAACGGGCGGGCAAAAGAAAGGGCCCAGCGGCGGGGGCTAGGTTTCCGTTTGGGTAGGTTGCCCCGGGAGCGCCGCCGGACCCTGTGTTCCTCCATCCCGACGCTTCGGGACGGAGCCTCGGTCAAGTCTATGGTATCTGCTTTATTCGATGCGGGCCGACGCTTCCGGGATGCACCATTTTGGGGCAGTCATCTGATGATCCAAAGCGCTTTGCTCCCTACCACGCTCCCCCACGGCTGCCACCCCAACCGCCGAAATACCAGCGCACTCCGACCGTGGCATAGAGGCCATAGGGGCCGTCCGTGTTCAGGTCGGCGGATCCCAAATCTTGGCCGAAGCGCCCCAGCCATTCCACCCGGTGTTGCGTGACCCGGAGTTCGAAGTTCTTCGGCAACTTCAGGCCAACCCCGATGGCTCGTTCAAATGCAATCGGCGCGGACGACGCGGTGTATTTGTACTGCGGGACGTTGTTCCCGAAGAAAAACTTCGGTTCAAGGAACAGAAAGACGTGACGCAGGGGGCCCCGCCCCACGGGCTGGAGTTCTAGATAGCCGCTCCAGACATAACGAGCGAAGGCGGTGCAAGGCGCGCTGGCTCCTCCCTGCGGGCCGAACGGCCCGGCGCAGCGGCCCAGATCGGGTTCGTTGTGGGGGGGCGCCAACGAAAAATCAATAAAGCCGCGGGCGAAGTTCTTGGGGAACAGGGTGCGCTCCTCCGGAGCTCCAGACAAAGCGACTTCTTGCTTCGGCTCTTGCGCCTGCGCGGCCGAGATTCCAAGAAGTCCAATCCAAGTGAGAAGAACGCTTGCCATTTTCATCTCAGACCCTCCCCATCGCCGCCATCAGAACCGGTAACTGAGGTCAAGTACATTCTGCTCTCGGCTTCCCTGCGAAGCCTAAGCAAACGACCTTAATGTTGGCGTCGCCCCCGGGTAGGCACTACTTCAAATAGATTACGATCCCTACTGAGGTTTCAAGGCCGTTCAGAACGCCGCTGGCCGGGAAGAAATCCGCTCCGGCGCCGGCGATAGCGTATGCTCGATCACCTGA
>Ga0209320_10000136_pt1 | contig 37170 bp, 34 predicted proteins | sample Rifsed13ft4_FD_184008 | JGI IMG/M metagenome (GOLD analysis project Ga0209320, IMG submission 184008) | Soil microbial communities from Rifle, Colorado, USA - sediment 13ft 4 (version 2) | ecosystem: Environmental > Terrestrial > Deep subsurface > Rock core/Sediment | place: Rifle, Colorado... | reverse complement strand
AGGCGCGAGCGCGGCACGATCCGGTCCACGAAGCCATGCTCGAGCAGGAACTCGGCGCGCTGGAAGCCCGGAGGCAGCTCCTCGGCGATGGTCCCGGCGGCGACGCGTGCGCCGGCGAAGCCGATGAGGGCGCCGGGTTCGGCGAGGTTCACGTCGCCGAGGGCCGCGAACGAGGCGTACACCCCGCCGGTGGTCGGGTCGATCGTCTCAAACGTTCTCCCCGACACACTGTCCACCCACTCGTTGTCAATGAGGAGCTTGGTCGCGCGGACCTTGACTCCCCGGTCCGGTGCAGACACAACAGTAGCCATGGTTTTCTCCTTCCACAAGGGTGCAGAACCCTTGCGTAATCCTAAACGGCTTATTTGGGATTTACAAGGCTACTCTTCCCGGCCCAAGACCCGGGGTTACTTCAAAAGCTCGAATGGCACGCTCGCGACCGTCGTCTCCCAGGCGATTTTCAACATGCCCTGGCGCTCGCCAGGCTTATCCCGCGAGATGGTGAGCGGCTCGAGCGGCTGGTTGACGGTGGTCACTTTCATGTTGACACGACCGAAATCCTGCCACCGGTCGTATTCTGTCCCCGACTGATCACCGAAGCCAATTTAGTTCTTGCGCCATTACAATGGCCCGGCGTATATACTATGGAGAGCAACCGAACAGCTCATGCTCCGACAGCAAGCGACTCGTTCCAGCCCAAGTACTGGCTCGGCAGGCCACTGCGACAGAGCCTAGGAAGACAAGGAGAGAGCCAGCGATGCCCGGAGAAAGCCGGAACTCCGCCGAGTCACCGTCCGACAACCTGGTCCAGAAAGTGAGGGCGATCAAGACACAGTTGGAGCAACTCGAGCCATTCCTTCTGGTCAGCTCTCTGCCGAGCACCGTCCTGACAGACCTCAAAGAAGCGATTGACCATGTCCGTTCCACTCTCTGGGCCATCCTGCAGGCTCAAGAGACCACGGGAGAGGCTCCAGCCGGGGGGCGGGCGCTGGCAAGTTCGCTCATCGTCCAACTCCGCATGGACCGGGCCGCCCGGCTGTTAGCCGAAATCCGTTCCCACATCGAGTACCGCGACATCCAAAGTACCCATCCTTTGCTGCCGACCCTACTGGCCCAGGTCGAAGCGGCCGCTGACCACATCCGGCAATTGGTGAAAACCCAGCGCTAGGCGGTCCGAAATGCGCTCCCATGCTCCGCCGGCTGGCACGGTGTCGCCGAGGTGTGGGAGACTCGCCGACCTGTTACCTTACCGGGAAGAAATTTTCGGTCAACATGAAATGGAGGAAAAACACAACGGCCCAGGCGACCCGTTCCCCCGATGGTGAGGCTCACCGGAAGCAGGAACTTAAAAGCTTGTTGACACATGTATCCTTGTATAACATGATACTGTCCGTGGTCGAGATTCATGAGTTAGACAACTGGCGTGCGCAGCTACGCAAGGGCGCGCTCGAACTCGTGGTTCTTTCGGCGCTGGCCAATGGGGAACGCTACGGGCTGGCGGTTGTCGAGGACTTGCGAAGGGCGCTGGGAGAGGAGATCAGCGAAGGGACGGTCTATCCGCTCCTGAACCGGCTGAAGCAGAACGGCTGGCTCCGTTCGCGCTGGGAGGAATCCGAAGCCGGGCATCCGCGCAAGTATTACTCGCTCACTGTCGAAGGAGCACGCCAATTGGGCCGAATGTTGGCCGAGTGGGAAGAGCTTTCGCGCCGCATGGGCGATCACCTTGCCGCCACCACGTCGCGGCCACCCGGGAGAGAAAAATGAACGCAACTGCATCCGGCAAAGAATTCGAAAGCTATCTTGCGCGCTTGCGGCGCGCGCTCGGTGTCTTGCCGGCGGAAGAGGCGGAGGACATCCTCCGCGAAATACGCGGGCTGCTGGCCGATTCGCCGAGCGATGTGGATCGCCGGGCGTTGCTGGCGCGGCTTGGGCCGCCCGAACGACTGGCGGGCAGCTATGCCATCAGCCATGAACTGGATCGAGCGCTGGTGCGACCGGGATTTCGCAATGTATGGTCGGCCCTGTGGCAAGCGGCCAGCAAGCTTGTGGTAGGATTTCTCGGCGCGCTGGCTTGCTTCCTGCTCTACCTCTTCGGCTTTGCAATGGTCGTGACCGCGCTCTTGAAGCCGATCTTTCCGCACAATGTGGGCATCTTCTTATCGCCTGAGGGTCGGTTCATCAGCGCCGGTGCAAGCTTTCCGGCCCCGCTGGATGCCCAGGTAGTGGGAGGCTACTGGGTCACGCCGCTCTTTGGCTTCCTCGGGATGTTGATTTTGCTGGGCGCGCAGAAGGTCTCGACCGCCTGGCTGCGGCGCTTACGGGCACGCCTTGCGCCGCCCACGGGCCGTCTTTGAGCGGAACGCTGCCGTGTAAGTTTTCCCCTGGAACGAAATCCCTACCCGGCCGGCCGGCAGAATTTTCCCTTCGCGACTCCCCGAGTACGGTTCGGCCATCGGGCAGGGCCTTTTCGTCTCAAGAAGTTAGCTAACTTCTTGTGCCTAAACGAGTAGTACTGGAACCTGGCCGAAAAATTGCTGAGGATAGGGTGGGGGGCAGCAAGTCGCGGCGGTCAAAAGACCGCGAAGGGCTGGGCCGGCTTTCTGATCCCCCCAAAGCATTCTCGCAATTATCCCACCTCGATACCTCCGGTGAAACGGTCGCCCGCGAGAATGTTTTGAGATTGGCTGGGGCTCCCTTCCACAGGGAGCCCCGAATTGTTTCTGCCTCCGGCAGAGGCGTGTCCCCTACGTGGGCGAGTGCCTTGACCTCTCATCCCGCTTCAACATGGGCTATGGACAGATTTCCCCACGGAATTGTTTTGTTGGCGGCCAGTCGACCAATTGTAAGATTAATCGGCATGTCCTCGAAAGCATTGAGAGCGGCAAGCGAGTCGAACTGTGGTTTTTCCCCACCCAGAACCGCGAAGCTGTCGAGAGCGAGTTGATCTCTGAATTCAATCCTCTTTGGAATGACCAAGGACGGTTCTAGCGGCTGCAGGTTGAGCACCCGTTGCCGCTCGCGCCACCAATACCACCTTTGCGTTCAAGACTTGGGAATATTCGGGAACAAATCGTGCCAAATGCCCCTGAAAATCGTCAAACACGACGCAGGGAAGCGCTTGACAAGCCAACTATTTGGATTTTCGGGAGTGGCCAAGGGGCACGGGTCAAGTCTTTTCCACCGGGAAGCCGGCCTCGTTCCATCCCCGAAAGCCATCCGCCATAGAATAGACGCGCTTGTAACCCATCTTCTGGAGATTGTCGGCGGCTAGCGCTGAGCGAAAGCCGCCGCCGCAATAGAGCACAATTTCGGCGTTGGGATCGGGCACCATCGTTTCAATGTCGCGCTCGATAATGCCTTTGCCAAGGTGAGTGGCGCCGGGAAGGTGCGAGGCATTCCACTCGGAATCCTCACGCACATCCATCAGGATGAATTTTTCTTTGGCGTCGAGCTTGCGCTTGACCTCGGTAATCGTCAGCTCCCGGATGCGCGTCTTCGCCTCATCCACGAGCTTCAAAAATGCCGGCGAATGTCTCATGTGACCTCTCCCGACCCGAGTGGTTCCGCATGCTCTTTCCGAACGGCGACAAACGGTCGCCGGCGGATACCAACGCGGATTTCGCCGGGACGGGATGGGATGAACAGTTCGGTCAGGGAATATCCCTCCAGTTGCTGCCGACGCCCAGATTGGCGACCAGCGGGACTTTCAAAGGATACGCCTGCTCCATGGCTGGTTTGATGAGCGCTTGCGCCCGCTCCATTTCCGCCTCCGGCACCTCAAAGAGCAACTCATCGTGGACCTGCAAGATCATTTTGGTGAGAAGGCGGTCGGCCGCCAGGCGGCGATCAATCTCAATCATGGCGAGCTTGATGAGGTCAGCAGCGGTGCCTTGCAGGGGCGTGTTGAGCGCGGTTCGCTCGGCAAAGTTGCGCAGGTTCGGCTGCTTCGAATTGATTTCCGGGATGGGCCGGAGGCGGCCGGCGAGCGTGCGCACCGTGCCCGTCTTGCGACATTCGGCGAGCGTGCGCTCGAGATAGGCCTTGACGCCGGCGTAGCGCGCGAAATAGGCATTGATAAACTCCTGCGCCTCTTGTGGCGTGATGGCAAGTTGTTGCGAAAGGCCAAAGGCGGAGAGGCCGTAAATGATGCCGAAATTGATTACCTTGGCGCGGCGGCGATGGTCGCCGGTTTGCATCAACGGCGGCACGCCAAAGACCTCGGCGGCGGTGCGGGCGTGGATGTCTTCGCCCTTGCGGAAGGCGTCCAGGAGGACGGGGTCTTCTGAGAAGTGCGCCAGGACGCGCAGCTCGATTTGCGAGTAGTCGGCCGAGAGAAGTTTCGAGCCTTCTTCCGCCACAAATGCCGCCCGAATCTTCTTGCCCAGTTCACTGCGAATGGGGATGTTCTGTAGATTGGGATTGGAGGAAGAGAGGCGGCCGGTGGCGGTGCCGGTCTGGCGGAAGGAGGTATGCAGCCGGCCGGTTTGCGGATGAATGAGTTTGGGCAGCGCGTCAATATAAGTGGACTTGAGTTTGGCCAGCTCCCGGTAATCGAGGATGAGCTTGGGCAGCTCGTGGAGTTCGGCCAGGTCTTCCAGCACGTCGGCGGCGGTGGAGCGCACCTTGCCTTTGGCGTATTTGGCCGGCATCGGCAGGTTCATCTTGTCAAAGAGGATTCCGGCAAGCTGCTTCGGTGAGTTGAGATTGAACTCGACCCCGGCGAGCGAGAAGATGCGCGCGGTCAACGCGGCAATTTCGATCTCGAAGCCAGCCGACATCTGCTCGAGCGCTGCCGCGTCCACCTTGACACCGTGCCGCTCCATGCGGGCGAGCACCGGGGCAAGCGGCAGCTCGATGGCTCGAAAAACGTCGGCGAGTTGCTGCGCTTCGATTTCCGGGCCGAGCTTCCGAGCGAGCCGGCCAACCACGTCCGCCTTCTCGGCCAGGTTGCCCGAAAGGCGAAGGCTGAGGTGGCGCAGCGCCACCGCTTCCAGGTCGTGAGCGGGCGTGGTGGGCTGAAGCAGATAGGAATAGAGCTCGGTGGCCTGGCGGATGCCCTGAAGTTCAACCCCTCGGTTGCCGAGAAGCAAGTGGAGGATTTTGGCGTTGTGGACGACCTTGGGACGGGCCGGGTCTTCGAGAAAGGGCCTGGCGGCGGCAAGCATACTGGGCCCGCCGTGAGGAATGGCTCGCGCCACACCCGGGCTCGGAGAAAAAGCGAGCCCGGCCAGCCGCCCGGTGAAGTCCTCTTCCCCTTCGATGTCCAGCCAGACTGCGGTCTCCTCGCCTGGCTTCAAGGATCCGAGCCATGAGGTCAGTCCTTCGGCGGTTTCGATCACTCGATAGTCTGCCTCTTCCGGGGCGATCTCCTGTCCCGGCGAAGCCGCAAGCGCTTCCCGCAGCATGGAGCCGAAGCCCAGTTCGGTGAGCAGCTTGATGAGGCGGGGGGAATCGGGGGGTTGGCGGCGCAGCTCATCCAGACGAAGCTCGATGGGCGCGTGGGAGTGGACGGTCGCCAGCTTCTTGCTCATCAGGATTTGGTCGCGCTGGGTCTGGAGCGCTTCGCGGTAGCGCTTGCCCGGGACTTCGGCGGCATGCTCGATGGCGTTCTCGACGGCGCCGTATTTCGCGATCAACTCGCGTGCGCCCTTTTCGCCGATGCCCTTTGCTCCAGGAATGTTATCAATCGAATCGCCCATGAGAGCGAGCAAATCAGTGATTTTTTCGGGAGCGACACCCATCAACTCCTCGACTTGGGCCGGGTCGCAGACGAGATCATCTTTGGTAGGGATGAGGACGCAGGTGCGCTCGTTGACAATTTGAAGAAGGTCCTTGTCGCTCGTCACGACAAAGACATTGTGGCCGCAGGCTGAGGCCTGGCGAGCGAGCGTGGCGATCACGTCATCCGCCTCGTAGCCGGGATACTCAAGGATCGGCAAACGCATCGCTTGGCACATGGCGCGCACTTGTGGTAGCTGCGAGGCCAGGTCTTCCGGCATAGGTGGGCGGTTGGCCTTGTATTGCTCGAAAAGCTTGTCGCGGAAGGTGGGCGCGGCCACGTCAAAGACCACGGCAAGATAGTCAGGCGGCTCGAACTTGCCTGACACGCCTTTCAGGAGCCGGCGGAGCATGTTCGTAAATAGAAATGCCACCTTGGTCGGCCGGCCGTCGGGCGCGCGGAACTCCTGCGTGGGGACGTGGTAGGCTCGGAAGATAAAACCCATCGCGTCAACTAGAAACAGTCGCTTTGTCTCACCGGCCGGCATGGCAAGCCCGCATTCGGGCAAGCCAGTATAGCAGAGCGACAGCAGCCGGCTACGGTGCCGGCTCGCAACGTAGCCTTGAGATTTCCTCTGGTTGTCAGGAGAAAGTCCTCAAATACCCTGACGCCGGCATGGCCTCCGCCGGGCGCATCCGGGCTGGTCTTCGTCCTCGCGGCAAGCATATAACAAGAGCTAACAAAACAGTATCGGCAAGCTGGCCGCAAAGCCACAGAGTGTGGCATAATTACCACAGTGAATAAGAGATGTCAGAACCAAGGCATATTATAAAGAATGTATTTTGTATGAGATAGCATGATTCCGCCGAGTGGACCAAAGTTTGCTGGAATAGGCTTTTGAGTGAGCCCATTTTGAGACACCCGGTTCAGACCACCATTGTTCGTCCGGTCGAAACCTCCGGCAACGGACTCCACACCGCTGTTCATACCAACCTGCGGCTGGTGCCAGCCCCGGCCGACACCGGGCTTGTCTTCCGCCGGACCGACTTGGACGGCTTCGAGCTCGAGGCGAAGGCAAACAATGTGGCTCGGGTGAGCTATGCCACGAGCCTGATGAAGAAGGGCGTGCTGATTTCGACCACGGAACACGTTCTGGCGGCGCTCTATTCCTCCGGCATCGACAACGTTTACATCGAGCTGGACAACCTCGAAGTGCCGATCTTGGACGGGAGCGCCGAGCCTTTCATGCGCTTGCTCGAGCAGGCGGGCGTCGAGCGCCTGCGGAAACGTCGCCGCTACCTGAAAATTTTAAAGCCCGTGGAAGTGGCCGAAGGCGACCGGCGCCTCGGCATCTTTCCGGCCAACGAATTTCGGGTCACCTGCTTCATCGAGTTCACCCACCCGCTGATTGGCCGGCAAGAGCTCGAGATGGTGGTGAACCGCGGAACCTTCGGCACTTTCCTGGCCTCAGCGCGCACATTTGGTTTCACGGAAGACGTTACCCGATTGCGCGCCATGGGTCTGATTCGCGGCGGGTCGCTCGAGAATGCGATTGTGCTCACCCCGGACGGCACGATGAACGGCACGTTGCGCTATCCCGACGAGTTCTGTCGCCACAAGGCACTCGATCTGATCGGCGACCTGGCACTGCTCGGCAAGCCATTGCTCGGTCACGTCGTAGCCCACAAGGCTGGTCACGCGCTCCACACCGCGCTCGTCTTGCGCCTGATGAAAGAGAAGGAGCTCTGGGAAGAGGTCACCCTCAGCGAGCCGCTTCCGGCGGTGCCGGTCAAAAGCGAAGCCTCCACGATTGCCCACCCGGAATGAGCCGGCGTGATGCCGGATTTTGGGACAAGCTTGACGGGGTCGTGTGCCTCCCCTAGAATGAGTCGTTTGCGCGTTGCCCAGGGAAGATGCTAGATGCGCCCTGGGGCGCTCATAAGGAGCCATGTTCGATACGTTGACAGAAAAGTTGCAACGGGTTTTCAAGAACCTGCGCGGCGAAGGCAAGCTGACCGAAGCCAATGTCGCTGAAGCCATGCAGCAGATTCGCATGGCCTTGCTCGAGGGCGATGTCCACTTCCAGGTGGTCAAGACGCTGCTTGAAAACACTCGCGCCAAGGCCCTCGGCCAGGAAGTCATGCTCTCGCTCACGCCCGACCAGCAGATGCTGAAGATTGTCCGGGATGAACTCATCGCCTTGCTCGGGAGCGAGACCCCGCCGGTCAAGTTTGCCTCAAGACCTCCGTCGGTTTTCATGCTTGTCGGCCTGCAGGGCTCGGGAAAGACGACCACCGCCGGCAAGCTGGGCCGATGGCTTTCCAGAAGCGGCCACCGGCCGATCGCGGTTTCGACGGACATTTACCGACCGGCGGCCCGCCAGCAACTTTCCATCATTGCCGGCGATGTCGGCCTGCCCTGCTGGGAAGGTGCGCCGGATTCGAACCCGTTTGAGCTTGCCAAGGGCGCCCGGCGCGAGGCGAACCTTTCCGCCTACGACGTGATCCTGATGGACACGGCCGGGCGGCTCCACATTGACGAAGCATTGATGGCTGAGCTGGCGCAGCTCAAGGAGCAGTTCACGCCGTCGGAAATGCTCTTTGTTGCCGACGCCATGCTGGGCCAGGACGCGGTGAGGTCAGCGGGGGAATTCCATCGCCGGTTGGGCCTGACCGGGGTCATCCTGACCAAAATGGACGGCGACGCGCGCGGCGGGGCAGCGCTTTCCATCCGCTCGGTCACCGGCGCCTCCATCAAATTCATTGGCACGGGAGAAAAATACGACGCCTTTGAGCCGTTTCATCCCGACCGGATTGTCTCGCGGATTCTCGGCATGGGCGACATGCTATCGCTCATCGAAAAGGTGGAAGAGCACGTGGACCGGAAGCAGGCCGAGGAGTTGGAGCGAAAGATTCGCAGGAGCGAGTTCACGCTTGAGGATTTTCGCGACCAGTTGCGCCAACTGCGCAAGATGGGGCCGCTCGAGCAGATTGTCGGCATGCTGCCGCAGATCGGCCCGCTCAAGAACATTCCTCGGGGTGCAGTGGATGAGGCCCAGCTCAGGCACATCGAAGCCATCATCAACTCGATGACGCCGGCGGAGCGCGAGAACGAGCGCATCATCAACGGCAAGCGGCGCAAGCGCATCGCCCGGGGCAGCGGGACGTCTGTCCAGGAGGTCAACCGGCTCCTCCGCCAGTACGCTGAGATGCGCAAGATGATGAAAGCGGTGGGCGGCGGCATGCTCAAGAAGCTTCCGGCAAACTGGAAAGGGCTTAAAGACCTCGGCATGTAGCCGCCCGGTTCGGCAAGCGGGTGGGTGGCGGCGGAGTTGGGACGGGCAGTCGAGAAGGTTCGGGATTCGCTGCCCGTTGTGATTCTCTTTAGCGGTATAATCCTCAGGAGGTTATTAATGTGTTGACGATTCGTTTGGCCCGCGTGGGAGCAAAAAAGAAACCGTCGTACCGGGTGGTGGTCACGGAAAAATCGCAGCCCCGCGACGGGCGGTTTGTCGAGGTGGTGGGCCACTATGATCCGTCCCGAAGGCTCGGGACGGCGGTGACGCTCCATAGCGAGCGTATCCAACACTGGCTCCGCCGCGGCGCCCAGCCCTCGGATACGGTGCGCAGCCTGCTCCGCAAGCATAAGGTCCTCTAAGCGGCTTCATGGAAAGTTTCATTGGCGATCGCAGCTCGACGCTGTGGAGCACGTTCCGGTTCGAGGGCCGATCCCGTGTCCGCATGGGGCGGAAACGGGACAGGGGAGCGGGAGGGCCGCATGAAGGAGCTGGTGGAAGCGATTGCGAAGGCGCTTGTGGATCTTCCTGATCAGGTTTCGGTAAGAGCCGTCGAGGGCGAGCAGGCGACGATCCTGGAGTTGCGCGTGGCCCAGAGCGACCTGGGCAAGGTGATCGGCAAACAGGGGCGCACCGCCCGCTCGATTCGCACCATCCTCGGCGCAGCCGGGATGAAACTCAAGAAGCGCTTTACCCTGGAGATCCTGGAGTAAGTTTGAATCCCGATCCGCGCGATTCGGGCCAGACGGACCGGGTGACGGTGGCGGTGATTCAAAAACCGCAGGGCCGCCACGGCGAAGTCCTGGCCCGGATCCTCACTGATTTTCCTGAACGGTTGCTCGATCGGCGCCAGGTCTTGCTCTGGAATGGCCATCCCGCCGCGGCCGGCCAGCCGGCTACGATCACCCGCGGCTGGTTCCACAAAGGCGGGATCGTGCTTCAGTTTGAAGGCTGCGCCACGCGCGCCGACGCCGAAAAACTTCGCGGCTGGCACGTGCAGATCCCCAAAGCCGACCGGGTCGAACTGCCGGCTGGCAGTTACTACATCTCAGATTTGACGGACTGCGAAGTTTTCGAGCGGACGGCGGATGGCGCGAAAAGAATGGGCCGGGTGCGGGAGGTGATCGCCGCCGGGGAAAACCTCGGCGGGCCGCACCTGCTCGAGGTGGAAACCCCGGACGGCGCCATCCTGATCCCGCTCGCGCAGGAGATTTGCCCCTCGATTGACATTTCCGCGCGGCGGATTGAAGTCGTGCTGCCGGAAGGACTCAAGGACGCCAACCGCGCTTCGATCCCGCAGAGCGGGACTCGCCGCACCGGGCGAAAGTCGAAGTACTAATCCTCGCCCACCCACCCCGTCCCGAAGATGGGGAAGAAGAACGGTTGACGATGAGCGTTGCCCGATGACTTTCGACATCATCACCATCTTCCCTGATTTCTTCTCCGGCCCGTTTGCCTGGGGTGTCATTCGCCGGGCTCGCGATGCGGGGCTCATTCAAATCCGCATTCACGACCTCAGGAATTTCACCACCGACAGGCATCGGACAACCGACGACCGGCCTTTCGGGGGCGGCGAAGGCATGGTGATGAAGTGCGAACCGCTCTTTGCCGCGGTGGAAAGCATCCTTCAGGCCGTGCCGACAACGGAGCGCGAAAGGGTAGCGGTTGTTTTGCTCTCCGCCTCGGGCAAACCCTTCGACCAGGCGACGGCGCGGGGCTGGTCGGGCCTTCCGCGGGTGATTTTGCTTTGCGGGCGCTATGAGGGCGTGGATGAACGCATCGCCGAGCAAGTGGCTACCGAAGAAGTCTCGGTGGGGAATTTTGTGCTTTCTGGCGGCGAGTTGCCGGCCGCGATGGTGGTGGACGCAGTGACGCGGCTACTTCCCGGGGCGCTTGGCGATGAACGCTCCTCGGAACAGGAATCGTTCACCCCGCCGACGGCGGCCCTGGAGTCCCGTTCCCTTTCGCCCAGGGCAGGTTCCGTCGAGACCCGTGCTGCTTTTGAGTCCGCCGGTTTGGGCGGCGCCCCGACCAGTCGGGGCGGCGGAGGCATCCTCGATTGCCCGCACTACACTCGACCGGCGGAGTTTCGCGGCTGGGCCGTTCCGGAAGTGCTCATCAGCGGCAACCACGAGGAAATCCGGCGCTGGCGCCGCAAGCAGGCCCTGGAAAAAACTCTTCGCAACCGCCCCGACCTGCTCGCCGGGACCGCGCTCACCGACGAAGACCGCCGGCTCATCGAGGAAATGCAAGGAAGAAAATGAACTCTCGCCACCGGCCATGCCGACGCCTGGGCACTGGTCAGGGGTCGCGCGGCCGTCAGGGTGCTGGTCAAACCCGCCGGCCTCCGATATAATGCTCGTTTTGAAAAACGCGGGAGAAGCCATCATGAGCATGCTGGAAAAGGCCGTGGGCGCCCACCTCAAGAAGGAACTGGCATCCTTTCGCCCGGGCGACACTGTCCGGGTTCATGTCAAGATCATCGAAGGCGACAAGGAGCGCATCCAGCCTTTCGAAGGCGTGGTCATCAAAAAGCGCGGGCAACTGACCGGTACCTCCTTCACCCTTCGCCGGGTCAGCTTCGGCATTGGCGTCGAGCGTATCTTTCCCCTTCATTCGCCCGTCGTTGACAAAATCGAGGTGATCCACCAGGGCCGCGTCCGGCGCGCCAAACTCTATTACCTCCGCAAGCGAAAAGGGAAAGCCGCGCGCCTTAAGCGGCAAAGCGAATTCCTGCCCACCTCCGGCGCCAAAGAAGAACAAAGTCAGTAACCGGCGATCAGCGACCGGCGTTTCCAAAGATCTTGCTCTTCAAGAGCCAACCCTCTCGGATTGGCTTTTTGTCTTCCGGTTCGTGGCGGTCTGACCTGTGCTATCATCCCCCGAAGAAGAAGGCAGGGAAGGCGGCCGGCAATTCCGGGCTCGCAAGAGCAGAACAGACGTCCGCATGGGGCGACTTTGTAGCCGCAGGTACGAGCGCATCGCCTACCGAGAGGGATGGTTGCGCGTGGCTGGCGTGGACGAGGTGGGCCGCGGCTCACTCTTCGGTCCGCTGTTTGCTGCTGCCGTCATTCTTTCCCCCAAGCGCCGCATCCACGGGATTGATGATTCGAAAAAGTTGCCGCCGGAGCGGCGAGAGATTCTGGCCGAGCGCATCAAAGAGCACGCCCTGGCCTGGGCGTTTGCGGAAGTGGCGGCGGCGCAGATTGACGCCTGGAACGTCTATCAAGCCACCAAGCAAGCCATGGTGGAGGCGATCGAGCAACTTCAACTCCCGCCGGACTATCTTCTGCTGGACGGGATGGGGCTCGAAGTAGCCACCGAGCAGAAAGTTTTGATCAAGGGCGACAACCGTTCGGCTTCGATTGCGGCGGCGTCGATTCTGGCCAAGGTTGCGCGGGACGCAAGGTTGCGCGAGTGGGATCGAATCTACCCACAATATGGCCTGGGCAGAAACAAGGGCTACGCGACGCCCGAGCACCTTCAGGCGCTCCGCCGGTATGGGCCGTCGCCGCTGCACCGGCTGTCCTTTGCCCCGGTGCGAGAATCGGTCAGTTGGGGAGCCAGGGCAGAACAAACTGCCCTGGGCTTGGCAGCGACGGGAAGTTGTGGTACTAGTTCCATCTGAAACACACTCCCAGCTTCTCTCTAATCTTCAGTTTCATTGACACTTAGAGCACGGGAGCCGAAGGGTTTAGTCCCTGTCAATTATTGACATCATGGGGGTACTATGCTAGCTTGAAGTTCCTGCCTGCCCCCCCAGGAAACCAGGATGGCTTTCAACAAGGCCAAGTCTGTGGACGCAGCCGAAAAGTATCTGGCTCAGGGCAAGATTGGCCAAGCGATCGAGCAGTACCAGAACATTTTCAAACACGATCCCCGCGATCTCAGCCTTTTGAACACGATCGGCGATCTGTTCATCCGCCTCGGCCAGACAAGCGACGCCATCAGCCACTTCCACCGGTTAGCCGAAGCCTACGTCTCCGAAGGGTTCCTGATGCGCGGTATCGCCATCTACAAAAAGATGGCGAAGCTGGATGCGAGTCAGGTTGCCATCCTGGAGAAGCTGGCTGAACTGTACGCCGTGCAGGGGCTGATGAGTGAGGCGCGGTCGCACTTCCTGCAACTGGCGGAATACTATATTAAAAGCAATCAAGTGGACAAGGCAGTCGGCATCTTCCGGAAGATGCTGGCGCAAGAGCCGGACAACGCAACCGTGCAAATGCGGCTGGCCGAGCTTTGCGAGCGCATCGGCAAAACCAGCGACGCCGTCGAAGCCTATCTCCGCGCCGCCGAAAGATTAGCCCAGAAGCAGGATCACAAAGAATCTCTCCGCCTGGCGGACAAGATTCTTGGTTTGGACGGCAATCACGTCCGGGCACGGGTGGTCAAAGCCCGCTCGCTGGTGGCCACCGGCCAGGCATCGAGCGCCATCAGCCTGCTCGAGCCGCTCGCCGAAACCGACGATTCCTGCGCCATGCTCCTGGTCGAGAGCTACCTCTCCGGCGGGCAGCTTCCCCAAGCCCGCGCTTGGGGAGAGCGCATTTTCGACTCCAAGCCTGACCGCTACGAACTGCTTTTTGCGATCGCCTGCCATCACGAGGAAAGCGGCGACGCCGGGCAGGCGCTGGAGCTGCTCGGCCGGATCTCCAGTGCGATGATCGAGCATGACGAAACGGAAAAGCTCGTCAGCCGGGTGGAAAGCCTCGCCGAAAGAGAGGACGTTGCCATTGCGGCCCTCGAACTCCTCAAGAAGATTTTCGAGCAAACCGGAGAGCACTTCCGCGTACCTGATATTCTGGACCGCATCGCCGATGCCTGGGGAAAGAGGAACGAACACGCCAAGGCCCGCGAGATCCTTGAGGAACTTGTCCGGCTCGAGCCGGACAATCCGCATCATGTGGGTCGGCTGAATCAACTTCTCATCCTGATGGGCGACCGGCCCCACCCGGTTACGCCCCCGGCGCAACCGGCCGGTATGGAAGAAGAATCGTTCACCCTGGCCGACCAGCGGCCCGCGGAAGGCCAAGGAGTCGAGAGCAAAGCGGAGGATGAACTGGACGCGGGCACGCTCAAACGCCTGACCAGCGCCTTGACCGATGCGGACTTGATGTCCAGCTATGGCCGACCCCAAAAAGCCATTGAGATTCTGCAAAGCGCTCTCGAACTGGTGCCCAACCATCCCGCGGCGTTGGAAAAATTGCTCGACCTCTATCTCGGGGCCGGTGACTGGCCCCGCGTGGCCGAATATGCTGACAAGCTCTCAGGCATCTATGCCGAGCGAGGCGCCACGCGCCAAGCGGAGCGTTTTCTCGAGCTAGCCAACCGCTATCACAAGCAACCAGCAGCCCCACCTTCTGAACCGCTCATCGGGCTTCCGGAGGCAGAGCTGGCCCCAATGGTCGAAGAAGAAGTAGCCGAGCCCGCTCGCCCAGAGGGGACCGGGAGTCGCCCGGACGAAAGCGAGGTCGCGCTCATCGAAGCTCAGCCTGGACAGGATGGGGCTGAGGCCCTTCACGAAATTGATTTGTCCGAGGAGTGGGAAAAGATCGTCGGCACCACTGGGATGCCGCCTCCCGGGTCGCCTGGCCTCAATACCGCCGAGGTCTGCGAAGAAGTCGAGTTTTATATCCGCGAAGGACTGGTGGACGAAGCCCTGGCCGTGATTGACAAGCTGGCCGAACAGTTTCCCCGTGAGCGAATGTTGTCCGAACTGCGCGAAAAAGCACTGGCGGCAAAGGCATCGGGGGCGGTTGAGTCTCCAGAAGAAACCTTGATCACTCGCCTCGAGCCGGAAGAAACCGCCATCCTGTTTGATTTCGAGGACATCGCAAGCGGCACGGTGGAACTCCAACAAGCCGGGACTGCCCGTGCCGAGCCACCGGCCGCTCCTCCGCCGCCCAAGACGATGCCAGAAGCGATCGGACCTCGGGTTTCAGCGCTTGCCGCCCAAGAAGCCGAACAGGCTGAAGCCGCCGAAGCGCCCACCTCCCCTCGACCCGTCGCGGAGGAGATCACTGCAACCGAGTTCCGACAAGTCGGGACCCCCGAACCAGTTTTTGCCGACAGTGTTGCGGCTGAACCAGTGCCCGCGGAAACAGAAGCCCCGGCAGTCAAAAAATCAAAAGCGGCTGAGCCATTTATGACCGAACCCGGTGCCGAGGCGCCGGAAGAGCCAGAATGGACGCCGCCAGAGCCCGGACTTGTCGGGGCAACCGAATCGGCACCGGCTGAGCCGGAACCGGAACCAACCGAGGAGGAGCCTGTCGAAGTCGCCGCCGCGCTCCCGTTCGAAGAATCAGGGCTGGCGCCATCGCTCGAAGCGGCCGAGGAATCCAGCGAGGAGCCCCGAACGGCCGGAGAGGTTGAAACCCTCGAGCTGGTTTTGGAAGCCTCACCAGCAACGGGGCCGGTGGCGTCTGTGCCGACTGCCGCAGAATACGATGGCAATCAGTTTCTCGCCGACCTTGCTGCTGAATTCGAGATTCTGCCTGAGTCAGCCGAGCCGCCCACCACCCCGCAGAGCGGGACGGTAGAGCTTTCCGCCGCCACCGGGGTCGAGCAGCTAAGCGAAGTGCTCGAAGAATTCCGCCACGAACTGGGTGAGACCGATGAGGTCGAGGATGCCGAGACGCACTACAACCTCGGCATCGCTTACAAGGAGATGGGCCTGCTCGAAGAGGCCATCAGCGAATTTCAAAAAGCCTTCAAGAATATCAATCGCGGTCAGTCCGGCGCCTCCCGGATGGAGTGTTGCGTGCAGCTCGCCGTCTGCTTCATGGACAAGGCTATGCCGCAAATTGCCATCAAGTGGTATCTTAAGGGGCTGGAAAGTCCGGGGCTGGAACCGGAATCGGTTCTGGCGCTCCGGTACGATCTGGGCGTGGCCTACGAGCTATCGGGAGACATGAACCGGGCGCTCGAGTCTTACCAGGAAGTCTACGCCATGAACATTGACTACCGCGACGTGGCGGATCGGATCAGCGCTCTTAGCCGCCCCCGCGCCTGAGAGCGGCATGCTCCGTCTTCTCCTCTTCTTGCTGATTCTCTTTTGCCTGGAGCTGGGCGTCTTCCTGCTTCTCCTGCCCTGGACATCCCTCTGGGAGCAGAATTTCTTTCTGGTCCGTTATCCCGTTCTCGTGCGCTACTTGCTGAACCATTACGTTCGCGGCGGCATCTCCGGCGTCGGGCTGCTCAACGTGTGGATCGCCGTCTATGAGTTCCGCCACTTCCGGAACACGCTGACTCGACTTGAATCGCGCACCTAAGCCGTTGCTCTGCTACATCACCGATCGGAAACAGCTCCCGGGCGGCGACCCGCTGCCGGTTATTCGGGCTGCGGTTGCCGCTGGTGTTGATTTCATTCAAATTCGGGAGAAGGATTTGGCCACCCGGCCGCTTCTGGAATTGGCGCGGGCAGCGGTCGCGATGGCCCGCCCCGATGGAATCGGGGCGAGCCGAAGTGCCACGCGGGTCCTGGTTAACGACCGGCTGGATGTGGCGCTCGCCGCCGGCGCGGACGGCGTCCATCTGGGAACAGAATCGGTTGCCGTGGGCGTGGTGCGGGAACAGTATCCTGATCTGCTGATCGGCGCCTCCAGCCACAATTTGGAAGAGATCACCCGCGCGGCCAAGGAAGGGGCGAATTTTGCCGTCTTTGGACCAGTGTTTGAGACAGCATCCAAGCTGGGTTATGGCCCGGCGGTAGGACTCGACGCTCTCCGAGAAGCTGTCAAGGCCGTAAAGATTCCCGTGCTTGCTCTGGGTGGGGTTACTGTTGAAAATGCGAAGTCATGCCTGGATGCCGGCGCTGCCGGCATTGCGGCCATTTCGTTGTTTCAGACTGCCGGCTTATTGGCCCCGCTGGTGGAAGAACTTGGCCGGCTGCGGTAGCGCAAGGTTCGCCAGACGACGCCGAGCTTGGCAGCACCTCCGGCTTTAGGTTGGCCCGAGCCAGCGGCCGACCGGTTCCCAGCCGTCCACATGGTCGCAAACGACTTTGATGCCGGCAGCGATCGGAATGGCCAGGACCAGGCCCACAGCGCCCCACAGCCAGCCCCAGAACATCAGCGCCACCGTGACGGCGAGCGCGTTCAGTCGCACCCGCGGCCCCACCAATTTCGGCACGAGCAGGTTCACCGCCACCACATGAAAGGCAATCAGCACGAGGGCGATCCCGACGAACGGGCCAGCCGAGGTGTACCTGGCGGCGCCGAGGAGAAAGGGCGGAAAAAGCGCCAGCGGCACGCCCAGATAAGGAATGAGGTTGACGATACCGGAGACGATCGCTGCCAGAAAGGGATATTCCAGATCAATCAGCCAGAAAAACACAAAGGTCGCCGCAATGAGCACGAACATGACGATGAGGTTGCCCATCACATAGCCGCGCAGCATTTTGGAAAGATCGTCCAGCGTCTGTTTGGCGCGGTGGCGCCGTTCGAGAGGAAACAATTCCATGGTGTGATGCCAGAGCGAACGCTTCGAGGCAAGCATGAAAAACACCAAAAAGGGCATAAAGGCGACGGTGAGGAGTACGCCGTAGATGGAGCCTATGCCTCGCAGCAGGAACCGGCTCAGGGAAACCGGTTCGGCGATAGCCACTTCGCGGACGCGGGTGCGCCCGCGCGGCACAATCTCCCGGAAACGACTTTCGAGCTGATCAATTCTGTCCTGAACGGTCTGGACGGCCGTCTTCAGAAGGCGCGAGTATCGCGGCCAGTCACCGGCGAACTGGTCCACACGATCCACAAACAGATAGCCAAGCAAGGAAAGGATCAGCATGGCTGCCAGCAGAACCAGCAAGGCAGAAAGTGCCCGCGGCATGCGCCCCCTCTCCATCAAATTGACCACCGGATCGAGGACGAAGGCGGCGAGGATCGACACCAGCAGGGTGAGGATCACCGAGCTCGCGTAGTAGCAGAACATCAGAATCATGCCGACAGCAATGATGCGGACACTGGGATTGGAGCGAGGTCGGTCCATGCTTCTGTCCAGACGGCCGGAGCAACGGCCTGCCGCGGTGTGCGGCGGGGCAGGCCCTGCATCGCACGCTACCGGGAAGCCCAAAATAACATACCCGCCCGGGGAAGCCTAGTGCTCCCTCTCCAGGACACCGAGTGGTCATCACCCGCCTCCCTCGTGGCGCCGGTGAATCTCCGCAGTTCACTGGATATGGTCACCACGCTCTTAGGTGAGCCATGCACTCAAGGATTGGTGCAGTACACCCGCCGCAACCTGACTGTCTATCCGGAACGGGTCCAACAGTTCCTCCGGCAAACCGCCCGGTAGCCGCTGCCGTCAGCTCCCTTACCCTCCGCATGCCGGGACACTCGCTCCTATCTTTGGCCGGGGCGGAGTTCCCGACCGATTCCTCCAAATTTGAGTTGAAATTGACTTGCCAAGGGGACGCGGCTAACATGATACGGAACCGCCGATGGCAACCGAACCGGAAAATCCCTTTCGTTGGGTCTTCCCAACCTCGGCTACCGGGAAAGAGCCCCGCGCGTCTCCCCCGGAAGCCGGGTCGCCTTCCGCCAGCGCTGCTGCCATCAGCCCCGACCTCACCGGTGAGGTCGTCTATGATCCCCTCACCGGACTGCTTTCCCGGCGGCTGTTTGAGGACCTTCTGGAACGGGAGTTGGCGCGCCACCGTCGCTACGGCACGAGCCTGGCATTGGTCGTGATGTTTTTCCGTGACCTCCGCGCCGTCAACGAAGCGCGCGGTCGCAGCGAGGGCGATCGGTTGCTGGGGGAAGCGGCGGCGGCTTTGACTTCCTGGATGCGCCAGTCGGATCTTGCCTTCCGCATCAGCGGAGATGAAATCGCTCTCATCACACCCGAGGTCAAAAGCAGCCGGCTGGCCGGCCTGGAGGCGCGCCTGCGTGCTCGCCTGAAGGAGGCGTTCGCGAGCGAGCCCGAATTCTTCGCTGGCCTGCAGCTTGGCTCGGCCAGCGGCCCGTCCGAAGGCACGAGCGCTGGCGAGCTTCTTGCCCTGGCTCGCGGGCGCCTCTCTTCCGCGACTTTCGTTCCTGCCGGTCACCCTTTGGCCGCGTCTCCCGAGGAAGGCGTCCGCCTGCGGGTGGTCAGTGTCTCGGACAATCGGCAGCATCAACGCATCTCGCTTGTGGACGCCCGCGCCTATGTTGTGGTCGTGGAAGGCCACGTGCGGGTCGCTCGCGTGCTGGACTTGAGTTATGGCGGTCTGAAACTGCAATTCGAGCGTGAAACGGACTTGCCCGAACAGTTTCAGGTCGAATTGCATGTTCCGGTCCTTCCCCAGATGCGGGTTCGTCTCCGTCGAGCTTACCGCTCGGTTTCGGGCGACCGGTCGATGATCGTCGGCTGCGCGTTTGCCTGAGCCTTCCGCTGGTTCGGCAAGCTCACCACAAGCAAAAGAGTTGCTTCCGCGCCGGCGGGCCCATTAGAGTTGCGCGCGCAAGGACACGACTTTTCGAGCCATGCGCATCATTGCCGGCACATTGCGCGGGCGACGCCTTCGGACTCTGCCAGGGCTGGATTTGCGGCCGACGAGCGATCGGCTGCGAGAAACGTTGTTTGACGTCCTGGCGAGCCGGGTGAACCACTGCGCGTTTCTTGATTGCTACGCCGGTAGCGGCGCGGTAGGACTGGAGGCGGGCAGCCGGGGCGCTCGCCGCGTCGTCTTTGTCGAGTCCAACCGCCGGGCCGCCGCCCTGATTCGCCAGAACGCTCTTTCTCTCCGCCTGCTCCTCGATTGGGAGGTTCGGAGGATGCCGGTGCTTCGGGCACTGGCCCAGCTCGAACGTGCCGGCGAAAAATTTGAAATCTGTTTTCTGGACCCGCCCTACCGCCATAGCGAGGAGTGTTTGAGCGCCCTGGCGCGCCTCTCCCGCTCGAAGCTTCTCGAACGCCAGGGGATCCTCGTCGTTGAGCACAGCCAGCGTATGGCGCTGCCGGAGTCGGTGGGCAAACTCGTCCGCTTCCGGCAACTTTGCCAGGGAGATTCCGTGCTCTCTTTTTATGCGCGCCAGCAAACGGGCGATGCTACCGAACTGCCCGGAGTTCTCCATAACGACAACAACCGACCTTGAAAGCGAGTGGCGAGAGACCTCGGGCTTGTCACCGAGACATAGGAGAGCCCGCCGCGGTTCACTTCAGGGGAGTTTTCCGCGATTGGATCGGGGCGAGCGGCGGGCGTGCGCCACCCGAGGACGGACTGGAAGCCGCCTATGTTGGGGCGCGCGGCCTTATCAGCTTTGGCACACGCCACAGGAATTCGGTTGACGCCCCTCGGCGCGGATGGTAACTAAGTAACCTGCTGGATGTCTTATCCGAGGCCAGTCATGAAAGCGCTGCAGCTATCTTTGTGGGCGATAATTATTTCTCTCATGGCCACCGGTCCGACGTTTGCCGCCGAGCCGCAGGCCAATTCCCGGCAGGCCATCGGTCAGGTGACTCCAACCGGCGATGTCACCCTGAATGAGATGCCTTTGCCCGGCGTCACTACTCTGTTTCCGGGGAGTCGGATCCGCACCGGAGCGCGCTCAGCGGCGGCGGTGAACGTTGCCGGCCGAGGCCAGTTCATTCTCGGCGAGAATTCCGAGGCAACGTTCCCCAGCACCCGCGGCGGCTATTTTACCCAACTGCTGAGCGGGTCCGCGGCGGTGAAAGTCGAGGCTGGCCAGGCATTGGAGGCTCTCGCCGGACGTTTTTTGATCACGGTGCGCCCGGCGGCGCCATCGTCCATCGAATTTTCTTTTCAACCCGATGGCTCGATCCTGGCTCTCTGCCAGGCTGGCGGCGCCCTGGTGATCGATTTGGATGGCGCGGAAACAGCCGCGCTTTCTCCCGGCAGCTCCATCCGTCTTTTTCCCGGCGGGCGGATTGCCGCCGCCGGGCCGGAAGTCCCTGGTGTCGCACCTCCAGCTCCTGAAAAGAGGGAACGAGAGCCGACCGGCAAAGCCAAGAAGTTGACCTTGCTGCTTCTTTTGGCCGGGGGAGGAGGAGCCGGGGCAGCGTTGGCTCTTGCCCGACGAGAAGAAAGCCCTTCACGTCCCTAGCCTGGTTCCGACTTGCTTGCCCTCTGGCCGATCCGAAGCGACTCCCAACAGCAAGCCATAAAGATGTTTCAGGGCCATAGCCGGCTGCCGACGGGCATGTTGGGAAGGGATCAGTGGTGACGGCACCGGCCGCTAAATAAACCGAAGAAACTTCTTCCGTCGCCGTGGCAGGGGCTCGGGGAGATACGGCAGGGGCCGGCCTTCAATCGCGGCCAAGGGATTATTGTGAAAGAGGGCACCGGCCACGGCCTCACCGAGGCGCTTGGCAACCAGCTTATACGCGGGAGAGAGCAACGGCGGGCGCGACGTGAGGTTGTGGGAATCACTCGCTACAAAATGAACCAAGCCGCGCTCGAGCCATTCCCACGCACAGCGTTTCGCGTGCCGTCCAAAATGGCCCGTAAGCGATTGGGCAGTCACCTGCGCGCAGGTGCCGAGCTCCACCATCCTCTCCAGCAAGGCCGCATCGCGGCAGAGAAGGGCATTGCGCTCCGGGTGGGTCACCACCGGCACTAGATGCGCCAGCATCACCTCATGGAGAATCTGCAAAAGATTTGGCACCAACCCGAAATCGGAAAACTCGACGAGGAGATAATTTCGCTGGTTGATGGTGAAATCCCGGGGCTGCTGCCGGAGCAACGAGAGGTTTTCAAAGCTCAGGTGAAAATCGCAGCCGCCAAAAACTTGGAGGTTCCTGGGCGCCCGCTCGCGAAGCTGAGCCAGCAGCTCGCGGTTGACCTCGGGTTGAAATTCGTAGTGGGGATTGGCGTGCGGGGTGCCGACCATGTGGGTGATCCCGTCGGCCGCAGCCCGTTCGAGCATTTCAACGGAAGCCTCGAGCGTCGGCGAGCCATCATCCAGCCCGGGCAGAATGTGGCTGTGAATGTCCACCATGCGCCGTCCATCATACTAAAAGCAGCCCATCAAATCATGCGGCGGAAACCTTTGGCGCCGGAGCAACAACTGACGAGGATGGGTAGCGACGTCCATCGGGGCGGCCTATCCGGCCGCGGAACCTCGCACTCGCTCGTCTGGCAGTAATCGGAGGGCCGCTACGCAGAAGCGGCTTTGGCCCGACTGTCCCAAAATTGAAGAATGCCACGCAAAGTCTCGTCGAGGGGAATGGCAGGCTCCCAGCCGAGGCGGCGAAGCTTGCGGTTGTCTCCGACAATCGCCTGTTGATCCACCGGCCGCAATCGGTCTGGATCCACCCGCACGCTGATCTTTTTTCCGGAGAGGGAGATGAGTCGCGTCAAGACGTGCTGGAGACTCACGCCCTGACCGGCAGCAATGTTATAGACGTCTCCGGGGCGGCCCTTCTCGGCGAGTAAGTCCAGCGCCCGGACGGCATCGCCCACGTCAAGAAAATCGCGCACGGCATTCAGATTTCCAACCGACAACTCGCCGCCCACCGCTCGATCGATGGCGCTGATTTGACGAGCGAAATCGGAGCAGGCGTCCCACTCTTTCCCCGGGCCGATAACGGCAAAGGGTCGCACGCGCACAATTTTCATCCGGCAGGCACGGAAATAAAGACGAGCCAGCAGGTCCGCGGCCGCTTTGCTGACACCGTAAGGGCTGAGAGGATTGATTTCGTGATCCTCGCCAATCCTCCCGTCGTCTTTTCCGGGGGGTGCGTACTCAGCGCTTGAGCCCAGCATCAAGATCACCGGATCCAGTTGCGCCTTGCGGATTGCTTCCAGCAGGTAGAGAGCACCGAAGAGGTTCACCTTCAGGGTCTCTTCAGCATCCTGCCAGGATTTCATCGGGTAACTCTGTGCAGCCAGGTGGAAGACTTTTTCCGGTTGGATGTCCGCCACGATTCTTTCCAGCCGTTTGCGGTCGGTGATACCGCAGAGAACTGATTGAAAGTCTCGGTGGAACGCGGCCGGGGCGGCGCCGGTTCGCCGCGTCATGCCCCATACGCGAAAGCCCCGCCCGACCAGGTATGCCACCAGGTGGGACCCAATAAATCCGCCCGAGCCGGTAACCAGGCACTTTATTCGGCGCTCCGGGCGCTCTGCGCTTGTAAGACGTCTTTGGCTTGCCGCCCGATTTCTTGGCATGAGACGACCTCCCGCCGCTTGGCTGACTCATAGGCGGCGAAAACGACCTTAAGGGCTTCGAGCCCATCGACACCGTTGCCCAATGGCTCCCGTCCATCGCGGATGGCGGCCGCAAACTCCTTCCACTCCTCATGCCAGGAAACATCGCCGCCGCGGAACTCGACGACCTCATCCTGAAACGGCTCGCCGAATGCGCGTTTGCCGCGTCGGAGAGTCTCTGTTCCATATCCGCCGCCCAGGCCTTCGACGATAAGATAGCCGTCCTCTCCAAACACTTCGAAAGAGAAGAGGTTCTTCCACTGAGTCAGGCTGGAGTGGAGCGAAGCCATCACGCCGGTGGCGGCGCGCAAGAGGACAAAGGCGTTGTCTTCAAGGGGTTGCATTTGCCAATGGGAGGTGGCGGTGAAAGCGGACACTTCCTGGATGTCGCCCACAAACCAGCGAAAGAGGTCGATCACGTGGATTCCCTGCTCCATCAATTGCCCGCCGCTCACGACCCGCGTATCGGCCCGCCACTCCTGCTCGTAGCCAGGCCGGCCACAGATGCCGTAGCGAGAACGAAAGAAGAGCGGGGCGCCGATGGCGCCTTCTTGCATGAGCTTTCTCGCCCGTTGGATGGCGGGATGATGCCGGTGGTTGAAGCCGCACTTCAACCTGACCGGCGACGCGCGGGCCGTACGGAGCATCGCCTCCGCCTCGTCCACCGTTCGCGCCAGCGGTTTCTCGCACAGGACGTGTTTGCCATGCTCCATGGCTGCGATGCTGATGCGGGCATGGGAATCAGGCGGGGTGCAAACGACCACCGCGTCAATGTCGTCACGCCTGACAGCGGTCTCCCAGCCCTGGCCCGCCTCGCAATTCATCTTCTCAGCCAGCAATTGCGCGGTTTCCAAGCGAGCCGCGGTGACCATGGTCAACTTTGTGTCGCTGAAGTCCGTCAGAACCGGCGCTCGCCGCCTACCCTGCAGGCCAGCCCCAATGATGGCGACTCTCATCCGAACCTCCTTCGGCCGTATAGCGTGTGGTAAGAGGCTTGGTTATTGCGTTGCGATGGGAGGGACTCCTTCAATGTTGAGCCTTTCTGGCGGTGGCGACGGCGGCGCGCGCGAGTGCCTTCGTGGCAAGTATGGGAACAGTCTTGGCGAGGTGGCCGCGGCCGACTCCGGCATAATCAAAGCCGAGGCCCACCAGTTGGCTGTAGGGGAGCATGTTTTTGGTGTCGATAAGGACAGGGCGGCGCATGAGGGAGCGGATGCGGACGAAATCGAGTGAGCGAAACTCAGGCCAGTCGGTGAGAAGAATGAGCGCGTCACTGTCGTTTGCCGCCGAGTAGGCATCGGGGCACAACTCCAAACCTGCCAGCGGGGGGAGCTCGGCCAGGTCCGCCTTGGGATCGAACGCCTTGACCGCCGCGCCTTGACCTACCAAGTCACGAATCACCTCCAGTGCTACCGAGCGGCGCAGGGTGCTCGTGCCGGCCTTATAGGTTAGTCCCAGCACGCCCAACCTCAGGCCGCTGACGTCGCCGAAGATTTTCTTGAGCTTGCGGGCCACCAGCCCTTTCTGCCGCTCATTGACGTACCAGACGGCGTCAAAGAGCAGCGGCTCGCAGCCGCATGTTTCACCCAGATGTCGCAGCACCTTCACGTCGCGCGCCAGCGTTGCGCCAGCAAAGCCAAGGCCGCCCGGCTCGATGCGGGCGTGCGGCCCAATACGCTCGTCGTGGCGCAGTGCGGCGGCCACCTGGACGGCATCAGCCCCGACTTCATCGCAAAGATTGGCAAGCTCGCCGATGAAGCTGACCGACGTTGCCAGAAAAGCGTTCAGGGCGTGTTTGGTCATCTCGGCGGTGCGCAGATTCATGAGCAGTTTGGGCGCGGGCAAAACCGAATAGAACTGCTGCAACCGGTCAAGAGTCGCCTCGTCGTCCGCGCCGATCACGATCATGGCCGGTTTAAGAAAACATTCGATCGCCTTCCCCAGGCGCAGATTTTCCGGAACGCAACCGATGTGCACATTCCGCCGGGAATCGAAATCGCGGATGGCAGAAGCAATATGCTCGCAGGTGCCGACGGGCACCTGGCTGCTGACGATTACCGTGGCGTCTTCCGCGAGCCACTCGCTGATGTCGAGAGCCGCCTTATAAACTTCGAGCAGCTCCACCTCATCGTCATCGTTAACCGGCGTGTCGAAGGCCAGGAAGACAAATTGGGCCTGCTTCACTGCGGCTGGCAGGTCCGATGTGTAGAGCAATCTTCCCTGGCCAAGGTTTTTGCGCATCAATTCGCTCAATCCGGGCTCGAAGAGCGGGGCAACCCCTTCGTTCAGCTTTTTCGCTTTCTCGGGATTGCTTTCGACACCCACCACCGAGTATCCCAGTTCCGCCAGGCAGGCGGAGGTGACCGCTCCGAGATGCCAGATTCCGACGACGCAGACTTTGGTATTCACCGGGTTCATGGATTTCCTCCTGTTTGTTTCCCCGCCGCGGCGGGGCGCGCTCGGCTGCTCCAAGGCAGGGCGCCGCTTTCCTTGCCGAGATAGCGGCGCGTGGCAATGCGCACTGCCTCAGTGGATGTCAACCTCGCCGCCCAGCCGAGTTTGAGCATTTTGCTTACGTCCATGTAAACTCGCGGCTGATCCCCAGGCCAGCCACGTTCCCCGCCGGTGTATCGCAAGCGAACGTTGCGCAAGCCCATCTCCTCAATCACAATCCGGACGATCATCTCCACTTTCGTTGTGGAACGGCTGCCGAGATTGAAGATGTCGCAGGGATGGTCGGCGTCCAGATGCGCGTGCCGGTGGGCAAAGCGCATTCCATCCAGGCAGTCCTCAACCAGGAAATAGTTCTTCTCTCCCCGGCCGTCGCCCAGAATTTCGAGTTCATGCGGGTTGCTCCGCAGCTTCTCAACAAAATCACAAATGATTCCGTGGCTCATTCGGGGGCCGATGACGTTTCCAAAGCGAAAGATCCAGGCTTTCATCTCAAAGAGGTGGCAATAAGCGCTGATGAGCCCCTCAGAAGCAAGCTTGGCGGCGCCATAGAGAGAAACAGGCAGCAGCGGGCCGTACTCTTCCGTGGCTGGCGGGTTGGCAATATCGCCATAAATGGCGCCGCTCGACGGGAAAAGCAACTCTTTTACCCCGTTTTGCCGCATTGCTTCGAGGACGTGGCGTGTGGCAAGGATGCCATCACGAACGTCCACCTCGGTTTGCGTTCTGCCGATCACCATGTCCGTATTGGCGCCAAAATGCCAAACCACGTCCGATGGGGCCATGGCTGCGCCGAGCTTCTCGAAATCCAGCAAATCGCCCGGCATAAAGTGAAAGCGAGGATTCTGCCGGTGCGGGTGGAGCCACTCCCTTCTTCCCGCCCGCAAGTTGTCGTAGATAACCACCCTGGCTCCCTCGGCGAGCAACGCGTCCGCCAGATGACTGCCAATGAAGCCAGCGCCGCCGGTGATGAAGTGTCGAAGGGGTCTTTTCCGCGCCATAAGACCTTCACTTCGCTGACAGAAAAAGAGTCCGAGGCGAGATGCGCCATCGTGGAAGGGGAAAGAGCGGAGGCGCTCCGGCAAGCCCCGGTTCGGACAAGCCCGAATGCGGGCAAGTCGGGAGAAAGGGCCGGCATCACCCAGCCAGCTTATCAACCTGATCCCAGGGCTCTACCGGCAATGCCTTTGAGGCTTCACTGCCACCTGGCCGGGCTTTGGCTACCGACGGGTTCAACGCGTCGCCGCTATCGTTCAGTCGCGCCCACGGCGAGGCGGCTTTGCCCGGCAACGAAATGCTCAAATTCTTTGAGACCGGACAAGGAACCGATTTCATAGAATCGTTGTTCTGTCTCAAACGCGGCAAGCTGCCCGCGAGCAATCAAAAGTTGATGAAGGCTTTCGAGCGACGCCAGCGAGCCGGGGGGAATCAGCTCCACGACGCTTTTGCGAAAAATGCTCACGCCGGCGTCAATGTAAACCATTCCCGGCCGCTGCTCTGTCTTGCTGTAGAAGGTCACCCGGCCATCGCCCAGCACCACATTGCTGCGGTCATACTGATCCTTGTTCCGATAGACCACCATAAGTCCGGGCTGGCGGCAGGCGCGAAAGGCGCGCTGGATGGCGGCGTAGTCCGACATCAGATAGGCGTCGCCATACATCACCAGGAATTCTTCCCCCAAAAGGGGCGTTGCTTTTCGGAGCGCCCCTCCGGTGCCAAGCAACTGTTGGCCATCGCGGCTGTAGGCCAGCGACACGCCAAACTTTCGGCCGTCGCCAAAGTACTCGACGATCTGTTCGCCAAGATAACCCGTGCAGAGCACAATCTGGCGCAGGCCAGCGGCTCGCAACAACTCAAGCTGGTAGAGGAGAAAGGGACGGCCATGAACAGCGAGCATCGCTTTCGGCACAGCGGTGGTCAGCGGGCGCAGTCGCGTGGCCAAGCCACCGGCCAGGATCACCACCGGCATCGGTTTTTCTTCTGCCACACGCCTCCCTTGCGATTCAGGACTTGCTCACGCTTTGAACTTTCCTTCGACGCCCGGCCCGGCGTCTTTCCGCCAGCACGTTTTGTGAAACCTCCCAGTCCTCGAAACTATCGAACTTCAAAACATAGCCACCGTAACGGTAGGCAAGAAGGGCGGCTCGATCTTTGAGCAGGCGGGGCAGCACGTGGAGCGACAAGTCGCTTGCTGGCGGATCGGAAAGGTAGCGGCCAATCTCCGGCTCGAAGCAATAAACGCCGGCGTTAATGTAATGGCTGAAGACATCCTCGGGCCTCGGCTTTTCCTGGTAGCGTACAATCCGGTCGCTCGCATCTATCTCGACAATGCCACAGGAGCACGGATTCTCCAGCCAGCAGACGGCCACGGTGGCGATGGCAGCGCGGTTCCGGTGGAAACGCGCCAGGCGAGAGAGGTCGCAGTCGGTCACGTTGTCGCCGTAGAGCAGGAAGAAAGGTTCCCGGCCGAGGAAGGCTTCCAAGTTCCGAAGCGTTCCAGCGGTGCCCAGCAACTCTGCTTCGTACGAATAATGGATACGCATTCCCCAGCGCTCGCCGTCGCCGAAGTATCTGACAATCGCTTCGGGAAGATGGTGGAGGTTGATGGCCACCTCGCGGAGGCCATGCCGCCGCAACTGCTCCAGGGAATGCGCGAGGAGCGGCCGGCCATCGAACTCCAGCATTACTTTGGGCAGGCGGTCGGTGAGCGGCCGCAGGCGATCGCCTCGACCGGCTGCCAGCACAACTGCCTTCATCGCGATCCTCTCCTTCCGCCAGCCGACATGCTCCTGGGCGCTTGCGGGCCGGGTCCCACCAGCCTTTCGGCAAGTCGCTGCCTGAAATAAGCGGCCGACCACGGAATGCCCTGGTCGAGCGGGACCTTGGCTGCCCAACCGAGTATCTCCCGCGCTTTGCTGACGTCGAGGAAGACGTGATCAATTTCGCCCGGGCGCTTGTCCACGTGGGTTGGCTCGATCGTCTTCGAACCAAGAGCGGAGCGCACCTTCAAGAAAATTTCGTAGTCGGTGGTGGGCAGGCCGCAGCCGATGTTGAAGATTTCCCGGTCGCCCCTCTCGAGAGCCAGGAGATTGGCCCGCGCCACATCGCTCACATAGACGTAGTCGCGGGTCTTGCCGCCGTCGCCATAGATTTTGGGCCTGGTGCCTTGCAGCATCTGCTCGCAGAAGATCGCCACCACACCTGCCTCGCCCCTCGAACTCTGCCGGGGGCCGTACACGTTTCCGTACCGCAGCACGACGTAACTCAACCCATAGAGGGCGAGATAGGCGAACAGATAGTGCTCGACGGTGTGCTTGCTGATGCCGTAAGGGGTAATGGGGTTGATGGGGTGGCTTTCAGCCACCGGGTTGCTCGCCGGTTCGCCGTAAGCTGCGCCAGCCGTGGATGCGTAGATAAAGCGTCGCACGCCGAAGCGCACCGCGCAGTTGAGCAGATGGATGGAGCCGATGACGTTCACCTCCGCGTCATAGACCGGCTCGTGGACCGCCCGCCGCACGTCCATCTGGGCGGCGTGGTGATTGACAATTTCCGGCCGTTCCGTTTCAAAAAGATGCTCGAGGGCAGCGGCATCGCGGATGTCAATCTGGTAGAGCTTGGCCCGCGGGTTGAGGTTCTCGATCGCGCCCCGGGAGAGATCATCAACCACCACCACCGCCAACCCTCGCTCCAGGTAGGCGTCCACCACCGAAGAACCAATAAATCCGGCTCCGCCAGTGACCAGTGCTTTCATCGTTTGACCACCCACTTTGCCCTGGGTGGGCAGACGCCGAGGGCGGTTCCAACTTGTGCCCTAACACCAAGCCGACCACCGGCCTTGGCCGGTTCCTGCCCGGGAGCGGCTTGCTCGTGTTTCGAACCGGGTTGGAAGGGCATTAATAGGCTCCCTCGGCTTGCACGACCTTCCAGACCGTTTTCAAGATCAGGATCGCATCCAGCCAGATGGACCACCGCTCGATGTAGAACATGTCCATCTGGACTCGCTCTTCGTAAGAGGTGGTCTGCCGCCCCATCACTTGCCAGAAGCCCGTCATACCGGGCTTCACCCGCATCAGCCTGTCAAAAGACTCACCGTATCTTTCGATTTCTCTTCGGCATATCGTGCGTGGTCCGACCAGGCTCAAATCGCCCTTGAGCACATTTACGAATTCCGGGAATTCATCAAGACTGTATTTGCGGAGGAACTTTCCCACTCTTGTCACGCGCGGGTCGGAACGCAATTTGAACGATTTCTCGAATTCCTCTTGCAACCGCGGGTCGTCCTGGAAAATTTTGTCGGCGTCGAGCTTCATGGTTCGAAACTTCCAGTAGTGCTTGGAACTTCCGCCCTGGCCAACAAACTGCTGCTTGTAGAGGATCGGGCCGCCGTCTTCGATCTTGATCATCGCTCCGACAATCAGATAAAGAAGCCCGGCCAGGATGGTTCCCACCAGGCCGCCGGCCACGTCGAGGCCTCGCTTGAAAGCGAGGTCGAAGATTCTCTCTCGAGGCAACCGGCTGTGGTTCAGGACGAAAAAGCCGGAGAACTCATCGATCTCGAAGCCGGCATTGGAGTAGTTGAACACGTCGGAAAACACTTTCGCCCGCACCCGGTGCTCTTTGCACTTCCCGAGAATGGAGACGATCTGCCGGTGCACTTCGTCTGAAAAATCACGGAAAGCGAGGATCACCAGATCCACTTTGTGTTCTTGAACCAGGCGAAGCCAGTCGTGAACGGCACCCAGTCGAGGCAGGGGCGTATGGTTCGAACAACCATTGGTTTGGTTTGCGCTGGTTTCTTCCGCATCGTCGGAGGCCAACCCCACGAAGCAAAACCCCGGGTGCCGCTGGAGCCGGAGGAGGGTCTGAAGCAACCGCGACTTTGGCCCCGATCCGATCACAAGCACTCTTTGCCGGAGGAGTCCTTTGCGCCACAGTCGGTGGTAAATCTGGCGGAGGGTAAATCGCTCGGCGAAGACCAGGACGAGGCTGGCGAGGCACCAGGTAAGAACGATGTAACGAGACACCGGCTCGGTTTTGAACAGAACGTAGTTGGCCGCGATCAGAAAGAGAAAGCTGAAAGAAACGCTCTTGACAAGAATCTCCAGCTCTCTTTCCGGCCGGCGCCGCTCAAGCGGCTTGTAGCCCTCTAAGAAATAGGTGGTGAACACAAGAATCGGCAGAAAAAGGAAGAGGTTTCTCACGTGCCGCGGAAATTCAAAGCTGAGCCCCCAGACGCTGGCCCAAAAGCCGAACGATAGAACAAGCGCCAAGAACACGGCCGCCGCGTCCAGGATCACCACGGCGACCTTGCGGATGATTTCTCTCGCCAGCGCTGCCGGCAAAGCGTTGGCCAACGGCATGCCGGCAACGGTCACGGTGTTTTCGGCTGATGCGGACATAAGCGGCGTCTCTCGGGGCGTCGCCTCCTCGGGGCACGGTGCCACTGGGAAGATTCCTCGCAAAGACAGCTCCTCTCGTTCAGTCAGTTCCTCGTCTTGCGGACGAGCCTCCTCGACCGGCGTAGAAGACAATTTATGGGAAGGGGTAAATGACTATGGGAAGGGGTGACATCAGCCGGGTGCGTCGGGGCAGAGACGTCACCCGGCAACAAGCTTCAGCAGATCTAACAAGCCATCATATTATCAATTCCTCAAACTACCGGCAAGGATTTCCAGCCCCATTGGGCACCACGACACGGTTGCCTTGCCGCTGCTCCGATCCCGGCCAAAGTCAATGGGGGAAAGCATCGCTCACTCGTTGGGTCGGTTCCCAAATATGCGCTTGACTGCCTCGGAAGAAACGGATCGTTCCCCAGACCATCGCGAGATGCATGAACACAAAATAGAATGGAACATAGAAGATCCTCACCCGAATAGCCTTCGTTTCCAGCCACCAGCCCAGCGCCGCGAAGAGATAAAAGAGGCCCTGGGTTATCAGTGCGGCTACATAGAAAGCGGATTGTTGGCTCAAAACAGCCGAGGATGCAAACCACACAACCAGGGCAGGCGGGACCAGGTATCGCGCCATGACGTGAGAAAGCAATTGCCACCAGACGGGGCTTCGAAAAGGAACCAGGAGCGGCCACATCTGTTTCATCACCGATAGAGTATTGATGCGAATTCTGAGCTTTCGTCTCAGCTCTTCTGGCACAGTGGCCCCAGCCGCAACGAAAGCCACTGCTTCAGGCTCATAGATGAGGCGACACCCTGAGTTGGCCAAAAGTTTCAGGGGAAGATAGAAATCGTCGCTTCCGAGCGACGCGAGCAGCCCCGGATACAGGGACTTCCTGAAGGCATAGATCTGTCCTTCTGCCCCGGCACAGGAATGCAATGCGGATTCGCACTTTTTGAGAAAGCTCTCGTACCGGGCGTAAAGATTTTCGGCCAGACTCGGGCCGCTCTCGCGCTGTAACACGATCGCACGTTTCCCGCTCACGCAGCCCACGGATGGATCATGGAAGTGGCGCACGATCCGTTTTAGGGCATCAGTCGCCAGAGAGGCCTTAGCATCAGAATTGACAATAATTTCTCCGGTAGCCAGTCGAATGGCCCGATCCACTGCCACGACCTTGCCTTCTCGACACGGGGAATGGCTGAGCTTGACGCCTCGTGCGTGGTAGCGGCTAACAATCTCTACGGTTCGATCGGTGGATCCATCCGTGGCCACAATGATCTCCAATTTGTCTGCCGGATAGTCCAGCGAAAGACAACTTTCGATCTTCTTGGCAATCACGCCTTCTTCATTGTAGGCCGGGGTAACGAGGCTCACCGCGGGTCGTATCTCCGCCTGTTTCGTGGGTGAATTCCAAATCCTGGATGCAATGGAAATAAGAATGGGGTAGCCGACGTAAACGTAAATCACAAACAACGCCGCCGACCAAAAGAGAAGCTCGAACATAAGTCAGCATCCGTAGGACGTCGAAAAATATCACCTCAAGAAACACATAGTGACTACCGGGATTCTATTTCTCACCATAGATCAGCGTGTAGCAACAATATTTCCTCACTCCTGGAAACAGTCTCAGGATGAACTCATCCACGGGGAAGAGTGCCTCAAAAACATCTCGCGAGAGTCGCTCGCTGCGAAAGAGCTGGCGAACCAAGACCCGAATGTGCGAGATCAGGTAGAAGTTGGAATAGCTCAGGCGCGTAAAAAACCTTCTCATGTTCTCGATGTCCTCGAAGCCTAGGGGTCCTTCGCCCGGTGTATGCCAGTGGGGCGTCAAATAGCGGTACAGGTTGGCGACGGGGTTATGTCGGAGCGGTTCAGCGAATACAAAGAATCCCCCCTTTTTCAGGAGACTCACCAGGCAGGGCACATCGCGGTCTAAGTTCAAATGATGCAGAATCGCGTTACCGAAAATGCCATCAAAGCTTTCGGGAAGCAGCCCAACCGTTTCCAGAGTTCCTTGCCTGATCTCGACCCGGCCAGCAACACAGTACCTCTCTGCCAAACTTCGCGCGATAGCACACATCTCGGGGGACAGGTCCACCGCAACCACAGAAGCTCCACGCCGGGCAAAGTGGACGGAATATTCTCCCGTTCCTGCGCCAATATCCAGGACTCGCTTTCCTTCGAGGGACCCCAGTTTCTCGAAGATGAGTGCGGGCATATGTTCGAGTGGCTGGTCGAGATTGATCTGCTCTGCCCTCCGACTACAACGCATTGCCATTTCGTCGAAGAACTGCTTTTCGACCTGGGCGCTTTTCTGGTGGATGAGGGGAGTTCTATCTGACATATGCCCCCATGCGGTGCACTCTCTCCCTTTTCACTCGTTAACCCCGCAAAAAGACTCGTCCTCTTTCAAGAGACACATAAGCTTGTTTCGACGGGCTTCCGAACCGGCTCACAGTCAGTTGCCTTGCAATCGAGAGAAATACCTCCGGTCAGCGTGCAGCCGGCTGTTGAACGAACCGCGAAACGGCGGCGGTTTGGGAGGGGGAACTCCGCACCGGTTGAGGAGCCACTTCCGCCTGCGCAACGATGACCATACTCCCCAGAAGAATTCCCGATACACCTGCGCTCAAAAAATGGAAAAAGGAAGGACCACCGAACATCGCGAGGACGCTATAAGCGAATGCCCCGACCAGGGAGTAGAGGAGAGACGGGTCGGGCAACCGTCTCCCGGAGCGAAGCAGCTTTTTGGACGTGATCACAAACCTGGCGAGCATAAAAAGCAATGCACCAAGACCGAGCAGTCCCATTTTGTGCAAGACGAATCCCCAACCATTGTCGATATAATTCCATGTCATGATCTGGCGTACATAAGGGAAGTAGAAGGTCAAGCTGCCACCCAGGCCGACCCCCAACAGAGGGTGATCCTTGACCGATTCGACGATAGCCGACCATTGTGCGAGGCGGCCCTCGTAGGATGCGTCCATCTCCCAGGGCGCAAGAAATCGCTGGGCCACAGCCCTCACAAAGTCGGAACCGGGACTTGCCGTCTGCAACAGCAAAACGCTCACGATTGCGAGCAGCAGGAAAAGAGACAAATCCCGTAGCCAGACAAGTCCAGAACTCTTCCACAATCGCAAGCTGACGAGCAGGAGAATCGAAGCGATGGCGACCAGGGTGGACGCTCTGGCTCCGAAAAGCGCCAGAGTCACGGCGAAGATCAGAAACTCAACCAAGAAGCGAGATTTTCTGCGGGGTCTTCCGGAGGTAGTGAGCTGGGCGAAGGCTACCACCATAAAGACCCCTGAATAGTGCGCGAGAGGAGTCGCTACGCGATAATAGGATTCTTCTCCTATGACCCCGAGCCACTTTCGATTCAGAATGATGAGCCAGACGGAATAGGCGAGTCCCGTGAGAACAGCCGCCGTTTTCAACCTATTGAGAACCCAGGCCACCTCTTTCATCGAGGGCAAAAAATAAAGCGTACAGAGATAGGTCATGAAGAAAAGAAGGGTTCCATAAAACTGACGCAAGACCAGCGAGGTACCATTTCCCAGCAGTTGGCCGTAAACACCGGAGGCAACACAGACCAAAAACATCAGCGCCATCGCTACCGACTCGCTCGAACGCAGCCGTCTCGTGAACTGGCGCCTGCCGGCGATCGGGCGAAATAAGAGAGCGATCCCCAACCCCAGGGCACTAAGAACCGAGGCCACAGCCCAGAAGTAATATTCCGTCGGCGGGGCCGTGCCGACCAATGTGTCAGGAGGAGTGCTGGGAAAGACGACAAAAGCCACCATCAATACCGCGCTGCCAAGCCAGAGTGCCGAGCGAGGATTGGTAAGCGCCAAGAGTCCTACTGCGGCGCCAGCCCCAACCAGCCCGCCTCCCCGCTCGGCCAATCCGTATCCGACCAACGCCAAGAGGACACCGAGGATCCCCATGACTACATTGAGAATCGCGGGAGGTGAAGAGGAAGTCGTGCGGCTCGGAAACCGGCCCAGGCCGGGAGCCGAACTCGCGTTATCGGTGAGTAGAGTATGACTGTTCATCGCCAAGGGATGGAAATGGATTGAGCGTTGGGAACCCGCAATGCGCGGCGAAAAATGGTCCAAAAGCCTCGTTGGCGCGGATGGGAAGCAGATCTCATTTTAATTTTCCCTTCCGCCGCCGGTTCTTTTCTCAAAGAATGCCTGTTTGTAGGTTGCCCCGGGGCTGTGGAGTCTCGTGGGCGCAGCCCCGCAGGAGGTCCTGCTGTCCGTCCCCTTGATCGAAGCAGAAAGCACGGAAGCTGCCCTCCTGGCCCTGAGATAATCTCGGATGGGCAAGAGGACGCCTCGGGGGACGAGAAAGACGGAAACGATCAACAACCAAAACAGCGGGTAAGTCCAATATCGCTTGAAACAAGCCAGGACGAATTGACCAAACTCCGGATGGCCGGCGCATTTCAAGCCGACCGCGTGGCCCAGTTGGAATTCCCGGATGATCTTGTTTGTTAGTTTGCGGAGCGTCGAGCGTGCATAACCGTCGCGGCGGGCGTGCCAAATCACGCGGTCGAGTTCGGTGACCATTCTCTCGGCAAAGTTATACTCAAGCGAAGGAGTCCGTCGGGCCTGGACCAGCGGTTGACCAATGTACCGGACGATTCCGCTTTCCCGCAGAAATCGAAGGATCATGTGCAAGTGAATCCAACCGTAGCCCACAAGCTCGTGGCTGGCGGGAACTTTGGGACAGAGGTGGCGCCGAAGGATTGCGGCAGACATGTAACCAAGATTACCGCCCAGCTCTTGGATACAGGCGAGCCCGTCGCGAAAATCCCGGTTCTCGGGAATTTCTATTTTCGGACCGATGAGCAGATCCCCTTCGGGGCTGATGACCTGAAAGTTCAGATAAACGAAAACCGGTTGATCCCGAAGGGATTGGCGGACCGCCTCGACAGCTCCGGGCTTCATGAGGTCGTCGCTGCCGAACAGCCAGACGTACTCTCCCTCGGCATGCTCCAGGCAAGCGAGAAGGTTGCGATCGAACCCCAGATTGGTCACGTTTCGAAAATATCGGATGGAACCAAACTTCTCCTCGTATTGGCGAACCATTTCCCGGGTGTTGTCCGTCGAGGCGTTGTCCGAGATGACGATCTCGACGTCGTTGTCCATCTGGGGCACGATGCTGGCCAGGGCTTCGCCCAAATGGCGCGCCCGGTTGTAGGTTGGGATGCAGATGGAAATCAGCTTTGAGGAAAGCATGAGCGGTTACTCCATGACCGTGACAGCTTGTCGAGCGGTTTGCCCTGGCTGCCCCAGAATCTTGAACGACTGAATGGTGTCGGAAACGGCCAGGGGAAGGACCACCAGCAATCCAGCCAGGGCAACTCCCGGGCTGCCCAATTTCGAACCCAAGAAAAACGCCAGCGGAAGGTTCAGGATGGCTCCCCCGACCAGGAACTGAACTTGCCGGTCCAGGCAATTGAGCGCGTTGAGAAACACCGAAAAACAGTTTATCCAACCATACACGATAGCCCACGCGCCCAGAACCATATAGAGCCCCGGTTGGTGAATTGATTTCCCCGTCCAGATAAGAATGATCTTCGGCCCAGCCGCCAGAAATAGCCCCACACCCAGGCCGTAAACGATGGCCGTGTAAAGGAGCGACCACCGCATTTGTTTGCGAACCCACTGCCAGTCACCCAGCGCAGCCGCTTCCGTATAGGCCGACCAGAGCGGTGTAAGAAGAAAAAAGTGGATCCCGTTCAGCAAGAGGAAAAGCCTTTGCACCAGGCCGTAATCGCCTGCCGCCGACATTCCCGCCGTGTAGCTCACAATGTAGGTATGCGTATAGAAAATGATAGCGCCCGCCACTTGCATCAGAGCAAATTTGAAACTTGTTGGCGTAGCGCTCTTCAAGCTCCGAACCAGGTCAGCCCACTCGACCTTGGCGAATTTCCAGGAGCGCCGGAGAAGGAAAGTCGCCAAGCAGCTGACAGAAGTGAAAAGCAGGACGGCATAAAAAGCCCACACGACCGATGAGAATGATCCCCGCAGGGAGATTACGGCCCAAACGGCTACAAAGGTGGAGATCGCCTTGAGCAGATCGAAAGCGCTGACCCAATGTGTCTCTTGATAGGCGAAGAAGCCTGCCTGGCTCAGCATGAAGGTGAGGTTGAGAATGAGC
>Ga0209320_10000135_pt1 | contig 37210 bp, 37 predicted proteins | sample Rifsed13ft4_FD_184008 | JGI IMG/M metagenome (GOLD analysis project Ga0209320, IMG submission 184008) | Soil microbial communities from Rifle, Colorado, USA - sediment 13ft 4 (version 2) | ecosystem: Environmental > Terrestrial > Deep subsurface > Rock core/Sediment | place: Rifle, Colorado... | reverse complement strand
GCATCCATGCAGTCGTACCTTCCCCCGGAGGAGGAAGGGGATACTGGCATGCGCCAGAATGACGACTCAAAAGATTATTGGGACTTAATCAGAGCTTCCCTAATTCATAAATGCGTGATCATATTTTCTAGAATTTCACCTCCACCCAACCCCAGAATTTGGAAACGTCTGCTGCCGTAGGACCAACTGCATTAAAGGCGTTTTTATCAGCATCGTATGCACCGTATTTCAGGCCAAGCGTATAATGCTTGTAAAAAGTTTTGGTCAGCAACAGATCAAGTTCCCTACCGAAATTATAACTGCGGTTATCAGAATTGATATCGTGATATTCAGCGATAAACTTTGCACCGAATGCGGATACAACCGCCGTGAGATAATAATCCTCTATGCCATTGGCGGGTGTTACCAGAAAACGATCTGTCCAACCCTGAAACGCATGACCGGTTGCCAATGGTGTCTGGAAGCTGCTTGTCCCGTTACCGGAAAGTTGTTCATAGCTGAATTTCAGCATCACTGATTCAACAGGCCCGGCCAGTTTGAAAACGGCCCCTAATTCGCCAAGTATATAATCTTCATCAACACTGGCCGGGTTATCGCCATAATCATCCTGTTTGGCATATTCTGCAGTGTAAATTCCCTTGATGGTGTCTGTTAAAGGAATGCCGCCATTCAGGCGCAGGCCATAGGTTGCAACAGAATTTGCAAGTGAATTTTCAAAATCAAGAAGGTAGACATAACCCTCCAGTTGTCCAAAAGGCAATCCGGCATATTTGATATTGATAAAATGCGAATCACTATCGAAGTTGGCCACGTTCGCACTGTTCGCGGCGCCGGCTGATTCATCGGTGAAAATGCGATTCACATACCAGGAATAGGCATAATTGATAGTGGTGTCCGGCAATGATGTGTTGGTGAAGCTGATGGCATCATGATTTTGCCAGTTCTGCCGCCAGAGTACTGTACCCATATAACGGTGATGCGGGGCATCCCGGTAGGTAATTATCTGCCGGCCAGCTTTTACATAAGTATTTGGAATGCCACTGAATCCCAGATAACCTTCTATGAAATCCGTGTCGGAAGGATCAGCCACAACCGCATATTGTGTCTTGGCATTGGGCCTGCCTGTGGCGTCATTAAAATCATCCAATCCTACAGCGCGGACATCCTGGATCAGTAACCTGGCATCGAAATCAAAAAATTTACCTGTTTTATACCCCAATGTTGTTCTGATAGTTGAGGCCTTGGCGTCTTTTAACGGAACCCCACCCGGCGCCAGGTCATCGTCCACATGTTCAAACCGGTAACGTGCACTGAAATCAAATTTGCCTCCGGTAAGTGCATTCCAGAACGCATCTTCTGCTCTGGCGTTACCCAGCATTAGCATTCCCAATGATATTGTCATTACACATCTAATAAAAAAACTCTTGATAGCAGTATGTCTGTTCACATTTATTTCCTTTCATCAGGTTGGTTAATATGAATATTCCGCACATATATGGGCGAACAGCGACATTGCTGCAAGATGAGATCACACCTTTGCGATCAATTAAGAGGGTTACCATAACCGGTACAAAACAAAAGTATGGCGTTCGTTCGTTATTTAGCAATATACATGCCAGCCATATAACTTTATGAAAAGACATATAATTTTGAGATGTAGCAACTGGCGTAATGCAGATGGGACAGTTTATTTGCACCAAGGTATGATTATGTTTTTATGGCAATGATCATTATTGGTGCCGAATTGAAAATTTTCTTCGGGGAATTTTATGAAAAACCTGCTTGATCCCGATTCCAGGACAGATGTCATCATCCCGGTTTTGGGCATCATGCCATTACTGATGGTGGCCAACAGTTTTGAAACCGCTGCTGCCATAGGCATAGTCAATTTATTGACAATGGTTATTGCGGTTACGGTTATCTCGGCTACCCGGAATTTGCTGCCGGTCGAAATACGCCTGCCCGCAATGCTACTGGTCATAACCAGTGTGGTTTCCCTGGTTTATATTTTGATGCAGTTCTGGTTTTATGCCATCAGTCAGAAGCTGGGTATCTATATTCCATTGATAGCCATGAATTGCCTGGTGCTGGCCTGGGTGGAAGAATACGCGTTACGCCATGGTGTAATAAAATCCCTGTTACATACCTTACAGGCAGGTCTGGGGATACTGACCATCTTGATAGTGATAGGGGTGATCAGGGAATACGCAGGTTTGTCATTATTGAAACAACCTGCCGGCGCATTTCTTGTCTTTGGTTTTCTGGTTGCTCTATATAACCTTGCCGTTAACCAACAACGGCAATCAGGTTAACCATCAATTTTAATATGTGCTAACTGGTATTTATTTTGAATAAACAAAAACGTACCCGTATTTTTGAACAGCTTAAAGCACATAATCCCCATCCAACCACTGAGCTGAAATATAGAAATCCGTTTGAATTACTGGTGGCGGTGGTTTTATCGGCGCAAGCTACCGATGTCAGTGTGAATAAGGCAACAGAAAAACTGTTTACCGTGGCCAATACACCTGAAGCAATTCTCAAGCTGGGGATAAACGGACTGAAAAAGTACATCCGGACCATCGGCCTGTATAACGCCAAGGCGACGAATATTATCAAGACGTGCAAGATTATACTGGAGCATCATCAGGGCCGGGTACCGGACAATCGTGAGGCCCTGGAACAATTACCCGGTGTTGGCAGAAAGACCGCCAGTGTGATACTGAATACAGCATTCGGGCAACCCGCTATCGCGGTGGATACCCACATCTTTCGTGTTTCAAACCGCACCGGTATCGCCCCAGGCAATAACGTGCTGGAAGTGGAAAAAAAGTTACTGAAATTTGTGCCGGATAAATACAAACTGGATGCACATCACTGGCTCATCTTGCACGGACGTTATGTGTGTCTGGCGCGTAAACCCAGGTGTGGCGATTGTGTAATTTATGATCTGTGTGAATGGAAAGAAAAAAGGAAGTATGACAGCTCGTAGACATAATGTGGGAAATTTATAAATAATGTTTGTGCAGGATAGAAATTCAAACCGCCGGTTTTTTGTGGAGGTCTGGGAAAAATATCAGTCCAGACAGCCATTGCAGCCACTGGAAGACCTGGTGCTTGCAGTCATCAAGGATCATCCTGAATATCACGCCTTGCTGGAACAGGATGAAAATATATTATTACAGGAGTATGCCCCGGACATGGGGGTTACCAATCCGTTTCTACACATGGGGATGCATATTGCCATCAGGGAGCAGGTCAGCAGCGACCGGCCACCAGGTATCAGAAAGCTTTATCAGGATTTAAGGGTGAAATCTGCTTCCGTTCACGGTTTGGAGCACAACATAATGGAATGTCTGGGAGAAACATTGTGGTCTGCACAACGGAATAATACACTGCCGGATGAGGCAGTTTATCTGGATTGTATTAAACGGATACCATGATTATGGACACTAATATTAAAACGCTTTACAACAGTCTTGACAAAAAATATACGCTGGAAGAGCAACTCGCCAATCTGGCGGAGATCAGCCAGTATTTTTCCACCTCGCTGAATATTCAGGAGACCCTGAAAAATGCCATACAACAATTTCTGATCTATCTGGATGCGGAGGCTGCATCGATATTCTTACTTGAAAATGATGATACTGAACTGGTGTGTATGGATTGTGCCGGCCCGGTCGATATTACCGGTTTACGCCTGAAGGCAACTGCGGGGATCGTTGGACATACGGTAATCAGTAAGGAAAGCCAGATGGTCCGCGATGTCAGCAAAGACAAACATTTTGCACAGTCCGTGGACAAGACCTCCGGGTTTGTTACCAAATCTATCCTGTGCACACCATTGATGGTGCAGGATCAATGTATCGGTGCGCTCGAACTGATCAACAAGAAAAGCGAGGATGGTTTGTTTGATACCAGGGATCAGCATTTATTGATGGCGCTGTCCTCGGCAGCGGCATTGGCGATCCACAATGCGCGGATGGCGTCTTCCCTGGTGGAACAGGAAAGAATGCGCAAGGAGCTTGAGTTGGCCAGGGAGATTCAACTGGCTCTACTGCCCCGTACTTCTGTTGCAGATTTTCCTGTACGCGGCATTAATTATCCGGCACTTGAAGTTTCCGGCGATTTTTATGATTTTTTCCGGCGTGAAGATGGCAAAATCTATTTCAACCTGGCGGATGTTTCCGGTAAGGGTATGAACTCGGCTATGCTGATGGCCAAGGCCAGCAGTCTGTTGCACCATCTGGCAAAATCCATGGATGACCCCGGAGAACTGCTGGCGCGGGTCAATGACGAACTCTGTGAAACCGTATCTCATGGTATGTTTATCACTATCGTCTCCGGTTTTATAGATATGAATAACAGCGTCATCCGGTTATCCAATGCCGGACATCAGCCCCCGCTGTATCATCGCGATGACGGGACAATTGAAGAAATACCTGCCTCTGCACTGCCCATCGGGATACTACCGGCCACCGATTTCCCGGTAACCACCATTCCCATGCAGGGCGGCAGTTTATATCTGTTTACTGACGGGGTAACGGAGAGTCTTGATGCGAATGGCCAGCTACTGGATATCGCCGGATTTATCAGATTGATCCAGTCCAATGCGCACCTGCCAGCAGCCAAACGGCTGGAAAATTTTGTGGCGGAAATTCGCGGCCCGAATGTTAACCAGCGTGATGACATCACTCTGATGGTAATTGATTGTAAACCACGATGAGCTCTAATGAACAATTGGTAAAATTGCATTTACCGGCCAGGCCTGAGCGTCTGTGCCTGGTTCGGGTGCTGGTCAAACGGGTCGCAGAACTGGCAGGGTGTGATACAGAACTCTCGGATAAACTGGTCATTGCGGTCAACGAGGCCTGCATGAATGTCATTAAGCATGCCTACAAGGGGGACTATTCAGGTGAAATAATCCTGGAAATACACAATAATGCCGGTAGCCTTTTATTCAGGTTGCTGGACCATGCTGACCCGGTCGACCTTGATTCTGTAAAGCCCAGGGACTTGGAAGACATCCGGCCCGGGGGGTTGGGCACACATTTTATCCGGGAGATTATGGATGAATGTAATATGGGGCATCTTGAAGGTGGTGCGGGGAACTACCTTGAGATGATAAAAAAAATAAGTTGAAGAGAGCAATGCGTTATGAAACTCAAGTTACGCGAAGAGGGCGGTTACGCAGTTATTGAATTATCGGGTGAAGTTGATTTGTCCTGTTCACCTGAGGCGAGAAAAGAGATCCTGGCTTGCCTCAAGGCCAATAAAAACCTCCTGATTGATCTTTCTGCAGTAACCTATATTGACAGTTCCGGGGTGGCCAGTCTGGTGGAAGGTTATCAGACGGCCAGAAAACAAAACCAGAAATTCGGTCTGGTCGGGGTGAGCAAGGCCGTGCTGAATGTCCTGCAGCTTGCCCGGCTCGACAAGGTATTCCCCATCCACGACAGTGCCGCAGAATGCATCACCGCCAATAAATAATCACAAATGAACAGCTTGGCAACTTCTCCTACGATCCGTTGGATCGAACAACTGGGCCGCAGGGCGGCAGCCGCTGTAGAAGAAGCGGGATATATCTTTGCCCTGTTCATTGAAAGTGTGTTCTGGATCTTCTGTGGTCCGTTTTACAAGCAACCCATCAGGGTTCCCTCCGTATTTACCCAAATGATGCAGATCGGGATTGCTGCCATACCGATAGTCTTTGTGTTGTCATTTGCTATCGGTGTCATGTTGGCGATTCAGGGTATCCATACACTCAAGACCTTTGGTGCTGAATCCCAGGTGGTATACGGCATAGCATTTTCCGTGACCCGTGAATTTGGTCCGCTAATTACCGGTATACTGATTGCAGGGCGTTCTGGTTCATCGCTGGCGGCACGTATCGGTACGATGCAGGTAAACCAGGAGATTGATGCATTAAGGGTAATGGGCATCAGTCCGGTGCGTTATCTGATTGCCCCGGCACTGCTGGCCATGCTGATCATGGTGCCGGTGTTGACATTTTTTTCTGACATTGCCGCTATGCTGGGTGGCGCCGTGTACAGTGGTATCGAGATGGGTATGAGTTTCGATGCCTATTACCACCAAAGCCTGGATATCCTTGAGGTGGATGATATCCGGCAGGGCCTGATCAAGAGCCTGGTGTTTGCGATTATTATTGTCATGGTCGGTGTGGTGAACGGTTTTCAGGTGCAAGGTGGTGCCGAAGGGGTGGGCAAGGCGACCACCCGCTCAGTGGTCATGGCCATATCCTATATTGTCATCGCTGATATGCTGTTTACCTATTTCCTGAACCGGTGATTTGAATATGGACTCGCCAGAGAGAAAAACGGCAATCGAAGTCACTGATCTGGTGACCCATTACGGCAAGACGGAAATATTGCACGGAGTAAACATGACTGTGCAGGATAACGAGATCATGATCATTATGGGCGGCAGTGGTTCAGGGAAGAGCACATTACTGCGCTATCTATTGGGACTGGGGAAACCCACCTGTGGCAGTATAAAGTTGTTGGGCAAGGACATTACCACACTGAGTGCCCTGGAAATGCATGAATTGAGGAAAAACATGGGTGTTGCCTTTCAGGGTGGCGCACTGCTCAGTTCGATGACTGTGGGTGAAAATGTTCAGTTACCTCTGGTTGAACATACCAGACTCGACAGGAAAACCATGCAGATCATGGCCAGAATGAAACTTGAAGTGGTTAATCTCGGGGGCTTTGAAAATCTTATGCCGGCGCAACTTTCCGGCGGCATGATCAAGCGTGCAGCGGTGGCCAGGGCCATTGTCATGGATCCCAGATTGATGTTTTTTGATGAGCCCTCTGCCGGTCTGGATCCGGTGGTATCTGCAGAACTGGATGAATTGATATTGCGTCTGCGTGATGCCATGCAGATGACCATCGTTGTGGTCACGCATGAACTGGAGAGCGCTTTCAAAATTGCAGACCGTATTACCGTTCTGGACAAGGGTCATATTTTGATGACAGGGACTGTCGCTGAAGTAAAGGCTTCTGATAATGAACGCATACAATCTCTCTTGAACCGGCGTCCAAGTACAGAGGAGCTTGCCGCAGATGAGTACCTGGCGCGGTTGACGGGATGACAGGAAGATAAAAAAGTGAAACGCGAAAATATCAATTATCTCGTAGTCGGATCCTTTGTGCTGCTGATGGTGGTTGTGTTTTTTGTCATCCTCTACCAGATTACCGGACGCACCGGACCAATGGACACCTATTATGTAATTTACAGCAATGTGACCGGGGTGAAGTATGGTACGCCGGTGTTGTATGAGGGCTACCAGGTCGGTCAGGTGGAAAAGATTGAGCCAAAGCGTGAGGCTGGTTCAACCCGCTATCAATTGACATTGGCGGTTACCAGGGATTGGACCATCCCGTCAGACAGTATTGCCAGCCTGGTTGCTTCAGGCCTGCTCTCTGCCATTACCGTTGAAATCAAGGAGGGAACGAATCCATCCCTGTTAAAACCCGGTGATTATATAGAAGGACGTGAAGCAGCAAATATATTTGCTGCAGTTAATGAAGTCGCCGGCGAACTACAGGATCTCTCAAGAGAAAGCATTAAACCCCTCATCAATAATCTGAATAACCAGATAAACAGTCTGGTCAGTGACCTGAGGGATCTCACTACAAACAGTATCCGGCCCCTGGTTGACAATGTTAAACAGGAGCTTGACCAACAGGTATTTGTCGACCTGAACAAGCTGCTTGATAATTTAAATGATGGGTCAGAACGTATGTTACAGTTACTCGACGATAATAATCTGAACAACCTGAATCAATTCCTGGACAATATGGAAACTGCATCAAGTACACTTAATGATTTGCTCGACCGTATTGAAGAGACTCGGGCTGCCATGAACGGAGTATTAATTGATATCGATGAACTGGTCGTTGACAATCAGGAAAACATGAAAGTATCAGTCAACGATCTGCGCAAGTCACTGGATGTGATATCGCAGAATATCAATGCGATTGTCTATCATATGGAAGGCAGCACCCGGAATATGCATGAACTCAGCAGGCAACTGCGTGAAAATCCCGGCCTGATATTAAAAGGTTCTCCGCAACCTGATGAGGCAACAAGCAAATGATTATTCGGTTTTTACAACTGATAGTTGTTCTGATGATGCTGACCGCATGTGGGTCAGCACCACCGGTACCCACAGATAGTTTTTATCGCCTGACTTTACCAGCACAAGGCATGGAGAAACAGCGGGTGACAGAAGGTGTTATCCATGTGGGGCATTTTATTGCGGAAGGTTTATATAATGAGCGTGCCTTGTTATATACCGACGACCAGCATGGCATGAGATTATTGCAGCATCATTATCATTTCTGGCTCACATCACCGCCCCGCCTGTTACGTGAATACATGGTTGAGTTTCTGCGGGAATCAGACAGTGCACCCATGGTCATTACTGACAGCAGCAAAGGCGAGGAGGGCTACAGGATATCCGGCAAGGTCCTTGAATTTGATATACAGACCGCAGGTGAATTGGCAACGGCAAATGTAAATCTGGAATTAAGGGTTGACGTAGGCGGAGAAGATTTACCCCGTTTTATCAGACAATACCGGCTGAAAGAGGACATCAGTGGTAGTTCAATGACCGATACAGTTGCGGGTTTTAATTCTGCAGTAAATAAAATCTATAGGGAATTTGCCGGGGATATAAGGGCCGTACTGGAATAACAGTCCCCGGCCAGTCTGCCGGAGCAGTTTTGTTATGAAGTGGTAAATTCCATCTTGATGCCTGCCAGTTCAATCAGGTCATTATTTTTCAACTGGTAGGCCTTGGCCCCGATGGCTTCACCATTCACGACCGGATAGCGTTTTCCGTCACCATCACTTTCTATATGGGTCAAAAAATATCCCTGGGGGCGGCGGGAAATGACGGCTACCTGGGTGCCTGGTTTCCCCAGGGTCACCAGGGCCTTGGTTAATTCGAGCTCCTTGCCGGCGATGGGTCCATTCAATACAGTCAGTCTTCCCAATGGCATCCCGGTTAAGCTCCCTGTACCGGATTTTGCCGGTGTGGGTGCTGCTGCTGCCCCGGCTTTCTCAGCAGCCTGGGCCGCTGCCACGGCGGCACTGGCTGAACCGGGTTTAATGATCATGGTCTTTTCAAACTCATCATCATCGGTTGTTGCATTTTCATTCACATATTTGAGCTCATGCTTGCCGATGGCAATCACGTCACCATCTTTAAGAGCATGTTTTTTAACGAGTTTTCCGTTAACGTAGGTCCCGTTAGTACTACCCAGGTCTTCAAGGAAGGAATCGTCGAGAATGGTGATAATAAGTGCATGCTTGCCACTGACGGCAAGGTTATCGATCTGTATATCGTTATCCGGTTTGCGGCCGATGGTCAGCCGCTCCTGACTAAGCTCATATTCGCCTTGTATGGCGCCATTTATACTCAGAACTAACTTTGCCATAGCTCTGCCCTTATCCCCTTACATCAAAAATTCGGTTAAATAAAGTTATTAATGACCCACCCTTTTCAGGAATTGGGTCGTCATTTTTTATCCGGACAAGCACCACAGAAATGTTGTCCTTGCCACCTTTTCTGTTGGCCAACTGCACAAGACTGTCAGCTGCCTGTACAAGATTAGCACTATATTTACTTAGGGTTAAGTGAATTTCTTCATCATTTACCATATCATTTAATCCATCCGAGCACAGCAGATAAATATCGCCCGGATGGACCTGTTCTTCAATCATATCTACTTCTACCTCAGTATCCAGTCCCAACGCCCGGGTGACCAGATTTCTGGGCATCTTGGCCTGGGCTTCCGCAGGGGTATACAGGCCCCGGTCTATCAGTTCCTGGATCAGTGAATGATCCTTGGTTATCTGTAGAAATTTGCCTGCCCGTAACCGGTACGATCTGGAATCACCTACATTCCCGATAGAAATTTTGTCATTGTGGACGAGCCCGGTAACTATCGTTGTCCCCATGCCCTGACACTCGATGTCTGTTTTCGCCAATTGATAAATCTTTGAATTTGCATGTTGGATTGCCCTTTTGACCAGACTGGACTCGGGACTCAGGCCATTGCCAGATTCTGGTTTGATAGTTCCCTTGCTCTTAAGCCCCACTGTCACGTCTTGCAGTATGGTCATCACTGCAAGCGCGCTGGCGATCTCTCCTGCCTTGTATCCCCCCATACCGTCAGCGAGGATGACCAGGCGATTGTTGCTATCAGAAATCGTGCTGTCCTCATTATGTGGTCGTTTACGGCCAACATCGGAGATATTAACGATTTCGCAGGTCATGGTCATATTGGGTCAACAATTATTTTTTATATGTTTATCAAAAGGTTATATTAAACAACCTTGCCGGTTTGGATCCCATAACATGATCAGTCAGCTGACAGATATAAACGGCCATTCCGGATTATGTATCAGTCCAGGGCCTATTTTTTAAAAAAATTCAGGAATAGTGTTTATTTGACTGATTTTTATGTAAAAAGTCTAGCAAGAGTTTGTATAAAAATCGATAGCAATTCCCCCAGGTAGCAGCATACCGGGCTATTGCCGGAGTCCCTGATTTCTTGTTGGGCTGGTTGGACAGGATGAAGAAGAAATAACGGTTTAGTGGCTATCTATCAAGAATAACGCCTTGATATGCCGGTTATCGTTCAAGGTATTGCAATTTGTCCGGCTTGTCTTTCCATTCATCCGCATCTTCAGGAGCGTCTTTCATTTGATTGATGACAGGCCACTGCCTGGACAACTCGGCATTCAATTCGATGTAGTTCTGCATTTCAGGTGAGACGTCCTCTTCAGACATGATGGCATTGACCGGGCATTCCGGTTCACACAGGGTGCAATCGATGCATTCATCCGGATCGATGACCAGCATGTTGGGACCCTCATGGAAACAATCCACCGGGCAGACCTCAACACAGTCCGTATATTTGCATTTGATACAATTCTCGGTAACTACGAATGGCATTTAATCTCACCTATACTGGTTAACAGACCTGATTATAGCGCTCATCATACCGATTTCACGGGCATTGAAAAAGTTTAAATAATTATGGTTATGAGTTTATGAATCAGTGTTTGCTGACGAGTTCCACGACTCTGTCAGTAAAGGCGCTGCCCCGGTTGAACTCAACAATCCCCACGCCAGCCTGTTGCAGTAGCCCGAGGATTTTAAACTGTATCTGGTCCGGTTTATCTGCCTGAAAAATGACAGTCAAGTGGTTCGGCTTTGTATCATCAGTTATTATTTTAACCACTGAGGGCAGGGTTTTGATTGACTGCAAGAGCGGTTCCCCGGCGGCCTGTTCCAGCAGGATGGAAAGGGTATTGTTACGCTCAATCAAATCGTCGATCCGGCTATGCCTGACAAGCTTGCCTTTATCAATAATGATGACTTCGTCACAGACATTCTTGATTTCGTCAAGGTTATGTGAGCTGATAATGAATGAATGTTCATGACGCAGCTTTTGTATGATGTTGCGTACATCATTGGCCGCTACAGGATCGAGTCCTGACGTAGGTTCATCCAGCAATATCAGATCCGGTTTTCCGATCAACGCCTGCGCCAGCGTGATCCTTTTACGTTGACCGTAGCTTAATGTTTCGGGAAATTGTTTTATCAGACTACCGATATTGACGAGTTGAATAATCTTGTCGATTTCCTGTCTGGCTGTTATTTTGTTGAAATTCTGCAGGCGGGCAAACAGGAACAATTGTGCATGGACGGAAATACCGCGCATGAGCGGTATATCCTGCGGCAGGATCCCGATATGTCCTTTCAAACGGGCTGAATCCGGTTTGTGCCCCAGAACAGTGATGCTGCCTTTGCCGGGGTGCAGAAAACCACAGAGTATGGCAAACAAGGTGGTTTTGCCGGCGCCATTGGGTCCGACCAACCCAACGGATGCCTGTGCCGGGATCGTAATACTCAGATCATCCAGCGCCCTGATGCTGCCGAAGGTCCGGGTTAAATTCCTGCACTCAATGATTGCTGTCATCAGATATTACGCTTTCTGAAGACCAGCCAGCCGAGACAGATGTAGATAATGGTGAACACCAGCAACCCTCCCACCCCAATGTAAAGATCCTGTGGATTGATATCAAAGAGATATTCCTTGAGCCCACCGGGAAGCAGTTCAATTGTGACGCCCGATTTGTACTCCAGATAGTTGCCCAGAATAATCAGCATGACGTAGACAGAAACTGCCATAAGCAACGCTGACAGGGCAGAAGACATAAGAGCAGAGATAACCGACATGTAAGCCACAAACGGCAGTATATAGACCAGCACCAGCAGGCTGACGTGTCCGGCGTAGTTGATGATGGCTGTGGTTGAATGCTGATCGTTTTGCAAGGAAATGGCTGTGGCCATGGCCGCTATCAACAGGGTAGACAAGGAGATGAGCAAATAGTGGCTGAGGAACCTGCCGGCAAAGATCTCACGGCGAGTGCAACGCGTGAGCAAAAAACGGAAGGTCTGCCGGCCACTGTCGCTGGCCAGTTGATCATTCCCCGAGAGCATGGCGAATGCAGGAGTTGATGCCAGTACCAGAATAAAAAAAACAGATAATATGGGTGGATAGAGTATGAGCAGGATCTGGGCAATCTCAGGATTATAGAGCCAGGAGAGGATCACAATGCTTTCCGGAGTGGCCAGGGCCTGGCCACCGCGTTCATACAGGAATTTCAGGTTCAGGTACCAGAAAAAAAGAAACGGGATCAGGAATACCAGACCTTTAAGCCTGAAAAGTGAATGGCGCAGATCAAAACACGCCAGAATGATTATCCGTTTCCAGTTCATGTCGGGGAAATAATGGGAAATTTCTAATTATTTGTTTTTTTGAGTTGGTATAACAGTTCCAGCGCCTGTCTGGGACTGAGTTCATCCGGATTGGTTTCGGCAATTAATTTCTCTAACGGATGAGATGTCTGGAACAGATCATTCACCAGTTGCGTGCGTTCTTGTCCATGTAAGTGATCTGCTTCTTCCAGATGGATTTTTGCCCGGGTGAGAACAGTCTTTGGAATACCGGCCAGCCGGGCCACCTGCAGTCCGTAACTTTGACTGGCGGGGCCATCTTTTACAACATGCAGAAAAATAATTTCATCGCCATGTTCAACCGCATCCAGGTGTACATTGGCTGCGTTTTCAAGGTAATCCGGCAGGTTAGTCAATTCGAAATAGTGTGTGGCAAACATGGTCATTGCGGCGGTATTACGGGCCAGATATTCAGCGGCCGCCCTGGCCAGCGCCAGGCCATCCAGTGTGCTTGTCCCACGGCCAATCTCGTCCATCAGCACGAGGCTTTGTGCGGTGGCATTGTTCAGGATGTTGGCGGTTTCGGTCATTTCCACCATGAAGGTTGACTGGCCACCGGCGAGGTCATCGGCGGCGCCGATGCGGGTGAAGATCCGGTCAACCGGGCCGATAATGGCCGTCTCTGCGGGCACACAGGCGCCGATATGAGCGAGGATCACAATCAGTGCTGTCTGCCGCATATAGGTCGATTTACCACCCATATTAGGCCCTGTGATGATTAAAAGACTCCGCTCCGGGTTGAGTTCAACCCCATTGGATATGAATGGTTTAGGCAGCATCTGTTCAACTACGGGATGACGTCCGCCTTCGACCCATATCCCGGGCTTATCCGTCAGGCGGGGGGTATTCAGGCCCAGTGTCACGGCGCGTTCAGCGAAACAGACCAGGACATCCAGTTCGGCAATCGCGCTGCTGGTATTAAACAGGGCTTCGAGTTGCGAGCAGAGTTTTTCCAGTAATTCCTCATACAACCATTGTTCCCTGGCCTGGGCTTTTTCCTGTGCACTCAGGATCCTGTCTTCGAACGCTTTTAATTCCGGTGTGATATAGCGTTCAGTGGCTTTGAGCGTCTGGCGGCGGATGTAGTCTTGGGGAACATGAGTACTCTGATTGCGGCTGATCTCGATGTAGTAGCCATGGACGCGGTTATAACCGGCCTTGAGGGTGGACAGCCCGGATCGCTGGCGTTCGCGATTTTCAAGATCAAGCAGATAGTCGCTGGCACCGGTACTTGTTATTCTCAATTTATCGAGTTCCTTGTCATAGCCACTGGCGATCACCCCACCATCACGGATAGTTAGCGGTGGTTCATCCAGCAGTGCCCGATCGAGTAACGTATGTATTTCAGTGAAATCATGGATCCGGCCGTTGATCTCCTGCAGTAGTGGTGTATCCAGTTTTAAAAGCAACAGTTTGATCGCTGGCAATATCCCCAGTGCATTGCGTATCTGTATCAAATCCCTGGGCCGGGCAGATTTAAGTGCAATACGGGCAAGGATACGCTCCATATCGGCGATGGATCGTAGTGAATTATGAAATGAGATGAAATATCTGTTCGTGATCAGGGACTCTACCGCGGCCTGACGCAGACGCAGGATTTTGTGATTGCGGATGGGCCGGTTTATCCAGCGCCGCAGCATACGCCCACCCATCACGGTAGAGGTGCTGTCGATGACACGCAACAGACTATGATCTTTATTTCCGGCTATGCTGGTATCGAGTTCGAGGTTGCGGCGGCTGTTGGCATCCAGGATAACGCTGTCACCCTGCATCTCTACCCGCAGTGCCTGTATATGTGGCAGACCGGAGCATTGTGTTTCCCGTGTATATTGCAGTAAACACCCTGTGGCAGCGATGGCCAGTGCCATGTGTTCGCAACCAAAGCCGGACAGATTAATAACACCGAATTGTTGGTGAATAAGCGAGATAGCCGTGTCTGCATGAAAATCCCAATCCGGCCGCCGGGTGAGATTGTATGATTTCAGCAATTCCTTACCCAGCGAGGAGGTCTCGCTGATCAATATCTCGGCAGGTTTGAGTCTTTCCAGTTCACTGATCAAGGCCTCCTGATCATCCAGTTCCATGACCAGCAATCGGCCACAACTGATGTCCAGCACGGCAAGTCCGCACTGTTCTCCTGCTGAATGGATAGCAATGAGCAGATTATCCTTGCGCTCATCCAGCATGCCATCATCCGTTACCGTGCCCGGTGTCATGATCCGGACGATTTTGCGTTCAACCGGCCCTTTGCCCGGCACGGGATCACCGATCTGTTCACAGATCACGACAGACTCGCCCATGCGGACGAGCCTGGCCAGATAGGAGTCTGCTGCGTGAAAGGGTACACCGGCCATGGGTATGGACTTACCCGCAGACTGTCCACGGCTGGTCAATGCGATATCAAGCAGGCGGGCAGCCTTACGGGCATCTTCATAAAAGAGTTCATAAAAATCACCCATCCGGAAGAACAGCAGCTTGTCCGGGTGTTGAGATTTAAACCCGAGATATTGTTGCATGACCGGGGTATGTTCAGATTCAGGTCTGGTTGATGTACTCAAGAGATGGACCCCATTAATTGATTGCGATTAATGGCATCGGATTAAATACTTGTCATGGGGCAGCTTTTGATCGTGCACCTAGCGTCCAGAAACCGGTTCTAACAGTAGTATCCGGTGGTGTATAGGTTTCTATGACCTCTTGATCGCCGACATCGCCACACTGATAAAACGGTATGTTTGTTCCCGGATTATAAGAAGAATCGCCTACCCAGGGTGACTCGCCTGAGGTGACTGCGGTATATTTAACGGGGGACTGCATGCGGACTATGGCCTGTGCATGTATAGGAAAGCGTCCGTTTTTCAGGCAACCAAGTTCGAAATTATTTGACGAAGTGACTGTACCTTGGCAACCGGGGCAACTTGCACTTGGATCATTGGTTAATATGATGCCCAATACCCGATTGATAAAGGGCACATAGAGCGGGTAACAATAACTGGCCCTGATCTTGAGGAGGTTGGCGTCCTGAATGGTCATGCCATCTGTTGATTCCTTATACCGGTACATCAGGTTATCATTCGGAATGGTCTCACCATCAGGAGCCATTTCGTTGAAGAAATCCACGTCAGTTGGTGGATTGAGAACATCAATTTTCACAAACCCGCTTTCAAGTTCTTTATAAACAATCTCGCGGGCACACATGACATCATCGGGTGTAGGGTTATGGGTATGTATTGCGGCCATGCCACGGGTGAAGGCATTTTCCATTTCACTCATACGCGCATTGGATACCGCACCAAAACGCGCAGCTTCAAAGGTGGCATAATTAAGTGCGGTTTTGGCGTGATAAATCAGGGCAAATTGCAGGCCGCCGAAGAGTAGCAAGAGTATCACCGGTGTGACAATAATGAATTCCACCATACTCTGACCGGAATAACGCTTGTACATCACTTTTTCACCCTCATGTATCCAGCATATCTGCAATCAGTGTTTCGTATGTATCTATAATAGGTTATTTATTGTTCATCCGGGGGTTCAAATCCTGAAGCCAATAATTCCGTCACGGAATTTACAACGTGTTTTGCCCGCATAGTCAATGGGTCATTTTCATTTGTGTACTGCAACATTTCAGTAAAGGTATTCGTTGCCTGCCTTAACTGTACGACGCCCAGATTATGCCAGATTTTGCTGTTTTTGGGATCTCGCACAAGCGCTTCCCTGTAGTTATATATAGCCAAATCCAGTTGACCAGTACGGGCATAGATATTACCCAGTTTGAACCAGGGTTCTGACTGGCTGGGAACATTTTGTACAAGGTATTTATATTCCTGCTCAGCCATTTTCCAGTCTTCTTTTTGGTAGGCCTCATGGGCTCTTTTTTCCACTTCAATGATATTGGAAACATCTTTGGCAGGTTGCAGGTTTTGGATGTTACAGGCAGCAAGGCCGCTTATAACTATCAGTAAAAAACAGGATCTTAAACACATAAATTCTCCTCCCAGTTTAGGGTCATCCCCGGTGCGATACTGAAATTATCCAGTGTGCCACCCGGCATTTCTACTACCATATTTGCACCGATCGCCCATGCTATACGGCAGGGCTTGATGGAGCGGACAAGTTTTTTTATCTGCCAGTTTTTGTCCAGGAATATCAGATCAATCGGATACTTCATGCCTATAGTATGAACAGACGCGCAAGGAGCAATGAGTAAACCCTGGTCAGGGCCAATGGGAGAGCGCCCCAGCAATCCACGCATTCTTTCCCATGGATTGGCGGTTCGCATCACGTGGGGCAGCAGAAGTTGATGGTTATCCTGGCGATACAAGGCCCCGTCTATCAAAACATCCCTTCAGCCATGAACTTCATGGCGATCGGGAAACTCAGTACAATAAATGTCACAGGAAAGATAAAAATAATCAATGGACCTACCAGTTTAATCGGTGCTTCCATTGCCTGTTTTTCTGCACGCTGGAATCTTTCGTTTCTGCGTTGCTCGGCCTGTATCCGTAATACAGCTGCCATACTGGAACCCATTTTTTCTGCCTGGATCATGGAACTGACAAAACTGGTGACTTCCTTGATGTCCAGTCGATCTGCCATACGTCTGAGTGCTTCTGAACGTGGTAAACCGGAACGAAGATCACGTAATACAATACCAAACTCATTACGTAACGGGCTTGGCGGCGCTTTTTCCATGGCCTGGTTTAATGCGCCCTGAAGGTTCAGACCAGCTTCAACCGCCATGGTAATGAAATCCAGATAAACCGGCATGGCCCTGATCACGGCTAATTCCCTCCGTTTGCGCGTATCATTTAACCAGATATCAGGCAAAAAGAACCCCAAAACGGTGGTGATTAACACATAGATGGGCTGTCCGCCATCTTTGAGTGCGTTGATCAATATTATGCCAAATATAAAACCCCCGAATGTACTGATGATACGCAAAGCGACAAATTGTTCAGCGGTTAATAGATAACTGACCCCTGTGTGTTGCAGTCGTTTTTCAAGGCGTTCCATCCACTCATAGGGGAGCAATGAACAAAAGAAAAAACTGATGATCTGGATTATGGGCCAGATTAAACGGAGGCTGAACGGAAGCGGATCCATGTAGGCACGGTCATCATCCAGTACCATGGATTTCAGATAATGGAATGCCAGCAGAAAGAAAAAGATACATAATCCGGTGCTGACCACGGCAATATACAGCATCATGGAAGGTTCGTTGACTATGGCTTGCAGTTCTTCATTCATCTGTAGTTACACATCAATACTGGTAATTTTGCGGATCATCACGTAACCCATGAACTCCATAATGATAATGATACCGAGTACGATGTAACCCACGGTCGTAGTCCAAAGTTTTTCCATGTTTTCAGGTTCCATGAAATACAGCAGGACACCTAAAAGTACAGGCAGGCCGGTCATCACTATACCTTGCAGTTTGCCCTGCGCTGTGAGGCTCTCGATCTTGCCTTCCATTTGTTGTTTACGGCGTAATGTTTCTGCCAGTGATTCCAGTATTTCAGCAAGATTACCACCGATTTCGCGGTTAATTCGCAGGGCTGATGTGACCATGGCAAAATCCTGTATAGGCACCCGTTTTTCCATATTAGTCAATGACTTGTCAAAATCGGTTCCGATTCTTTGTTCACGCATGAATAACTCGAATTCCTGGCTGAGTGGTGCAGGTTGTTCCTTCACAAGTCCTTCCAGTGCGATATTCAGACTGGCGCCTGAACGCATGGCACCTGTCAACATCAAGAGGCCATCCGGTAACTGTTCTTCGAATCTCTTGAAACGTTTTTTGCGCATGGACCGGTACATAAAACCAGGCATGATCGCGATCAAGGCAAAGACGCCAATAGCTGTTGGCAGATCCCTGATTATCAACCAGACCAGAACAGGTACGACTACAATCGCCAATAGGTTGATGTAGAACAGGCGTGTCGCGTCGATAAACATAAACATGTCAGCCATGTTGGCGCTTGCGCTTTCAGTAAATGTTTCCTTGTAGCCGGACATGACATTGTTACCAATGATGAATACAGCATAGGCAAGGCAGGAGGCAGACAGAAATACCCCAACAATGGAGATGAAGAACAAGGCATCACCGGCGAAATTAAGCAGGGTTTCCACGGGTATCAAATATGTTCATGTCAACTGACAGGCCGCGTTTACGCAGGTCTTCATAGAATTCGGGGACCCTTCCGGTGGCGTGGTAGTAACCCTTGACCTTGCCTTCATCATCATAACCTTCCTGCTGGAAGCGGAAGATATCCTGCATCTGTACCACATCACCCTCGGTGCCGGTGATCTCGGTAATGTTGACAACCTTTCTGCTGCCGTCACTGAAACGGGTCTGTTGCACAACAATATCCACGGCAGAGGCGACCTGCTCGCGGATCGCCTTGCTCGGCAAATCCATGCCCGACATCATGACCATGACCTCCAAACGGGCAATTAAATCCCTGGGTGTATTGGCATGTGCAGTGGTAAGCGATCCGTCATGGCCGGTATTCATGGCTTGCAGCATGTCCAGCGCTTCGCCGCCACGGCACTCACCAACCACAATACGATCAGGCCGCATACGCAGGCAGTTCTTGACCAGTTCCCGGATCGGAATGGCGCCTTTCCCTTCCATGTTCGGTGGCCGGGCCTCCAGGCTCACTATGTGTGGTTGCGACAGTTTCATTTCCGCGGCGTCTTCTACGGTAACGATACGTTCGGTTTCGGGTATATAGTTGGAGAGCACATTGAGCAAGGTTGTTTTACCGCTGCCTGTCCCTCCTGAGATGACAATGTTTTTCCTGTGTATCACAGCCATCTTCAGAAATTTCATCATGTTTTCGTTGACGGCGTTGAATTTAATCATGTCTTCATCGGTCAGTTTTTTCTTGGAAAATTTACGGATGGTCAGGCAAGGTCCACGCAAGGCAAGCGGCGGAATGATGGCATTGACACGGGAACCGTCTTTCAGGCGGGCATCAACCAGAGGCGAGCTTTCATCAATACGCCTGCCAAGAGGAGATACAATTCTTTCGATGGCCGACATAACAGCATCATCACTGCTGAAAACAACGTTTGACTTTGTCAGCTTGCCGCCTTTTTCAATATAGATTTCATCAAATTTATTCACCATGATTTCGGTGATATCTTCCTGGGCCAGTAGTTCTTCAAGTGGTCCCAGACCCACGGCCTCATTCAGCACATCCGTTGCCAGCTGTTCACGATCAACATCCGCTGGCAGTTTCCCTTCCATGTTCTTGATGATTTCCTTGATCAACTTGTCAACATGGTGGCGGAGTTGCTCTTCACTCATACTGCCGATATCTGTACGGCGCAGATCCATCATATGCAACAGCTCTTCATGGACACGGTTGCGCCACATGTAACGTTCTCTCTGGAAAAGTGATTCGTCCTCCTTGATTTCAGCATGAGGATGTACGCCGATCATGGTACGTATATCAGTCACATCCTCGACATAAGCACCTTCCGCTTTCTCATCAACGCCAGCGGTAATGTAAAAGCCACCGACAATAATCACATCTGATGAGCGTAACGGCCCATAGCGCTGTATTTCGTTGCCGTTTACCAGTGTATTGCCACCACTCTTGTCTTCTACGAAAAGACCATCGGCATTACGCTGGATCTCGGCGTGATAGGGAGAGACCCTCCAGCCGCGTACCTGAATCAGATTATCGCGGGCCTTGCCAATGCCACAGACATTGATCGGACAGCGGAGCCCCTTTATTTTCTTGCCGTCTTTGGTTTTTACAACAACATCAAACATAATTACCTCTTAACGAAATCTTGTGACTGCGGTGGGCTGAATCAGGCTGACTAATCAATAATCAAACTTCCACGGTCAACTTTCTTTTCAAATGTTTCAATCATCTGTTGGCGGCGTTGAGTTCGTTCCAGGTTAAACTGGGATTGAGCATCATATACAGTGGGGGTAACAAAGATGACCATTTCAGTCAGGTTGTTCCTCCACTCGGTGGACCGGAACAGGGCGCCCAGTATCGGGATATCACCCAACAAGGGGAATTTATCAATATTTTCACTCAGCCTGCGGTCGAGCAGTCCGGACAGAACCAGCGTCTCACTGTCGCGCATGCTGACATCGGTACTGGTCTTGCGTGTATCGAAAGTCGGAATTCCGTTGACAGCCTGAGCGAAATTCGCAGTACTTATTTCTGTAATAATTGTGGCCAGGACATTGTTCTCATCATCAACGACAGGTTCAATCTTCAGGATGATACCAAACTCCTTGAATTCGACATTGGTGCCGGAAAGACTCGATGTCACGACGGGGATCTCCCCGCCCACCAGAAATTCAGCCTTGCCGCCACTGCGCGCGCTCAATTTGGGATCGGCCAGGATAACAGCGTCCCCTGTAGTGGCCAGCAAATTGATGGTAGAAAGGATTTGGGTGGCGATCCCGAAAGTGCCAAGTGCACTCCCGACATTGGGAGGTAATAGCGCGGAAAATGTAGGAGCTACCAGAGTTGGCGCGGCAGAGCCAAAAGTTTCATTACCTACAAAGGTTTTTGCCACCGCCGCATTGGGACCGGCAATGGCTGTCCCCCAATTGATGCCAAGTTCCGTGAGTTTTTGCGTATTGAACTCGGTAATCTTGACATCCATGCTGACCATTTTGGTTGAAGGCAAGATCATCGGTGGTTTTTGCTGCGTTACGCGGGTGAGATTCAATGCATCAGGATAAGCAGAGGTAATTGATTTAAGTGTTTCTACATCATCACATTCCTCCACTCCGGCAATACACTGCAATGTGCCGGTGAGAAAAATCTTTTTTCCGACCTCCTTAACTTCAACACCGGGCAGACCTGACAGCAATGTACGCAATTCGTGGACTACGCGGTTGGAATCCATGGTCAGGATTTGAACTTTCAGATCACTTTCTGCCCCATCGGTGTACCAGATATGAACGGTGGTTTCCCCTTCTTTCTCGGCCAGGAGTAATAATTGGCCATTGTCGAGCATGGAGGTACTGAGCAAACCGGCATTACCTACAGCAACCCTGTCAATTGAGCCGACTTCAATGATTTTTATCTCGCCGACAAAAAGGGAAATTTGATCAACTGCATAAACGTTGGCCGTAACGAGCGTGAATAAGAAAGCAATTATGATTTTTTTCACTTTAAGCACCTGCTTTTTATATTATGCACCTTAGTATTAAGGGATTATTCTTTAATGTGGTTCAGTGAACTGTTCACCAACATTTTAGAATAATCACTTATTGCCTGGTTTAGGCGTTGGTAATTCTGTTGCTACAGGTTGTGCTACCAGTACATTAGTTTTAGCAACCCCGTCCTGACTGGCCCCGCCCAGTATCAGGGTAATAATCTTCGGTAATCCAGTTTTAATGAACTGATCTTCTTCAGCTTCACCATAACCCGGAGGTAGACTCGAACCTGATACCCCGGCAATGATATTGCCACTGCTGTCCCTTACCGTGCCATCTTCTGCAATTATAAGATTGGCATCTTTCAAAACTTTACCATCCGGGCCAACAACCTCGCCATTCTCATTGATGGCGACCCCGGTAAGTATCTTGCCGTCGGCGGTCATGATCGTGCCATCTTCTGCAACAATAAAACCTTGCTCATTGACTGTGACTTTAGGCCCGCTCAGCACTTTCCCATCAGCCGTCATCACCGTGCCGTTGGCCAATACCTTAACGTCCTCCTTCCTGACTATGTTGCCGTTAGCGTCTACATAGTCCCCGTTTTCATTAATGGTGTAACCGGCTGCCCGCATGATTTCATCCTTGGTAGTGACAGTCCCATCGGCATTGAAAACGAGTTGATCCGGTGGAATTACATTGCCATCGGCATCAACATATTCACCCTTCTCATTAACAGATATTCCTTTTGCCCCCAGCAATTGTCCGCCTTTTGTGGTGACAGTGCCGTTTTCAGAAATAACAATGTCTTCTTTCTTGATGACTGTGCCATCAGCAGTAACCCAGTTGCCGTTTTCATCAATAGTTGCGCCGGCCGCTGCAGCCGCCTTGCGCATGGCTGACTGTTTCTGCATCTCATTAGCATTGGAAAACAGGTCGAAGGGTGTAATACCGGTAAATTCTGCGCCATCCCGGTCTTGGCGGTTACGCAATATGCCAATCAAATCGCCTTTATCTTCGGCAAGGGTAAGTAACGCTGCCTGTTCAGGTGATACGTCAAGTGTGATGGAGCTGAAAGTCATGCCTTGCCGGCGTTGTGGCAGGCCAAGATGATCAAGATGATCTTCATAGGCCTCCCGGCCGGTAGCCAGCACCAGCACATCCTGTAATACCGGCAGAATGACATCAGTGGGAGAACGTTGACCGACTGCCTCAATCAACTCGCCAGGAATATCTGCGCCCGTGCCACCGGCAGTTGCAAACTGTTGTGCGGCCTGCTGCAAGGCAGCCGGTAAACCCGCGCCGGTAGTATAATTAACAACAGCAGTGGCAATGTTGACATAAATATCTGCCCGGTTACCTGGTCGCATCATGCCCGCAATGGAAGTGGGTTCATCAACCTGGACCGTAATTGCACGGCGGCCTTTCTTGACCAGATCGGAGAAATCGACAGGGAAAGTTTCATCGATGAAATTGCTCAACAGGATCTTGCCACGCTCGAGATCATCAACCAGAAAACGACCGACAATACTGTCAAAGTTGGCGGGAGTGATGACGTTGGAATGAGCATAAGTGCCCGGCACACTGCGTGTTGCGAATAGTCCAGGTGATAATTTCTGGCCTTTTAGTAAATCTTGTTTGGCCACTACAACCGTAAGCATGGTTTCTTCCTTGCCGGCAATACTGGCAAGGATTGCGGCTTCCCTGCTTTTCAGATAAAGCATTGATAAAACCGCAGCGGCTATACCAAATACAACTGAGGCAACGAAAAACATCCCGGTTTTACTCCCGCTCGTTGTGGCCATAAGTTTCTCCCCTCAGGTTTACTATTATTTTATATCACACAGAAAATTGCATTACTGCAAATGGTAAATATTTTCATGTATGCCGGTTTTGTAGCAAAAATCAGCGATATTTTCCCCTGTAAATATTACTCGCCAATACTTATCGTCATTATCAGCCGAATACTGGCATACAATCAACCCAATCCCGCTTCCTGTTCCCGAGAACCGGGATTCTGTTTACAGAAAATCAAACGGATTGCCAGTGCAAAAATCACAAAAATCGCTGAATCCAAGCCCCATATTATCAAGTAAGTCAAGGCCTTCCGACAGACCCGGGAAGCTGGTCAAAGAGAAATTTTTTAAATCTTCTACCAGTTCCGCGGTATCGTCGGTCAGATAATCGCGTTGCTCTTGCGGCATGTTCTGGCCGTCATACATATCTATCAAATCGCTAATCTTTTTTTTATCAGGATATTCTGACAGCGAGACGGCATAACTGTAACCGTCATAGTTCTGCTTGATGGCATTGTTCAGTTTGACAATGATATCACCGTCAACGACCAGTAATGCCAATACCAGGATAGACGAAATAACTGTGTATTCCACAATGGATTGGCCTGTCTGGCTTCTGAAATTAAGGTTTAATTTGGGTTGTTTGGTATTCATCCTGTTATCTCACACCATTTTTAATTAATTTTCAGTCTGGGCCACGATAACCACCCCATTTTCAGACCTGTGAATAACGATATTAACATTTTTTTTGCCCTGGCTGAAACGCAGGGAATGAGTATCGCCACCGGAAATGGCCTGGTCCAGATCAATCCCCCAGCCCTGATTAACATAGTGGTTACGATAGAAATTGGTATTGTTTTCTACAGAAGCTTGATTGGTCATTTGCAAGGTGCGGCCATGTTTACCTATATCTTCGGTCATGACGTCATTCAACACATGACTGCCCCGCATCTTGGGGAATCCTTTGCCCAGTTCCGGCAGTTTTTCAGGATCAGGCAACCTGCTCATACCCAATAGTCCGGATGAGCCGCGGCCATTGCTGCCGGTGACCTGAACCGTCATCAGATAACCGTCTTCAACACGGGTGATGATATTCCAGGGTTCAAGGATATCGGTTTCCGTATATCCGGGTTTTTCCTCTGTCCCTGCAGGCCAGTATTGACGGTAAAATTCCAGCACCTGCTCAACAGATCGGTTGCTGACGAATTGCCGGATATCCATCGCTATCCCGTTGACGATCATGGATTCTCCCAGCTTGCCGATAGTTGAATCGGGTGGAGGCGGAAATTTGGGATCGGCCGTAAGTGTGCCAGACCAGATCATTGAAACAAACAGGATGCTGCTGCAAAGTACCGCTGGTAACTCTTCAAAGTATCGGCAGGTCATATCTCGCAATCCGCAAACACGGGCTCCGGATCAAAGTTGCAGATACCGTCCGGGCAAGCATGGCTGCCACCGTCCTCAAGCCGGTCCGGGTGGACTGCATCGATGTTCATATAACCGAGCCACAAACTGCCATTATTGTCTAATTCACCGTCAGCATAGGTGTCATATTGCTTCGTACTGCTATTCCATTTAGCGACAGTGCCGTAATTGACATCCAGAAAATGGGGGATGGAAGGATTGCACCGGCGCCATTCCGGTATCAGCAGGGAGACAATATCCCAGACGGTATCCAGCCCCGGGATGGAGGAGATCAGTTCCTTTAAAATTTTGGTCGGTACCATGCCGCCGGTCTGGTTTATGGTGTGACCCAGCCCACCGGCATTCCAGCCGTCAGTGAGCACGGCTGCATTGGCTATATAATTAACACTAAGTGCGGTGGTAGAGTCATCTGTACCGGGGACATCTCTGAGAGTCGGGAAATCAATTAACCCTACCGGCGCAGTAATAGGAACCTCAATATGTGATGTTGCAAGGCCTTCTGTATTAATCATGGAAAAACCCACATCCTTACCCACCAGATTCATGACCCAGGCCAGGGCCTCGAAAACCGCATCAATAATACTGAGCAGTGTATTTAATATACCCAGGCTGTAATCCGGTGTGTCTTCCTGGGTGTAATTCGTATCCTCACCGGTGTCATTCGTCAGGATGGGATTGCCCCGATGATCAGTCCAGAGCATATTACGTTCATCAATACCCCATGTGCCAGTCGCATCAGTTGCAGCAATCGGAGTATCCGTGGGAGAGAAAAACCGGCGGCGGGATTCTGTCCGGACCGCATTGGTGCTTTTGACAGGATAAGGAAGTGCGTCACCACTACCATCCACAAAACCACCGGGAGTGTCCGCACTGCTGGCATACCAGACGGTATATTCCCAGGACTGATAACGTGCAGCCTGAATTGCGGCATGCTTGATATCGATATATTTCCCCAGCAATGGAATCAATAATAACAATGGCACCAGGATGGTCGATGCTGTGATCACGGTTTCGGTCATGGCCTGACCGGACAAATAACGTGGTGTTTTGAAGGCTATCATGGGAACCAGCTCATGATGTCAGTGGGCACACTTTCCAGTGTTGATATCAAATCTGCAATGCCGGCAATAACACCGAAAGCCTGTTTTTGTTGCAGGCCCACCGAGAATGTCCTGTCGGCGTTGGTGGTTTCCACCAGTCTCGCCTGCCAGTAAGGATTAAAAGCGTTGCCATATTCTTCCTTGCCGTCAGCGCGGGTGAAATAAGCGAGATCAGCCGGACGGCTGAAATAAACTTCGGATTTGGCAATCGCCGCTATTTCACCATCGGCAATACAGGAATCATTCAGGTGAAATATATCCTCAATCCTCATTTTGGTATCGACGGTATCCTGGCAACTGCCCACAGTCTTGAGTGGCGCATTATCACTGTAGATGTCCACATCATCTTTCACGACACCCGCCAGAAAATAGGGTGCTTCAAAGCCCCATGGGTTTTCCTTTATCACTGAGTCGGAGTACATAGGCAACCCTTTGTAACTCGTATTTACCCGCCGTTCTGTAGTGGGCATGGTGGCGATGACTGTAGGCACCTGGTAAGCATAATGGCTCCAGACCGGGCCACGCCAGCCGACAAAGGGAGGTGCGGCGGTGCCCGTGGGATCCATGCCCCAGGCTTGGGAGTGCTTGGGGGTGCCGCCGTAACTTTCTTTATCGACACCATACAAATCTGCATGGTTGAGCTTGGTTTTCCCCGCTTGAGCGGCACCGGAACTAAACGGCGCCGAAGTGGGGAATGGTAGCGTAAGATCGAATATCTCTACATCGATGCCAAGCGCCGAGAGTATCAGGGCACCTGATGCCTCGCCATCTGCAAATCCAAGACTAAAATCACCCGAAGCCACCGTGCCGCCAAAGGCATCCAGACCTGCCGCTATGCGGAAAAATACCTCCGCCAAGAGTGAAGTCGCATCAGCCGCAGACCAGTTAAACTCGGTTCCCGTAGCAGTATCGCCTACATAACGTAATTCACTCGCCCCTGTTTTCTCCAGATCAAAGGAGAGTTTGAAGACAAGTTCCAACCACACTTCAAAGGGGCCAATTTCGAGCGAAAACCGGTCCGGTCCGCTGAAGTCAATGTCTATAGGGAGCGGGGGGATATCCAGTGGCAGGGTCCAGCCGCGTTTACGCGAAAACTCATCCTTCGATCCGTTCACGACTGCTGCAAAACGCTCAAACCCTGCTGCATGTTCGGCCTTGGTGGGTTTGTAGGTTTTTACGAAACTTTCATAACCGGGCAGGAGTTCTACGTAGGTCAGGGTGTGGGCAATCATGGACAGAATGCCAAAGTCCGAGATCTTGGCATCGGGTGCATTGTCTTCGACCAGATCGATATAGGCACTGAGTGAATAAAGGACACTGGCAAAGTGATAGCCGGTCTGCCCGTAACTGTAAACCTTGTTGATGTTATGAAGAACACTGGCGCCGATATTGGCAGCCACTTTAAAGACCTTGTAGAAAAGATCGCCCGGTACCTTGAAGATGAGATTGGTGGCTGTTTTAAATACGTTTTCTACGGCGTCGCCAGAAGTTCCAAGGCTGGCTCCCATAACCAGCGGATAAATAAACAGCCGTTCATAGGCCATGAGGTAGGATTCAAATGAAGTCCAGTGAGTGGCCCAGGAAGCCATGCCGACCAGTTGGCCGATGGCGACTTCATTCGCCACCATGGCCCGGTTGGTGTAGGCCATGAAATTGAGATCGCGGGCCTCAACGACGGAGACACTGTAGGCCGCCGCATCGGCGGCATTTTGCACCTGCATCTTTTCGCTGGTGACCTTGCCCGCTTTATACAGAAATACCAGTGACAAACAGACCGCAGCCAGAAACAGCACAACGAAGATCATAGTCTGACCCCGTTGTGATAATGCAAGTCTGGGTAACCGGCTAGGCATCGCGGAAGGACTTAAAAATTACTGAGAGAAAATTGACCATGCTCGCCTCATACCCAACATTAGATTTGACAGGCATACCCGTTTTCTTGACGGCACCCGGGCCGGGCCGGGTGCCGTAAGAAATATATTTGAGACTATTTATCGGCGAAGCTATCGAGTGTTGCTGCACCTGCGGCATCAGTTGCTCTGCCTTGTTCTGTGGCTGCATCAGATGCAATGGCGGTACCCTCACCACCGGCCAGCTCTGCCGCCATACCACCAACCTGTTGACGGATGACATCGCCGAAGACGGTGTAAACGGCTATGGCCGCAATCGCGATCAGGGCCACGATGATGATGTATTCCGTCATTCCCTGGCCGAGTTGTTTCAAGTATTTCTTCATGATTGACCTCTCTAAATAATGTTTCATGCTCTTGCTTTTGCTAAAGTTACTATCTTGTTGGGAGACTTCTCAATACGCTTTTTGGTGATAATCCTGCTTAATTATGGCCTTTATGACTCAGTGAATCAATCTGCAGCAGCTCATTATTTTTCCTAAATTCATCACGATCTGGAATTTCCTCATTACACGAGGGTGGTTACCTGTTTTCCTGTAATAATGTGCTGAATATAAAGAAGAAAATAATGGCATTTTGCTTTTCTTTTTAACTTGAAGGGTATGCAGGGTTGCAAATTTGTGCCCGATAGTTGAAATTCCGGTATTTAATCCCCAGATAAGCAGCCTGGCATAATAAACTTGAGGCATGAGATTAATGGCAGTTGAGGCAAAACAGGAAACTCGAGGTTTCCAGACCGAAGTCCGGGTATTGCTGGACCTGATGATACACTCACTCTATAGCAACAAGGAGATATTCCTCCGGGAGCTGATCTCCAATGCGTCCGATGCGGCGGATAAATTACGTTTTGATGCATTGCAAAACGACGGCCTGTATGAGGGCGATGCTGAATTCAAAATCCGCGTTGAATACGATAAAAAACAGAAGACGATCAGCGTCATTGATAACGGGATCGGTATGTCCCGTGAAGAGATCATTGAACATCTGGGTACCATTGCCCGATCAGGCACCCGTCAATTTTTTGAATCCCTGACCGGTGACCAGAGCAAGGATGCCCAATTGATAGGGCAGTTCGGTGTAGGTTTCTACTCGACCTTCATTGTCGCGAAAAAAGTGGAGGTAATTTCCCGTCGTGCCGGTTTGCCGGGAACAGAAGGCGTGCGCTGGGTATCAACCGGCGAAGGTGAGTACACCATAGAAACAATAGAACATCCGCAACGTGGTACAAAGGTGGTTCTCTACCTCAAAGATGAAGCAAAGGAATTTCTTGATGGTTTTCGCCTGCGCGGCATTATCAAACGTTATTCTGATCACATCTCTTTACCCATTATTATGCCGGTTGAAGGCAAGGATGAGAAAGGCGATGAAACTGTCAACAATGCAACTGCCTTATGGGTACGCAACAAGAAAGATATCAAGGAAGAGGAATATCATGAATTCTACAAACATGTAGCCCATGATTTCCAACCGCCGCTGGCATATCTGCACCATAGGGTTGAGGGCAAACTGGAATATTCCAGCCTGTTATTTATCCCGGCGCATGCACCCTTTGATCTCTGGGACCGTCAGCAGCGTCATGGCGTAAAACTCTACGTCAAGCGCGTGTTCATCATGGATGATGCGGAACAATTGGTCCCGTCATATCTGCGCTTTATCAGGGGGATCGTAGATTCCGATGATCTGCCACTGAATGTCTCGCGTGAAATATTGCAGCGCAATAAAATGATCGATGCCATCCGTTCCGGCTGTACAAAAAAGATCCTCGGGTTGCTGCAAAACATGGCCAGGAAAGAATCCGGGAAATACAGTGAATTCTGGAAGGAATTCGGACGTGTTCTGAAAGAAGGCATAATTGATGAAGCAGACAAACGTGAAGATCTGGCCAAACTATTCAGATTTTCTTCCACACATGAAGACCAGGAAGAACAGACAGTCTCACTGGAAGATTATGTGGCCCGTATGCAGCAGGACCAGAAGGCTATTTATTATATTACTTCAGACAGTTTTGCCACGGCCAGGAACAGCCCCCACCTTGAAATCTTCCGCAAGAAAGGTTTAGAAGTATTATTGATGTCTGATCCAATTGATGAATGGGTCACGACCCATCTGCATGAGTTTGCCGGTAAGCCTTTGCAATCCGTCATGAAAGGTAAGCTGGATCTGGGTGACGAAAAGGAGGAAAAAGATAGTAATATTTCATTAGTTAACAATGAATTGAACGAACTCACTGACCGGATCAAGAAGGTTCTGGAGTCGCGGGTCAAGGAGGTGCGTGCTACCCGGAGACTGACGTCATCACCGGCCTGTCTGGTAGCAGATGAACACGACATGGGCCGCACACTGGAGCGTATCCTCAGGGCCTCCGGGCAAAAGGTCCCTGCCAGCAAACCGATACTCGAAATTAATCCGGAACATCCTGTTATTCATCGAATGAAACAGGAAACGGATGAGAGTGTTTTTGCTGACTGGTCAAATATATTATTTGAACAATCACTCCTCAGTGAAGGTGGTCAACTGGATGATCCTGCGGGATTCGTCCAGCGTTTAAACCATATGTTTTTACAATTGGGCGAAAAACATTCTTGAATGTATAAATTCTGACTGATACTAACTGTCGGATACTGAGCTTGTTAAAGGTTGCCGGGTAAATTTCCCGGGCTGAAAATGTCCCGGTTCGGTGTGAATTTGTGGCCGCAGATAAACGGGTAGTTCAATTTTTTTCAGAACGATTTTGACATCTCGGGGTTCCGGCATGTAAGTATAACGAACCTTGCCAGAATTGCCGGGAGAAGTTGGGTAGTATGAATATATTTCACCCTTTTTACCGGGTGTTGTTGCCGGTTCGGATTGATTGTCCGGTTGTGTAGCCGTCCCAAATTCACTTATTTCCCTGTCGATCTCTTTACGAAGTTCACCAGCCCTGGCGGCATCGCCTCCGGACATACGCGAATCTTCATAAGACTCAACCGTTTTTCCAGTGACCATTTTTGAAAAGCGGTTGTCGTCAGAACCCGATTCTGCAGCGCGCTCATACCAGGCCTGTGCGGTAACGGGGTCCGGTTCTGTTCCAATACCACCTTCATACATCATACCAACGATAGCATTGGCTTCCGGATCACCTGCAGCGGCTAATGACTTGTATTGCTCAAGGGCCTTGGCGTAATCTTTTTTGCTATATGCTGCGTCAGCCCCGGCACGTGATGCCGGAACAGTGCTGATATGTTTTGGTGGGGGTGGCGGTCCTTTTACCTGTTCAGGTTCATCCGTCATACCCATGCCTTTCTTGAGATTTTCTATAATTTTCAATACAGCAGGGTTGTCCTTGTATTTTTCCTCTGCTGCCTTCATCTGGTCCATATGTTCCTGGGTAAATTCTTGTTTGGGTTTTGCGGGTTCAGCCGCAAAGGCCAGTATAGGTGTCAGTAACAGCAACAGTATCGGGAAGAACTTAGGCATTTAATTTTTTAGTGTTCGTTTGATCTGAATCATGTGTACCAAATTATACTTACTTAATGGAAAGCCTGCTAATTATTGAATATTTCTGTTAATTCATAATGTTATGGATAAATTCCGGATTAGAATATCATAGAGATAAATGCAGGTAGTTTGTATGTTAAAATTTTCTGGAATTATTCCAGGTTACAAAGGACATTTAATTTAAACAATTAAAGATATCCGGATTTAAATTATGGACCTTGCGAAAACCAACTTGCCCAAGCTGCTCGGTGAGCTGAATACCATCGGCATTGCACTGTCTGCGGAAAAGGACCACAAACGCCTGCTGGAAATGATCCTCATGCGGGCCAAAGAGATTACCAACGCAGACGGTGGTACGCTTTACAGCCGCACCGAGGATGACCAGCTCAAGTTCGAAATAATGCACAATGATTCTCTCTTGATCCACATGGGCGGTACTGGTGGAGAAGCAATACCCTACTATCCGGTTCGTTTACTCAAGGAAGATGGCACACCAAACAAACATAATGTTGCGGCCTGTGCGGTACTGGAAAACAAGACAATTAATATTCCCGACGCCTACTCAAACGGGGAATTTGATTTTTCCGGAACGCGCAAATTTGATGAGAAAACCGGCTACCGGTCCCAATCATTCCTGACCGTGCCGATGACCAATCATGAAAACAAGATTATCGGCGTTCTGCAGTTGATTAATGCGAAGGACCCCACCACAGGGAAAGTCAAACCATTCTCCGAACTCGATCAGCAACTGGTTGAATCGCTCGCCTCACAGGCAGCGGTGACGATCACGAACAAATCACTGATTGACGCTCAGAAGCAATTATTCGATGCCCTGATACAGTTGATTGCCAATGCCATCGACGAAAAATCACCTTATACCGCCGGTCATTGCCGGCGTGTGCCGGTACTGACCAATCTGATTGCCAATGCGGCCTGCAGGGTTTCTTATGGTCCGCTTAAGGATTTCAGCATGACGGAAGAGGAGAAATACGAACTGGATGTCGCGGCCTGGTTGCATGACTGTGGCAAGATCACCACGCCGGAATACGTGGTAGACAAGTCCACCAAACTGGAGACTATTTTTGATCGTATCCAGCTGGTGGATGTGCGTTTTGAAGTGCTGAAACGTGATGCCGAGATCGCTGCATTGAAACGCAAGCTGACTGCACTGGGAGTTACAGGGTTTGAAGACAAGGAACTGAATGCCGAACTTGACCGGCTTGATGCAGATCTGCAGTTTGTCCGGACCTGCAATATCGGTGGTGAAGCGATCTCGGACGAGGCAATAAGGAAAATTGACCGGATTGCAGGTCATCAATGGCGGACGGTTGCCGGCCGGCCGGAATATATACTGAACGAAGAGGAAAGCCAGAACCTGAAGATTGGCCGGGGCACATTGAGTTACCGGGAACGTGAGATCATCAACAATCATGTCGCCGTGACGATCAAGATGCTCAAATCTTTGCCCTACCCCAAGCACCTGAAAAGTGTACCGGAATATGCAGGCGGGCATCATGAGAAAATGGATGGCACCGGTTACCCGAATAAACTGAAAAAAGAAGAGATGTCGATACCGGCGCGCATGGTAGCGATTGCAGATGTGTTCGAGGCACTGACGGCGAAAGACCGGCCTTATAAAAAGGCCATGTCCCTTTCAAAATCATTGACCATATTGGGCCGCATGAAGCAGGATCAGCATGTTGATCCGGATTTATTTGATGTATTCATGTGGGACAAGGTCTATCTCGAATACGCGAAAGAACATCTCGACCCGGAACAGATTGATAAGTTTGATGTGAACAGTATCCCCGGCTATGTTCCACCGCCAATGAATTAAAATTTTTATCTTTGATGCTGTCATTTCGAGCGTAGCGAGAAATCTGCATTAAGTTTCGATTATTACCAGAATTCAATAACAGGATTCCTCACATACGTTCGGAATGACAGAACAACCCCATATAACGCCACGTCAGTTGATCGACTGGGCGTCAAAAGAGTTTGAAGCCAGCAATCTGTATTACGGTCACGGGACAGACAATGCTTATGATGAAGCGGTATTCATGGTATTGCGGTCGCTGGATATTCCTTTTGACGTGGCTGACAAATTACTGAATCAACCACTGGATGCATCGGCAATAGACAAGGTAGTTGCCCTGATCAATGAACGCATCCGTACAAGAAAACCAGCGGCCTATCTGCTCAATGAGGCATGGTTTGCAGGGCTGCCGTTTTTTGTCAATGAACATGTGCTGGTGCCGCGTTCACCTTTCGCTGAATTGATCGCAGAACAATTTTCACCCTGGTGCGATGCTGATAATGTGAAATCCATTCTCGATATCGGCACCGGCAGCGGTTGTATTGCCATTGCCAGTGCACTGGCATTCCCGGATGCAAAAGTCGATGCCGTCGACATCAGTGCAGATGCCCTGGCCGTGGCCAGAAGAAATATCGAACGTCATGAATTGCAGCAGCGTGTAACGTTGTTTCAATCTGATCTGTTCGATGAAATCAAGGACAGACAATATGATCTGATTATTGCCAATCCGCCTTATGTGGATGATGAAGAAATGGCGGCTTTGCCTGCTGAATATCAACATGAACCGTTACTGGGACTGCATGCCGGGCCGGACGGGCTGGATATTGTAAAACGTATTCTGGAATCCGCTGCAGATCATTTGACAGAGAGAGGTGTTATTGCGGTAGAAGTGGGCAACAGCCAGCATGCATTAAGCGAGCAATATCCGGATGTGCCTTTCTTATGGCTGGAATTTGAACACGGCGGTGAAGGGGTGTTTCTGCTGACCAGGGAAGAATTGCAGCAATGGTTTGGTTAAGACATATAATTAAACTGTCATTTCGAGCATAGCGAGAAATCCTTCATTCATGAAAAATGATGTCGAAATTCCATATTCCAGTATTCTGCAACCTGTAGCTGGTAACGGCCTGCTGGACCGGCGCCTGTTTCTGAAAACCGGCCTGACCTTCAGTGTTGTGACTCTTGCTGCATCGGCAATACCGAAAGTATTTGCCACCAATGCAAATGATCAAGCCGTTGATTCTGCCAGTCCACCCTGGATGCATGAGCCCGGTGCGCCGTTTTCAATTTACGGAACACCATCAAAATATGAAGATGATGTGGTCCGGTTTCCGGCGGCCAACCGCGATGTTGGTGGCAACGGGGTGTCATGGACACCGCTGCACAAACTGGAAGGAATTATCACCCCGGGCGGACTGCATTTCGAACGGCACCATAACGGTGTACCGCAGATCGATCCGGCACAACACAAGTTGCTGATTCATGGTCTGGTCAGGAACCCTTCATTTTTCAGTATCGAAGATCTGTTGCGTTATCCGATGCAGTCGCGCATCTGTTTTGTCGAATGCGGCGGCAACAGCAATGCGGGCTGGAACAAATCCCCCTCGAAATCAGAAGCCGGTTATTTTCACGGACTGGTCTCCTGCAGTGAATGGACCGGCGTGCCGCTGGCGACATTATTAAATGAAGCCGGTGTCACTGCAAAAGCCAAATGGTTGATCGCGGAAGGTGCCGATGCTTTCGCCATGAATATCAGTATTCCGATGGAAAAGGCGATGCAGGATGGCATGCTGGCACTGTATCAGAATGGCGAGCGGTTGCGTCCGGAGAACGGTTATCCCTTGCGCTTGATTCTGCCCGGCTGGGAAGGTGTATTGAATGTGAAATGGCTGCGGCGTTTGAAAGCCACCGACAAACCGATCATGGCACGCAATGAAACCTCGCGTTATACGGAGTTGCAGCCGGACGGCAAGGCACGGATGTTTACTTTTGTCATGGAAGCCAAGTCGCTGATTACTTCGCCCTCGGCAAACATGTTCCTGAAACAACCGGGCCTGTACCAGATCACGGGGCTGGCCTGGTCCGGACGGGGTAAAATCAAAAAGGTCGAAATCTCGGCTGATGGCGGCAAAAGCTGGGCCGAGGCGGAATTGCAGGAACCGGTTTTATCACAATCATTTACCCGGTTCCGTATACCCTGGCAATGGAATGGCAAACCGGCCATTTTGAAAAGCCGTGCCACGGATGAGACCGGCTATGTACAACCCGAGCGTGATAAATTAATTGCCGAACGCGGCCGGCACGGGTTCTTCCATTACAACGCCATTGTCACCTGGCAAGTTGATGAACAGGGCGTGGTGAATCATATCTATGATGACAAAGACATTACAGAATCGACTGACGATATCAGTATTGATGCCGGCTGGGATTAAGGTTATATGATTAGAACTCCTCTCAAGATTAATTTCCCTCCCCCTGGATGGGGGACGCCTGCAAGGATGCAGGCGGTAGAGCGACGCAGGATGCCAAAGCCGAGGGTGGGGGTGAAAAGTTTAATAAGGGAAATCAATTTCTCATCTAATGAAACCTTACCCCCTCCCTCTCACCCCCTCCCGCCAAGGGAGGGGGAAGTCGTTGTCGAGGGTCGAGGGCCGGGAAAAAATCTGTTGCTGGTTCTATTACTTTTCACTTTTATCAACATCTCCTATGCAAATCCACCCCAAGGACCAAATCTGGGACAATCAGCAACACCTGAAGAAATCGCACACTGGGACATCAGTGTCATGCCGGATGGTGAAGGTCTGCCGGAAGGAAAAGGCACGGCATTGGCAGGCAAACCCATTTATGAAAAACATTGTGTGGCATGTCATGGTCCGGAAGGTGTAGGGGGATCCGCCGACGCACTGGCCGGCGCAAAGATGGCATTAAATAGTGATTATCCGGAACAGACCATTGGCAGTTACTGGCCCTATGCCACTACAATTTTTGATATGACCCGCCGCTCCATGCCTATTATCGCACCGGGGACATTGACCAACAATGAAGTGTATGCGGTCACAGCCTATCTTTTATATCTGAATAATATTATCGGCGAGAATGATGAAATGAATGCGGAAACCCTGCCAAAAGTACAAATGCCGAACCGCGACGGGTTTATAAATGTGTATGAACAGGAAAATAAGAAAAAATAAAATCAATGCAGTCAGGATTTTGATTTGGCGGTCTCTAGTTTCTATTGCAACAGTTCATTGAAAGCCTCGAAGGGTGTTTTCCAATCTAACACTTTTCGTGGTCTTCCGTTTAATTGGTCCTGCGCCTTTCGTATCGCATAAGCACTCACCTGGTTAAAGTCTGTCCCTTTCGGAAAATACTGCCGAATCAAACCATTGGTATTTTCATTCGTGCCACGTTCCCAGGGGCTCTGTGGATGCGCAAAATAGACTTTCATTTCCGTGTCCCGGGTAAATAATCGATGCTCCGCCATCTCTTTCCCCCGGTCATACGTCAAGGATAACTTCATCTGTTTCGGCACCGTCCGTAATTTCCGGGCAAACGCCTTACGCACCGTCCCGGCATCTTGTCCTTGCCCTTTCAAGCGTACCAGCAAGACCGTCCGGGTCGTTCGTTCCACCAAGGTCCCAAGGGCCGATTGATGTCTTGCCCCCAGAATCAGATCCCCTTCCCAATGCCCGGGAATACTCCG
>Ga0209320_10000132_pt1 | contig 37955 bp, 32 predicted proteins | sample Rifsed13ft4_FD_184008 | JGI IMG/M metagenome (GOLD analysis project Ga0209320, IMG submission 184008) | Soil microbial communities from Rifle, Colorado, USA - sediment 13ft 4 (version 2) | ecosystem: Environmental > Terrestrial > Deep subsurface > Rock core/Sediment | place: Rifle, Colorado... | reverse complement strand
ATGTCCGGCTGCGAAGGGACCATGGGCAGACGGAACCTGGAGTCCATGAAGTCGAGGGATACAACGCCCGGATGGACTCGATCCAGGCAGCGGTCCTGCTGGTCAAGCTCCAACATCTGGATCGGTGGAACGAAGCAAGAAGAAGGCATGCCGGCCAGTACGACGAACTGTTGACGGATGTCGAAGACGTGAAGATCCCCGCGGTCATGAAATATGCCAACCCGGTGTACGCACTCTACACGATCCGCGTCCGACATCGGGATCGGCTTCAGGCCCACCTGCGCCAACGAGGGATCTCGACCGGGGTCTATTATGCCATTCCCCTTCACCTGCAGCCGGCCTACCGGTACCTCGGCTACAAGGAAGGCGATTTTCCTGTGGCCGAGGCGGCAGCGCAGGAGTCCCTCTCCCTCCCCATGTATCCGGAGCTCAGTGCGGGCGAGATCAGCCATGTGGCCGAGAGTGTTCGCGAGTTCTATCAGGGGAAGCCGTAACTCCTTTTCAGTTGACTTTTTGCTCGGGAGAATTTAGGGTACGATCCTGACTCGAGGACGGGAGAGACTGAGGTAGGGGCGATGATCCTGGACATGGCGCGGCGAGTGCTGAAAATTGAGGCCGACGCGGTCGCGGCCCTGATTCCACGTTTGGACGAACGGTTTATTCGAGCGGTGGAGCTCATGGTCGCGTGCCGGGGGCGGGTGGTGCTGACAGGGATGGGGAAGTCCGGTTTTATTGCCAAGAAGATTGCCGCCACGTTGACCAGCACAGGGACTCCCGCCCTGTACCTGCACCCGGCCGAGGGCCTCCACGGGGATCTGGGGATGATTGTGCAGGGGGACGTCGTGGTGGCCGTATCGAACAGCGGAGACACCACGGAGATTATCGAGATCCTTCCGGCGCTCAAGCGCTTCGGCGTCACACTCATTTCGCTCGTGGGAAATCTCCAGTCCCCCCTCGCCAAGGAGAGCGACGTGGCGCTCGATGTGGGCGTGGATGAAGAAGCCTGCCCGCTGAATCTGGCCCCGACGGCGAGCACCACGGCGGCACTCGCCATGGGAGATGCCCTGGCGGTTGCCGTGTTTGAGAAGCGAGGCTTTAAGGCGGAGGACTTTGCGGTCCTTCATCCCAGAGGGCGGCTCGGCCGCCGCCTGCTCCTGCGCGTGCGAGATCTGATGCACGTTGGGCCCGAGATGCCTGTTGTCTCCGAGGAAACACCGATGCGCGATGCCATCCTGGAGATTAGCATGAAACGCCTCGGAATGACCACGGTGGTCGACACAGAGGGTCGGCTCACCGGAGTGGTTACCGACGGGGATCTCCGGCGTGGACTAGAGAAGCACACCGACCTCCTCGAACGACGGGCCAAGGAGTGCATGACCCGGTATCCGAAGATCATTGAACGGGACGAGTTGGCTGCTCGGGCTGTCCAGGTGATGGAGCAACATAAGATCACCTCCCTGCTCATCGTCGATGCGCAAGGCCGGCCGGATGGGGTGATTCACCTGCACGCCCTCCTCCAGGTCGGCGTGGTGTGAGGGTTGCCAGTTCGCGGTCATCCGTTCAACAGGTCAGAGATCGCCGTTCCTTCGGAAGGTTCCCCACCAGGACCACGATCCCGACAGCGCGACATGGCGAGCCCGGCGACGCATGGTGCCGGCGGGAGTTCCGCGGCCGGGCGAATTCGTCCGCGCGTGCTCGATCTGGATGAGATCGCATCACATGTCCCACCGGGGACGTAAAACGTTCCAGGAACCCCGGGGAGACGATTGTCGCATCGACCGGCGGTATCTGGGAGAGTGGGTTCCGCGGCGGCGGTGTGCTGTGAGTGACCAATGGAGACGATCTCCGCGATCGTTATTACCCGTAATGAGGAAACCCAGATTGGCCGGTGTCTCGAAAGTGTTCGGTGGGTCGACGAGATCATTATCGTCGATTCGCATAGCAGTGATCGGACGCGCGAGATCGCCCGGACCTACACACCGCATGTGTACGAGGAGGATTGGAAGGGATACGGGCTGCAGAAAGCCTCGGCCCTGGCCAAGGCCACGGGCGACTGGGTCTTGAGCGTTGATGCCGATGAAGAGGTCACCCCGGCGCTCCGCGAAGAGATCCTGCGCGCGGTGCGGAATGGGCAGTCCAGGCATGCGGGCTATCTCATTCCGCGCCGATTTTATTTCCTGGGCCAGCCCCTCGTCCATGGAGGCCTGTATCCCCAGCATTACCTGCGGCTCTTCCGGCGTGATCGGGGGACATTTGAAGATCGCCTCCTGCATGAAGGCATCCGCGTCACAGGGTCGGTGGGTCGTTTGCGGGGCGATTTGCTCCACTATAGCTACCGAGACCTGCGGCAGTACTGGGAGAAAGCCGGGCGGTATGCGATGCTCTACGTCGAGATGCGCCGGGACAATCCGATCTCTCTGTGGCGCTTCCTCGGGATTCCCCTGAAGTTCGTGTACCGCTATGTCTTTCGGCTGGGCTTTCTCGATGGACGATACGGGCTGTACTGGCACGGGCTCGAGGCGCTGCAGACCTTTTTCCGGTACGCCGCGCTCTACGAGGCCCAACGGTCGAATCGCGGGTGAGGTGAGGCGTGATCTCGGGGATTGAGCGGATCCTCGTCATCAAGCTAAAGCATATCGGGGATGTCCTCCTCGCCACCCCCGCCATACATGCCCTGCGGAAAGCCTTCCCGATGAGCCGGATCTGTGCCTTGGTCTACGCGGGGACCGATGACATGCTCACGGGGAACCCGGATCTGGAGGAGGTCCTCGCGTTTGAGAGGGGGAGCGGTGTAGGGCGGATCAGAAACGAGGGGCGGCTCGTCAGTCAGCTCCGGAAGATTCGGCCGGATCTGGCGGTAGAGATGGGCAATGGAGACCGGGAGGCGATCCTCGGCGTTCTCTCGGGGGCCCGGATCCGGGTCGGTTACGATCCGGGTCGTTCTGGGTTTCTGGGGCGGCGCCTTCTTCTCACTCACATCGTGCGCCAGGACTGGGAAAAGCATGTGGTGGAGAGCAACCTGGACCTGGTACAGGCCTTGGGCGTCGAGCCTGATGCGAGGGATCTTCGGCTCTTCGTCGATCCGCAGGCCGAGGCCGCTGTCAACACGCTCCTTCGAGACATGGGTATGGAGGGGGACGATGGGGTAGTGACCATCCACCCCACCGCCAAGTGGATGTTCAAGTGTTGGACTGACGAAGGGTTCGCTCAGGTGGCCGATTACCTTTCCGAGCAGGGGATGACGGTCTGTATCACCAGCGGGCCGGCCGAGCGTGAGGTCCAAAAGGCACAGCGGATCATTGGCCGCGCCCGGCGCCCCGTCATCGACCTGAGCGGACGGCTGACCCTCAAGCAAGCGGCCGCCCTGATCGCCCGCTCCCGTCTCTTCATCGGTGTGGATTCCGCCCCCATGCACATGGCCGCGGCGGTCAAGACCCCGGTGGTCGCCCTCTTTGGCCCTTCCAGGGAGCAGAACTGGCGGCCCTGGGGCGAAGGACACCTCATCCTCAAGAGGGATCCTTTCTGCAGCCAACTTCAGGCGAAGCGATGTGAGGTGACAAAGCGCTGTGAGTGCCTGGAAACCCTGAAGATCGAGGAGGTCATTACCGCGGTCGACGATCAGCTGGCGAAGAGCCGCGGCCATCGTCGTCCTGGGTCGCGGTCGATGACGGCGGATCTGTCATCACGAGGGCCGAAGAGTTAGGATGAGATGCAGCCGGAAGTCAGACAGGCGATTGTCGGGTACTTTACAGACGCCAAACCCGGAAAGATACTAGACATCCCATCGGGGAACTGTTGGCTTTTCCATGAACTGACGTCCGGTGCATGGGAGTATTTCTCCGCAGACCTTTTCACGAATGCCTCGATTCGAAACTTCCAGCGAGCGGATCTGAATGAACCACTTGCCTATGACGATGACGTCTTCGATTATGTAGCATGCCTGGAAGGTCTGGAACACATCGAGAACACCCATCATGCCCTTCGAGAGTTTTATCGCATCCTGAAGAAGGACGGTATACTCCTTATCTCGACGCCGAACCCTCTGAACATAAAGAGCAGACTGCGCTTTCTCCTGTTCGGAACATTTTACGGGTTTCCCCATCTGGTGCGCATGCCTGCAGCGGGAGAACACCTTCACATCTCCCCCATCAATCTGTCGTTCCTCATTTCATTTGCGGAAAGGTACGGCTTCGTGCTTGATCGGATACACCGCGTCCGGATCACGGTCAAAATGTACCGATTCATCATCCATTGCTGGATGTTGAAGCTCTACACCTTGGTCAAGCTGCTTTTCAAGGATCATGAGAGCAGGAGAGTCATGGAACGTCTTGTCACGTTGAATGTACTGTTGAACGATGGGATTGTGGTCTCGTTGCGAAAGCAATAGGGAGTGACGAAGAAGGCAAGGCTGCGGGGACGAAAAGGGTGGTGGTGGGGCATGTGGTTTGAGAGGCCGAAGCACTATTACGGGCGGTTGGCGGAGCGGTTTAACGGGGGCAGGATCCTGGACGTCGGGTGTGGAACGCAGAAATTCCCTGGAGCGATTGGGATCGACGTCCGGCCCCACCCATCGGCCGACATCCGCCACGATCTCAATGCGGTGCCATGGCCGTTCGAGGACGGGTCGTTTGATCTGGTGGTGATGAGACATGTGCTGGAGCACTTGAAAGATGTCGTGGAAATCATCGATGAACTGTACCGGATCACGAAGGCAGGCGGGACGATCGTCGTCGAGGTTCCGCATTTTACCTGGGCCGAGGCCTACAGGCATCCCGGGCACATTCATTTCTTCGCGGGGGGCTCCCTGGATTATTTCCATCCGGCGAACGACAATTACAAGGCCAAGCTGCGGATTGTGAGGCGGAGGATCTATTTCAACGATTTCTTCAAATTGATCGGATTCGAGTTCTTGGCCAATCGCTTCAGCCGGTTGTATGAGAGGCACTTTGCCTTCATCTTCCCGGCTGGCTCCATCGTGTGGGAGCTCGAGGCCGTAAAAGGATGACCACTATCCTCCATACAGAGTCCTCGCCGGGCTGGGGCGGGCAGGAGATGCGGGTGCACCTGGAGCTGATCGGTCTGCGTGAGCGGGGCCATCGGATGCTGCTGGCCTGCCACCCCGAAAGCGAGCTCGCGAAGCGGGCGGAGAGGGCCGGACTCGAGGTGTGGCGCCTAGCGTTTCGAAGGCCAATCGATCCCAGACTGACCTGGCAGATGCACCGCCTCCTGACGCAGGAACGGGTGGAGCTGGTGAACACCCACAGCTCTGTCGATAGCTGGGTGGTTTCCCTCGCGGCCCGGAGTGCCCGGGTTCCCGTGGTCCGGACTCGTCATCTCTCTGTTCCTCTCAAGAGGGACCCCTTCTCTCGACTGGTGTACTGGACCCTCTGCGACAGAATCGTGACGACGGGCGAGGCCATCCGTCGGCATTTGCTTGCAAAGCTCCGCCTTAATCCATCGAAGGTCATCTCCATTCCGACGGGAGTAGATTTACGCCAGCTCGATCCTCATACGGTGGACGGAAAGCAGGTGAGGCATGAACTCGGCGTACAGGCAACGACCCCATTGATCGGCATCGTCGCGGTGCTTCGGAGCTGGAAAGGACATCGGTTCTTCCTTGAGGCCGTTCCCTTGATTGTCAGGAAGGTCCCGTCGGCTCGTTTCCTCATCGTTGGCGATGGTCCGCTGCGGCGGACTATTGGTCAGTGGATCGAGCAGATGGGCCTCAAGGAGATAGTCATGATGGCCGGCCATCGAGAGGATATCCCGGAGGTCCTCGCGGCCCTTGATGTGGTTGTCTCCGCCTCCACCGCTGCGGAGGGCGTTCCTCAGGCCCTGCTCCAGGCCCTGGCCATGAGGCGGCCTGTCGTCGCCACGCAGGTGGGCGGGATTCCAGAAGCGATCAGGCACGAGGAGACTGGGCTGCTGGTGTCCCACGGGGATCCGGTGGCCCTGGCTGCTGCGATTACTTCGCTTCTCTCTGATCCGGATCGAGGGGCGAGCCTGGGAAACGCCGGGCGGCGGCTGGTCGAAAAGGAGTTTGCCGTGGAGACGATGCTCGATCGGCTGGAGGTCTTGTACGCCGAGATGTTGACACGCAACAGGGCGAATTCCCGGTCAGTGGTCCCCTCCTCCCCTCCGGGATCGTGAGGGGCAGCAGCGCATGAGCGGTCTGAGTCGGCGAGGGGAAGGGCGGACACCCGGAGAGGCCCGATCCTTTTTCGAGCGGGACGCGGTCAATTATGCGGCCCACTATTATGAGTCTTCCGATCCGGTGACCCGTACCCTGAAGCAGCAACGGCTGGACCTTCTGGCCTGCCTCGTTCGGGAGTGTGTCAGACCTCCTGCCCGGGTGCTCGACGTCGGCTGCGCCGAGGGGCACGTCGAGGCAGTGCTGTCCCCAGACCTCGACATGGTTGTGCTCGACCTTGCGGTGGGGCGGGTAGCTACGGCGCTGGTCCGGATCCCAGCGCTCCGAGGCGTGGCGGGGGACGGGGGGGTGTTGCCATTTCGGGACGGGGCTTTCGATCTGGCCATTTGCTCAACGACATTAGACCATCTACCCGATCCTTTTGCCGGGATGCGTGAACTGGCCCGCGTCGTGCGGTCGGCCGGCCATGTGCTGGTGGCCCTGGACAACCGGTTCAAGCTATTCAAGAGACGCATCCGGGTCAACGAGCCGACGATCGATCCCAACGCGCACTTCAACCGGCTGGACTACTGGAAGTTCCGGCGCTTGATCAGGGGGACCGGCCTGCTTCCCATCCGTGTCGCAGCGTTTGGATTTCCGTTCCGTACGCACGAGCGGTGGGTTCGCCGGTGGCCGGCGCTCAAGCCCTGGCTGGATCAGGTCGGGGCTCGCTGGCCGGCCCTCAGCTACGAATATCACGCTCTCCTCCGCAAGGGACCGTAATGCGCATCGGCCTGATCCGTCGCCGGCATGCGCTTGCTGGTGGCGCCGAGCAGACGGTGGCGCGGCTGGCCGGCGAGTTCGTGGCGCGAGGTCACGCGGTGACCGTTGTGGCCGAGCGATGGGCGGCGCAGTTGCCGGTGGGAGTGAGCCGGCATGTGATTCCCTCCCTCCCGGGTCCAGAGGCTCTTCGGATGCTCATCTTCGGCCTGCGAGCGGTGCGTGAGGCTCGCGGCCTGACCGCCGAGGTGGTCCTGACCCTCGATCGCACCCCTGGGGCCGATGTGTTCCGAGCGGGAGACGGTTGTCACCAGGCGTGGCTCGCGGCTCGGGCGCGCGCCCTGGGTCTCCAGGCACGGTTGCGGGAGATTGTGAACCCGCTTCACCGCGCCATTCTTTGGTTGGAGCGTCGCCTGCTTGAGGCAGATGATCCGCCCTGGGTGATTGCGAATTCGCGCATGGTCCGGGGTGACCTGCTCCGGTATTATCGCGTCCCGGCGGAACGCATCACGGTCATTTACAACGGCGTTGATTCGGACCACTTCCGGCCTCCGACAGCGGCCCAGCGGACATCCGCTCGAAACGCCCTCAACGTCGCGACCGGGGACGTCGTCCTCCTCTTGGTGGGTAGCGGTTTCGTCCGAAAGGGGGTGGCATCTCTCGTGCGGGCAGCGGGGATCATGCACGCGCGGGCGCCTGGCACCCGGGTGCGCGTCCTCGTCGTCGGTCGGGGACGGCCGAGGCCGTATCTCCGACTGGCCCGGGAGATCGGACTTCCCCCGGACGCGGTTCGCTTCCTGGGCCCGGTCTCGGACGTGGTGATGGTGTACCATGCGAGTGACGTGTTTGTGCTGCCCTCGCTCTACGATCCGTGCGCCAACGTGTGCCTGGAGGCAATGGCGGCTGGGCTTCCCGTGGTGACATCGGCGACCAACGGCGCGGCGGAACTCGTGGAGGGTACTGCGGCGGACGCGATCCTGCCCGATCCGCTCGATGCGGTGGGACTTGCGGACCGCCTCATCCCCTTGTTGGATGCCAACCTGCGGCGGACACGGGGGGAGGCCGGGCGGGCCGTCGCGGGCAGCCTCTCGCACGCGCGGATGGCGGAGGAAACGGCCCTGGTGTGCGAGCGCGCTCGCGACGAGCGGAGGAGCCGGGCGCAGGGGTAGTTAGCATGCTGCCGAAAGTCCGGAAGGGTCGCACCTACAGCCGCGCGACGCTCGACGCGAAGCTTCGCGAGGTACTGTCGGGCGTGCCCGTGGATCGCGCATTGGACCTGGGCGGCAAGGATGCTCCATACCGACCTCTCGTGGCTGCACGGCGCTATGACCTGCTGGACCTTTCGTCGACTCGGCATCCGGCGGTGGTGGGGGACGCCCACCGGCTCCCTTTCCGAAACGGGACCTACGACCTGGTCCTGGCGACGCAACTGCTGGAGCACTGTCACACCCCGGTCGAGGTGGTGGCCGAGGTGCACCGCGTGTTGCGCCCCGGGGGACGCTTTGTCTGTTCGGTTCCGTTCATCTATGTCATTCACGGCGACCCCCATGACTACTGGCGGTTTACGGCGCAGGGATTACGACACCTCTTGAGGGACTTTGCCCGGGTGGTTATCTGGCCCCTGGGGAACCGCTGGACCGCGATCTGGGATTTGATCTCGGCCCGACCTTCCGCGCTCAAGTACTCCAACTACCTGCTCCGCCTGGTCCCCGGACTTGCGCGCCCCAATCCGGGTTGCCCTCATGGGTACGTGGCACTGGCATACAAGAAAGCGGAAGCGGGATGACCACGCGAGAAGCGGTGGCAGTCGTTGACCCGGCTTGGGCCTGCTGCACGGGAGGGGTCGTAGAAGAGAGATGGCCGACGTGATGTTCGCCAAGGTCGGCGTAAGCCGTGGGGGCCAAGGAGGCTGGGCGGTCCGTTATGCCGACGCCGCCTTCATGGGTGGTCTGGCCCTCATGATCCTGACGCTGCCCATCTCAGAGGCCCTCAAGAACATCGGGTACTTCGTGGCGTTAGGGGGGTGGGTCCTGAAGCGGGCGGCGCGCCGCGACTTCAGGATCACCTTTACCCCCATCGGGATCTTTCTGTCCATGTACCTCCTCGCATCCCTGCTGAGCGCCGCCTTCGCCTTCGATCGATGGGAAGGGTTCCGGGGAGCCTGGGATGTGTTCCGATATCTCTCACTCTTCCTGATGATGGTCAACGATGTCGATAGCAAGCCGAAAATCCTCTTCTGCGTCTCGCTCTTCATCGCCTCGACCGCAATGGGCGTAACCCGGGGGCTCTTCGACTATTTCACGGGCACCGACATGCGGATCGGGATCAAAACCCTGGGGAATCCTGTTCATGTTGCGACCTATCTCATCATCATGCTCGCCCTCTGCATGAGCCTGCTCTTCCTCATGGACTGGCCTATCTGGGCAAAGATAGCCGTCGGGGTCGTCACGGGTGCAGCGTATCTGGCCATCTTCCTAACCTATTCGCGGGGAGGGTGGATCGCCTGTTTGGCCGTCCTCCTCTTCCTTGCGGTCTCGCTGAAGCGGTGGGAGCCAATTGTGGTGGTGGTATTCTTGACGATGGCCATTGTCGTCGGCCTGAGCGGGATGGGAAGGCTGTGGACCAGACATTTCGAGATGCTGGGCCGCCTCGACGAGGATGTGAACCTCATCGAACGGGTCAAGATGTGGCGGGGAGCCGTTCTCAGCGTCAGGGACCGTCCCGTGCTGGGAATCGGACCCAGAAACTTCAGGAACCTGGACCATGAGAGGTATGGCTTTCAGAGAACGGACGTGTACGGCCGGAGATGGACGGACGCGCACAACCTATTCTTGACGGTGCTGGCGGAAAGGGGGCTCCTCGGGTTCCTGTCGCTCATCGGCTTTCTTGTCTGCTATGTGTACGAATGCATCAGGCGCCGGCCTCCCAAGGATGCCCTGAGTCAGGCGCTGTGGCATGCCGCCATGGGGAGCTTCATCACCATCGTGGTCGCCGGGATGGTCAACACGACACTCCATGCGGAAGGGGCCATCGCCTTCTCGTCGATGACAGCCCTGATGCTGGCCTCCAGCGAAGCGGCACAGCCTTGATGAGCGAATGTAGGCGTGCTTTTCTATTGACTTTTCTTCTTCGAACTCCTACGGTATGGCGGGCGTCCGGGACCAGTGATGTTGCGCAGAACCCCGGACACAATTCCTTCCCGAGGGTGGATCGTTCCGATGGCACGGAAGACGGTTCGCAGCCGACGGGACCTGCGGGAGCGGGCGCGGCGGATCCGGCTGCTGCTCCTGGACGTGGATGGCGTCCTGACCGACGGGCGGATCATCTACGGGAGCGCCGGATTGGAGGTGCTGGCTTTCCATGTGCGGGACGGCCTTGCCCTGAAAAGTGCGCAGGCAGCGGGAATCACGGTGGGGCTTCTCAGCGGCCGGAAGTCGGAAGCCCTCGCCCGTCGAGCCGAGGAACTGCGCCTGGTCGAGGTCCATACCGGCGTCGAAGACAAGGGTGGCGTCTACCGCCACTTGTTGGCACGGTACCGTCTGAACGATGCTGAGGTCGCCTACATGGGTGATGACCTTCCAGACCTTCCTCTGCTGCAACGGGCTGGCCTGGCCATTACGGTTGCCGATGCGCCGGTAGAGGTACGGCGCGTCGCCCACCTGGTGACCTCCCTGCCTGGAGGGAGGGGGGCGGTCCGGGAGGCGGTGGAGTGGCTGCTCAAATCCCAGGGCGTTTGGGATCGAGTGTGCGCGGATTTTCAGAGTAACCGGAACTCGTGAGGAGGGAAACACCCATGCCGCCGGGACGGTATCTGTTTACATCAGAATCGGTCACCGAGGGCCATCCCGACAAGATCGCGGATCAGATCTCCGATGCCGTTTTGGACGCGATCTTCGCCCAGGATCCGTACGGCCGGGTGGCCTGCGAGACCATGGTCACCACCGGCATGGCCTTCGTGGCCGGCGAGATTACCACCAGATGTTACGTCGACATCCCCAGGATCGTGCGGGAAACCATCCGCGATGCCGGGTACACGCGGGCCAAGTACGGTTTCGACTATGAAACTTGCGCGGTGATCACAGCCATTCAGGAGCAGTCTCCGGACATCGCGATGGGGGTGGATATTCAGGGGGCCGGCGACCAGGGACTGATGTTCGGTTATGCCACGCGCGAGACCCCCGAGTTGATGCCCATGCCGATCATGCTGGCCCATAAGCTCTGCCGCAGACTGGCTGAGGCACGGAAGAAGAATATCCTGAATTACCTCCGCCCGGACGGAAAATCTCAAGTCACCGTGGAGTATGTGGACAGGAAGCCCACCCGGGTCACCACCATCGTGGTTGCCGCGCAGCACAGCCCCGATGTGACGCTCCAACAATTGCGGGAAGACATCGTCGAGCAGGTGATCTTGCCGGTCGTCCCCCCCGGGCTCTTGGATTCGGAGCAGGTCGTCTTTCACATCAATCCAACAGGTCGGTTCGTCATTGGTGGACCCAAGGGCGACACGGGACTGACTGGGAGGAAGGTGATTGTCGATACGTATGGAGGGGTCGGAAGCCATGGGGGTGGTGCCTATTCGGGAAAGGATCCGACCAAAGTCGATCGGTCCGCCTCCTATATGGCCCGCTATATCGCCAAGAATATCGTTGCAGCCCAACTCGCAGATAGATGCGAGGTGCAGTTGGCCTACGCCATCGGCATCCCTGAGCCGGTCTCGGTCATGGTCGACACCAAGGGGACGGGGAAGATCCCCGATGAGATTCTCTGCTCCCTGATCCGCAAGCACTTTGAACTCACCCCCGCAGCAATCCTGAAGGTGTTGGACCTGCGTCGGCCTATCTACAGACAGACGGCGGTCTATGGCCACTTCGGCCGCACCGAGCCGGACTTCACGTGGGAGCGGACCGACCGCGCCGAGCATTTGGCGCAAGAGGCGGGGCGGTTCGGCTCCTAAGGTCGCCGAAGGCGACCTGCGAGCAGGCTGGAACGCTCGAAAGCTAGGAGGCTCGGAGGGTCCTTCCACCCTGCCACTTTCTTTCGTCCCAGTCTTGAAGTGTTCTGGTGTTCCAGCCCATTGGCTTTCTAGCGTGCCAGCGTCCTAGCGTCCTAGCCTTCTAGCGGAGGGGAGTGTGGAATACGACGTCGCAGATCTCCGCCTCGCCGACAAAGGGCGTAAACGGATCGAATGGGCCGGGCGGTTCATGCCGGTCCTCGCCCATATCGAGTCGCGATTCAGCAAGGAGAGGCCCCTGCGGGGGATCCGGGTCTCGGCCTGTCTCCATGTGACGACCGAGACGGCCAATCTCCTTCGGGCGCTCAAGGCGGGCGGGGCGCAGGTGGCCCTGTGCGCCAGCAACCCGTTGAGCACGCAGGACGATGTCGCTGCCTCGCTCGTCAAACACCTGCGCGTTCCAGTCTTTGCCCGCAGGGGAGAGGATCGGCGGACCTATTACAAGCATATCCAGAGCGTCTTGGAGATTCGCCCCCATATCACCATGGACGACGGGGCCGATACGATCTCGGTCCTCCATGGCGAGCGGACCGATCTGCTCCCCGGGATTATCGCCGGGACTGAGGAGACCACCACGGGGGTTGTGCGTCTGCGCCGTATGGAGGAGAAGGGGGTTCTCCGGTACCCGATCATCGCCGTCAACGATGCCGATACGAAACACCTCTTTGACAACCGGTATGGGACCGGGCAGAGCACCCTGGATGGCTTACTCCGTGCGACCAATGTTTTGCTGGCCGGCAGGCACGTGGTGGTGTCAGGATACGGCTGGTGTGGCCGCGGCGTGGCGACCCGGGCTCAGGGGATGGGCTCGCACGTCATTGTCACCGAGATAGATCCCGTGCGGGCGCTGGAGGCGGTGATGGACGGGTTCCGCGTCATGCCGATGCGCGAGGCGGTCCGCGTGGGAGAGGTCTTCATCACCGCCACGGGCAACACCCAGGTGGTACGCCGGGAGCACCTCCAGCGGATGCGGGATGGTGCCATCCTGTGCAATGCGGGCCACTTTAATGTGGAGATCGACATCAAGGGGCTTCGATCCTTGGCAAAGAAGCGGCGCATGGTTCGGGAACACGTGGAAGAGTTCACACTGCGGAATGGGCGGCGACTGTATCTGTTGGCCGAGGGGAGGTTGGTCAATCTTGCGGCTGCGGAGGGTCATCCAGCTTCGGTGATGGACATGAGCTTTGCCAACCAGGCCCTGTCGGTGCAGTATGCGGTCCAACACGCCCAGCGACTCGCCAATCGCGTGTACCCGGTGCCGAAAGCGGTGGACGCTCAAGTGGCGCGCCTTAAGCTCGCCTCGATGGGGGTCAAGGTCGATAGCTTGACCGCGGAGCAGCAGCGCTATCTCCGGTCCTGGGAGTCCGGGACCTGAGGCACACCTTAGGACGCTAGAAGGCTAGAAGGCTAGAAGGCTAGAAGGCTAGAAGGCTAGAAGTCTAGAAGGCTAGAAGGCTAGAAGGCTAGAAGGCTAGAGCATCCCAGCATACCAGCTTCCTAGCATTCTAGCGTGGGTTAGATGGGGGGCTGAGCACGGAGCAGGCCGAAGAAGGCGAGGCCCCCAAAGATCAGGTTCGGAAGCCAGACGAGGAGGAGCGGGGAGAGGACCTCATTGCGGGCTAGCTGGAGGCTCACGGAGGAAAGGAACCAGTACAGGAATGCCGCGGTGATGCACGTGCCCATGTGGACGAAGAATCCCTGGCGTCCGATCCGGAACGCAATGACAATCCCCAGGAGCGCCATAACAAAATTGACGGCGAGCGTGGCAGGCTTGGCCGCGAGATCCGCCGCGTAGCGTCGGGCGTCCACCCCACCGCGGGTCAGTCGCTGGATATACCGCTTGAGTTCCACATAGCCCATCTCCTCCACATCCTTCTCGACGACCGCCAGGTCCTCAGGGGTCGCGTCTAACTGGACGGGCATCTCCCGGACCTCGGCGATGCTCATCTCAATCCCCCCTTCCGAGAATCGGTGAATCCGGACGTTCGAGAGAATCCAGCGCCCATCCATCCACCGCCCCCTGGCCGCCTCGATCCGCTCGATCGGCACGAACTCTGGGGAAAACCGGAAAAGAGAGACATCCAGCATGTCGCCCTTCCTGGCGTCCAGGAGGCCGACGTGCAGGATGCGGTCTGGCCCCGCCAGATACCAGATGTCCTGGCTCCGAGTCCGACGAAAGGCGGCATCCTTTTGCATCTGTTGTTGTCGGATCCGCAAGGCAATCTCATTTGCGCCGGGGGCAATCGCTTCCTGGACCACAGAGAGCATGGCAGTGATCGCCAGGGCAAGGAGGACGATGGGGAGAACCGCCCGCAGAGGGTGCAGGCGCGCCATCTGCATGGCGAGAAGCTCATGGTTCCGGTTGAATTTGCCAACGCTGAGAAAGGAGGCAATCAACAGGGCAAAGGGGGCGACGCGGAGGGTCTCCCGCGGGAGCGCGTAGAAGTAGTAGCTCAGGACATCGGACACCGAGGCTCCCCAGGCCACGTACCGGTGAAGCCTCTCGAAGAGGTGGACGAGGAGAGAGGTGGCCACCAAGATCGCGAGGGCGAGGGCGAACAGTTTCAAGAATTCCCGCCCGATGTACCGATCAAGAATGCGGATCATGGTCCTTTCAGCCCCCGGGCTGTGGCCCACGCCCCTCGAAGGGATGTGGGGATCCACGCCTCGCTGTCCCCGCCGATGAAGAGGAGCAGACCGATGCCGCCGAGGAGGAGATTCGGGAGCCAGACACCCCAGAAGGGCGGGATGATGCCATTTTTCCCCATCCCGTGACCGAAGACCATCAGGGCGTAGTAGATGAAGGCCAGCGCAATGGTGACCCCGAGGCTGATCCCCCGACCCGACCGCCGGATACGGATCGCCAGCGGTGTGCCGAGGATGATGAAGACGAGGCAGGCGACGGGAGCGGCGAATCGATGATGGAGGCTGACCAGCAGGTCTGTCGTCTTCCGTCCGGAGGCGCCGGGGTCCTGAATGGCGGCGAGCAATTCAGCGATCGTCAGCTCGTCCGGAATCCTGTCTTTTAGGCCGGCGCTGCGGGGATCACTCACGGAGAGGGGCAACTTCAAGGTCTGAAACCCGGAGACCTGGTAATGGCCCGCCTTCCTCTCGGGGATCACGTGGGCGGAGCCCTCCTGGAGCTCGAGCACTACGGTGGTCTGCCGGTCATCGAGAGCGATGCGACCCCGGCGGGCCGTGATCGTGCGCGGGTTTTGCTCATCTCTGGTGTCGACCACAAAGACCCCCTCCATGATTCCGTTGGCGTCGTCCAGGCGGTTGGCGTACAGAATCAAGCCATGAAAGTCGTCGTTGAAGACCCGTTCCTGGATGCCTATCGTTGCCTGGGTCCGTGTGAGGACAAACACCAGGTCTCGAAAGGCCTGTGCGGCCCAGGGGACGCCATAGATGCTGCTGGTAGCGGTGATGGCCATGGCCACGATGCCGACGCCAAAGGCGGGCAGGGACAGACGGTACAGCCTGCATCCTGCCGCCTTGAGCGCGGTGAGCTCCTGGTCGGAGGCCAGACGGCCGTACGTGGCGATGATCGCGAGGAGAAGGGCCATAGGAGTGGTCCAGACCAGCAGGGGGGGGAAGATATACAGGAAGAGCCAACCGACGCTCCCGAGGGGGACGTGCTTGGTGAGGACAAGCTCGATGAGTTTCAGGAGCTTCTTGGTCAGGAGGACAAAGGTGAAGAATCCGAGTCCGAGGCCCATTGACGTACAGAGCTCGCGGCCGATGTATCGATCGATGACCTTCAGGCCCGCTTTCATGATCTAGGTATCCTAACCGCTCGATCCTCGAAAGTAAAGGATCTCTGTTCTCCGTCCTTCTTCCCGGCCTCTCTGATGAACACCCACCCGCCGATCATCACTCCGTTTCGGCGACCCCTCATCCCGTTGGTGCTGGCCTACAGTATCGGTCTGTTCACCGGACCGTCGCTTCCCTTCCCACCCATGTACCTCCTCTTGGTCACCGTGCTGGTGCTGGGGGCGGGGGCCTTGGCGCTGTGGGCTTCGCGTCCGGTGAGCGCGACTCTGTCGATCCTTGTGGCGATTTTCCTCTTCGGATGTCTTCGATACCTGCAGGCGATCCACCCCCAGGGACGTTTTCACCTCTCGAAGGTCCCCGAGGCGATGCTCACGGGGAGGGTGGGGCTTGAGGGAGTGATCATTTCGCCGCCGGAGGACATCCCGCCCGGAAAGGGCTGGCGGCGGGAAAGACGGATCCGCTTCCTGGTCCGAGTGGAGGAGATTACCCTGGGAGGGGATCGATACCAGACGAGTGGTGGTGCTCGGGTCAGCATCCTTGATCCGGTCCACGAGTATCGATACGGGGAGCGGATCCGGGGGAACTTTCGACTGCGCCACCCGCGAGGATACTGGAACCCCGGAGCGTTTAACTATCGCCGCTATGCCCTGACCAGGGGATTTCAGCTCGAGGGGTGGGGGCGGGAAGGAGAGGAACTCCATCTGCTGGGCCGGGATGGAGGAAATGAGATGCTCCGGGTCGTTGCGGATCTTCGCGAGACGATGCTCAAGAGAATCGGGGCCGATCTCCCACCCGAGGAGGGGGGAGTCCTCAAGGCGATGGTCCTCGGCGACCAATCCGGACTCTCGGAGGAAATCCGCAAGGTCTTTCTCCTGTCGGGCACCTACCACATCCTGGTGATCTCCGGGTTTCAGGTCGGGTTCTTTGCCGGGGTCCTCTTCTTCTTCGCCCGTCTCCTGAAGCTTCCACCACTGGCGGGGAGCCTGATCACCGTCGTTGGCGTCGTCCTCTATACCCTCGTGGCGGGGGGAAGCCCACCGATCGTTCGGGCAGCCCTCATGACCGGCCTGTACCTCTTGGCGGTCATCGCTGGCCGTGGGCGAGACCTCTATAACACGCTCGCCTTGGCCGGGTTCATCCTCCTCTTGTGGAATCCTCTCTCCCTCTTCGACGCAGGCTTCCAGCTGACCTTTGCAGCCACCGGGGCCATCCTGGTCGCGGTCGAGCGGTGGGATCTGAGCCACATCGCCAGGCCGTGGCGGTGGCTCCTCACGTCTCTCGTCGCCTCGGCTGCGGCATCTCTGGGGGTGCTCCCCATCCTTGCCTTCCATTTCAATCGAGCCTCCGTGACCGGCATCCTGGCGAATCTGGTCATCGTGCCCCTCGGCGGCCTCGTGACCGCGTTGGGCATGGGTTATAGTCTGCTCCTCCTGCTCGTCCGAGAGGGATTTCTCCCCGTCCAAATTGTCGTCCTCGCCCTGACCAAGACAGCAATCCAGGCGGCGCAGGCCTTTGCCGCTCTCCCCCTCGCCTCTGTCCGACTCTACACCCCGACCCCCCTCATGGTGGTCACATACTTCGCCACGTTAGTCCTGTTGCTCGTCCCGGTCTTCCGGCGCAGGGGCCTTGCAATAGCCCTTTGTTTTGTGTTCCTCCTCGGACAGATCGGATGGAAATGCCTGGACCGCGGAGGGGAGTTTCAGGCGACCTTCCTGGATGTGGGCCAAGGAGATGCAATCTTCTTGGAGCTCGCCGATGGGAAATCGATCTTGGTGGACGGGGGCGGGACCTTTGATGACCGCTTCGATATTGGAGAACAGGTCGTTGCGCCCTACCTCTGGTATCGCTGGATCCGTCGGGTCGACGTGGTGGTGCTGACCCATCCTCAATTTGACCATCTGGCAGGCCTCAAGGCGGTCCTGGAGAATTTCCCCGTGGGGGAGGTGTGGGAAAGCGGCTATCCCTCTTACGACTCGACGTACCTGTGGCTCCAGGACTTTGTCCGGGAAAGGCAGATCCGTTTACGACGGATCACCCGCGGGGAGCGCATTGCCCTTGGACCCGGCGTCGTGGTGACGGCGCTCCATCCGCCCCGGCCCTTCTTCATCCCCCGGAAGGGACGCGCCAGAACCATGGCCAATAACAACTCCCTCGTTCTCCGCATCGATCACCGGCAGCTTCGCCTGCTCCTCACCGGCGATATCGAGGGGGAGGGCGAGGCGTCGCTCCTTGATGGCGGCCTCACGCTCGACGCCGATCTGCTCAAGGTCCCTCATCACGGAAGCCGGGGGTCGAGTTCCGCCGCGTTTCTCCGCGGGGTGAGGCCCCGGTGGGCGGTCATTCAGGCAGGGGACCGGAATCCCTTTGGGCATCCGCACCACGAAACCCTCGCTCGGTACGAGGCACAGGGGGTTCAGGTCTTTCGGACCGATCGGGATGGGGCAGTCACCTTTGCGTTGCGGGATGGTGCGGTGACGTCCAGGACCTATCGGCAGGAACTGGGCGTCTGGGCGGGGGAGTGAATCCGACTTCGCTGGCAGGCGAGAGGTTTGACAAGGGAGAGGGGCTATGTTAAGAGGAGGCTGTGGAGTTACGAACGCCGCGCATCTACAGCGTCAGTGAGCTGACCGCCGAGCTCAAGGCCCTCCTCGAAAACACATTCACCGGGGTCTGGGTCGAGGGGGAGATCTCCAACTTCAAGCACCACACCTCGGGCCATATGTACTTTACCCTCAAGGACGAGCGGGGGCAGCTCCGCGCGGTCATGTTCCGGGGGAGCAACCGGGGGCTCCAGTTTCGGCCCGAGGATGGTTTGGCGGTTATCGTCTTTGGCAATGTGACCATCTACGAGCCCCGAGGGGAGTACCAGGTCTATGTAGAATGCATGGAGCCCAAGGGGCTCGGCGCGCTGCAGCTCGCCTTTGAGCAGCTGAAGACCCGCCTGGAGGCCGAGGGGCTCTTTGACCCCGCGCGGAAGCGACCCATCCCACTCCTTCCCAAGAAGATCGGCGTCGTCACGTCCCCGAGTGGTGCGGCGATCCGGGACATCCTCCAGATCATCCACCGACGGTTTGCCAACGTCCAGGTCCTCATCTTCCCCGTCAGGGTTCAGGGGGAGGGGGCCGCGGCCGAAATCGTGGAAGGAGTCGAGTTCCTGAACAAACGGGGGGATCTGGATGTTCTCATCGTGGCGCGGGGCGGAGGATCCATCGAGGACCTCTGGGCCTTTAACGAAGAGGTGGTCGCCCGCGCTATCTACGCCTCCCAGACGCCGGTGATCTCCGCGGTGGGCCATGAGACCGACTTCACCATTGCCGACTTCGTGGCCGATGTCCGTGCCCCGACCCCCTCGGCGGCCGCCGAGCTCGTCATCTCGCGAAAGGCAGAACTCAGCCAGCGGGTAGACGATCTCTTCAGCCGACTGGTGAGTCATATGCGGTACCGGGCCGAAAGGAGTGGAGAGCGACTGCGAAGTCTCGAGCGGCACCTCAGGCTGCTCAGCCCCCTCGAGCGGGTGAAGGGGCAGCGGGAGCGGCTCAGAGACGGGGCGCTGGCGCTTCAATCCTCGATGAGCCATCGCCTCGCGCTGTGGCGGGGGGAGCTCAGGACCGCGGCGGCGCGGCTCGATTCGCTCAGCCCCTTGGCCATCCTGGCCCGCGGATACAGCGTCTGCCGGCGACTTCCCGATCTCAGCATCCTGACGCGTGCCGCCTCCGTCGCGGAGGGGGAGCGCGTGGAGGTGCTGCTCCACCAGGGGGGACTGATCTGTCGGGTCGAGGAACAGCGGCAATAGGGGTGCACAGGCCTCTTTCGGTGATCGACACGCGATGGCACGGGGAACGGGATGGCGGACGAGAAAGAGATACAATTCGAGGAGGCCCTGACGAGACTTGAGGCGGTCGTGAATCGTCTGGAGTCGGGCGAGTTGCCCCTGGAGGAGTCACTCCGTCTCTTCGAGGAAGGAGTGCATCTCACCAAGGTCTGCACGCATCGCCTAGAGGAGGCCGAGCGGAGGGTTACGATCCTCCTGAAGAATGAGCGAGGCGAGATCGCGGAGGCGCCCTTTAAAGAAGGGCAGGAGTAGTGGAAGCCAGGTGGCTGACCCAATACACCCCATCAACCCAAAGAACCCACGAAAGCGGTTGGATCAGCGGCTGGTAGACGAGGGGCTGGTCGAGAGCCGAGAGCGCGCACGAGGACTGATCCTCGCCGGCCAGGTGCGAGTGGATGGCCGACGGGTCGATAAGCCGGGCACCCTGATTGGATCAGAAGCGGCAGTGACCATTGCCGGCCCGGAGCACCCCTTCGTCGGTCGGGGGGGCGTCAAGCTTCGGGCCGCGCTCGATGCCTTCGGCGTCGACGTCAGCGAAAAGGTCTGTCTCGACGTCGGGGCGGGGACCGGCGGTTTTACCGATTGTCTCCTTCAGGCTGGGGCGGCGAACGTTATCGCCGTGGATGTGGGCCACGGCCACCTGCACCCGCGTCTCCGGCACGATCCCCGGGTGATTTTTCTCGAACGGGTCAATGTCCGGCATCTGACCAGCCGCCACCTGCCTGTGCGACCTCATCTGGCGGTGATCGACGTTGCCTTCATCTCCCTCACACTCGTGATTCCAGTGATCGCGGACCTGCTCCTTCCCGACGGCGACATCGTTGCCTTGATCAAGCCGCAATTTGAAGTGGGAAAAGGAGAGGTGGGGAAGGGGGGGGTCGTCCGCGATCCGCGCCAGCATGGACGTGTGATCCGCAAGGTGGCCCGGTGCGCGCACGGGCTCGGTATGGTGGTCAGGGGCCTCTGTCCATCCCCGATCCTCGGGGCCAAGGGGAATCGCGAGTTCTTCCTCTACCTGGCGAAGAGCAGCGCGAGGCCGGGGGGCATCGGCGATGTCGAACGCTTGATCGAAGAGATGGTTGGCTCGGCCAGCGGGGAGGTCCTCGAACAGAAGGCTCGTTGAGGTCTGGGATGGCAACGAAAGTCTTCAAACGCGTGGGCATCGTGGCAAAACCACACCGGCCGGAGGCCCGGGAAGTGGTCGAGCACCTGATCAGCTGGCTCAGAGCGAAAGACCGCGAGGTCGTCCTGGATGCGGACACGGCGGCGCTTGTCGGGGCAGAGGCGACCGTGGTACCCAAGACCGATGTCCCGAGAATGGCAGACCTCGTCGTGGTGCTCGGCGGGGATGGGACGTTACTCTCGGTGGCCAGGTTGGTGGAGTCGGAGGAGATCCCGATCCTTGGGGTCAACCTCGGGGGATTGGGTTTCCTGACGGCGATGACGCTGGATGAGCTCTACCCGGTCCTGGGGGCGGTCCTGGAGGGGAAGTATCGGGGAAGTCGCCGGATGCTCCTCCAGGTGACGGTGGAGCGTCAGGAAAAGAGGGTTGCTGAATATGTCGTCTTGAACGATGCGGTGATCACGAAGGGGGCACTCTCCCGTATCGTCGAGCTCGAGATCTACATAGAACAGGAATACGTGACCGCGTATCGCGCTGATGGTCTCATCGTGTGTACGCCGACCGGCTCCACCGCCTACGGCCTCTCCGCCGGCGGGCCGATCGTTTTTCCCACTATGCGTGCGCTCATCCTGGTCCCGATCTGTCCTCACGGCCTGACAAACCGTCCACTGGTGGTTCCGGAAGAGGTGGGGGTGCGGGTGGCCCTCGAATCCCAGGGTGAAGATGTGTATCTCACCCTGGACGGGCAGGTGGGTTTCCCTCTTCGGTATCGGGATCTGATCGAGATTCGGCGGGCGGACCGGGAGATCACCCTGATCGTTTCCCCGAAGAAGAGCTATTACGAGATCCTTCGGTCAAAGCTCAAGTGGGGCGAAAGATAACCGAACGACAGTGATTGGTGGTTAGTGATTAGTGATTCACTCATCACCAGGGGTTTCCACGGTGTTGCGCGAAATCGCCATCCGACACTTTACCGTCGTTGATCAGGTGCGGGCGAATTTCGGCTTCGGCCTGAATGTGCTGACGGGCGAGACGGGGGCCGGCAAGTCGATTGTCATCAGTGCCCTGAGCCTGGCCCTGGGGGCGCGAGGGGATACCGAGCTGATCCGATCTGGAGAGGGAGAGGCAGTGGTCGAGGCCGCCTTTGCGATTCCCGATGCCGGCCCCGTGCAGGATCTCCTCGCTGCACAGGGAATCCCCATGCCGGAGGAGGACGACCTTGTCGTGCGGCGCCACCTGGCCCGGGAGGGGAGGAGCCGCGCCTACGTGAACGGGACGATGACAGGAGTGGCCATGGTCAAGGCGCTGGGGGAGCATCTGGTCGATATCCTTGGCCAGCACGAGAGCGTGCTCTTGCAGAATCCCCGGCGCCATTTGGAGCTGCTGGATGCCTTTGGGGTTCTCACGGAAGAGGTCCAGGACTATCAGGCCCTCTATCGCCGATGGCAGGCGCTCAACGCAGAGCGGGACGCACTCCAGCAGGGCGAACGGGAAAAGGCCCAGCGCAAGGATCTGCTGGAACACCAGATCCGGGAGATCGATGCCGCACATCTCACCGAGGGAGAGGAGGAGGCGGTGCAGGCCGAGCGCGCCATCCTCACCCATCACGAGAAGCTCCTCCTGGCGGTGGAGGAGGCCTATGGGCGTCTTGAGGGGGACGAGCGAGGGATGCTTTCGACACTCTTCGCTGTTGAGGCCCGCCTCCGGGAGGCCGGACGGATTGACGCACGCCTTTCCCCGGTGGGGGCGATGGCCGACGAGGCGAAGACCCTGCTGAAGGAGGTGGTTCTCGCCCTTCGGGACTACCGGGACCGGCTCGACTTCGATCCTCGTCGGCTCGAGGCCATTGAGGAGCGCCTCCACATCCTCAGTCGTCTGAAGAAAAAATATGGAGTTACTGCCGGCGAAATTCTCGCGTATGGAGAACGGGCCGCCCTCGAACTCAAGCGGTTGGAGGGAGCGGAGGAGCGACTGGTGAGTCTCGACGGGGAGATCCGGGGTGCGGAAGAAGCGCTCTGGGAACGGGGGGAGCGCCTCTCGAGCGGGAGAGCAGAGGCGGCGAAGCGGCTCGCCCAGGCGGTGGTGGGTGAACTCAAGCAGCTGGGGATGGCGCGGGCCGATTTCCGCGTGGAGCTCAAGCGGGTTGCGGGAGAGGATCGGCGAGGGTCGCTCCGGCCGACCGGCCTAGAAGAGGCAGAGTTCCTCTTTGCGCCGAATCCCGGCGAGGGCTTCAGACCGCTCGGAAAGATCGCCTCGGGGGGTGAGCTCAGCCGGACCATGCTGGCCCTCAAAAACATTTTGGCCTCCGTGGACCAAACCCCCACCCTGCTCTTCGATGAGGTGGATGCGGGGATCGGCGGGAGCATGGCGGAGGTGGTCGGCAAGAAGCTCTGGAGGGTCAGTCGAGAGCGCCAGGTCATCTGCATTACCCATCTCCCCCAGATCGCGGCCTTTGCCGATGTGCACCTCCGGGTCGAGAAAAAGGTGGAGCGAGGGCGGACCGAGGCCCGGGTGCTCCCCCTTGCCGAAGAGGAGCGGGTGGAAGAGCTGGGTCGTATGCTCGGGGGGTCGGAAAAATCCACGACCCCCTTCAAGCACGCCCGCGAGTTGTTGCGGGCTGCAGCGAGCTGGAAGCAACAGCAGCGGAAGGGTGCAGGATGACGGGCCGCATCGGGGGCAGCAGATGACGGGGGAGGAGCGTGTTCTTCTTTACCGATCGCTCGGAGCTTCCCTCGTCTTGCACCTGCTCTCTGCGGTCTTCCTCTGGAAGACCCAGATCCCGACCCCCTATCTCCCGGCCCCCTCTCCCTTGATGGTCCGTCTGCTTCCTCCGAGTGAGATCCCCCGGTTCATCGATCAACCGGAGGCTCCAGAGGCAGCCGGGCCGGTGAAGAGCAAGGATATCTCCCAGGTCGCGAGTGAGGCCCGGGGTCCCGGAAGGGTTCCGGGCCCGGCGACCACCCCCGAAAGCTCAGGGATTCCGAAGCCCGGACGTGCTTCGCCTTCTCCCGAGGCTGGAAGGGTTGCAGAACCGCCCGCCTCGCCTCCCGTCCCCCGGCAATCCGCCCCGCCGCCGGCTCCCACATCCGAGCCCGCCGGAGAATCGCAATCCCTGGCGCGGCCGGATTCGTCCACGAGCCCGCCCACCGCTCATCGTCCCTCCCTCCGAGAAGAGATCGCAAAGTTGGGGAGGCGGGGAGCTTCCGTGGAAGGGCAAGGCGTGGACGCCGGACAGGGGGGGGATACCGGAACCGGCGAACGCATCGTTTCACTGGAGACCAAGAGTTCGGAGTTTGCCCCCTACCTTGCCGACGTCAAGCGTCGGATCGAGCGACATTGGCAGATTCCGCTGTACGCGAGACAAACTGGTCTCACTGGAAACCTCGTCCTGGTCTTTAGCATCACCCCGGAAGGAGGTCTGGCCCAGGTCAAGATCACCGAAAGCTCCGGGACGTCCGTCCTGGATGACGCGGCGGTCGAGGCCGTACGGGCCGCGGCGCCCTATGGCCCCTTTCCGTCCAAGTTCACCTTTCAGCGTCTCACCATTGTTGGAAATTTTCGCTACGTTGACCTGGGCAGACCGATGAGACCGTCTCACTAAAGCAAACGCACAGAGTGCGTTTGCTTTGGAGCAATGGAGCAGTGGAACAATAGAGTGATTTTGGGGGAAATGCTCCATTGCGGTCCAATGTTCTATTGCTCTGAGGCAGTCCCCCATGTCGCAAGCGCTTCCTCAAGACCGGTAAAGGAAGGAGATTCTTGAAGAGACGACTCGCTGGATTCCTGTTGGGTAATAGGCACAGCACGTTGGAACGGCACTAGACCGGGCCGATGGCGATCACGCCAATCGATCGGACTCTTCGCCTCCTGACCCTCCTTGCCGCACGTCTCCTCACGCCCCTCTTCCCACCTCTGCCATCCCGCCTGACCTTGCAGCGGAGCGGGCGACAGACGGTCGTCGGTCTCGACGGGCCCGTCGCGATCTCGCGCGACCGCCTCGGGATCCCCACCATCCACGCCCGGGCCGCCTCCGACCTCTTTTTCGGCTTTGGTTACGCCATGGCCCAGGACCGGCTGTGGCAGATGGATCTTTATCGACGGCTGGCTCGAGGCCAGCTCGCGGAGATCCTGGGGGATCGGCCGCTTGGCGTGAGACCCGGCGCTCGCCTCCAGCCTGCTTCCGTCGTTCAGCTGGACTCCCTGCACCGCGCCTTGGGCTTTGTTCGCGTGGCGCACGCGTCTTACGGGATCATTTCCCCCGAGGCACGCTCGGTCCTCGAGCGGTATGCCGCTGGTGTCAACGCCGTCGTGGCCTTGATGCAGGAAGCACGATGCCTTCCTCCGGAGTTTTATCTGCTCGGGTACGAACCCGAGCCCTGGAGACCCCAAGACAGTCTGGCGGTGGGCCGTTTCATCGCTTGGATGCTGTGTTTCGCTGCCAGGGCGGAGCTCGTGCTGGGGGCGTTCGCCACACGACCGGATCTCTTTCCCCTCTTGCCGATGACCCCGGAGGGGGAGCCGGTAATCGTGGCGGGGGAAGGCTTTTTGGGTGGCGGTATCGGCGGCAGCAACAGTTGGGTGGTCGGGCCCGGCCGGACACAGAGCGGCCATCCCCTGCTCTGTAATGATCCGCACCTGCCGATGGGCCTGCCCTGCCTCTTCTGCCAGGTTTCCCTCAGAGGGGCGGGATACCATGTGGGGGGAGCAACTGTTCCCGGCATTCCAACCATCATCATCGGGGCGAATGCGAAGGTAGCCTGGGGCGTCACCTCGGCCATGCCCGACGATGCCGACGTATACCGGGAGACCCTTCACCCGTCAGATCCGCACTTGTACGCTTTCCAGGGGGAGTGGCGCCGCCTGAAGGCGGAGGTGGAGGAAATCCGGGTGCGTAACGGTCCGGCGCGCCGCATCGCCATACGGTACATCCCGCATGGCGGTGCCGACTGCCCCCTGCTCAGCGATATCCTCCCGCTCGATACGCCGCTCTCCCTCCGCTGGACGGGGCTCGAGCCCTCGCGAGACATGGATGCCGTGCTCAAAATCTCCCGGGCGAAAGACCTGGAGGAGTTTCGGGACGCGCTCCGGGACTTCGCCCTGCCCGCCCAGAATTTTCTCTATGCCGACCAGAGGGGAAACTACGCCTACTTCTGCGCCGGGCGTTTTCCGAGGCGCCGAAAGGGAGACGGCCCCTTTCCCGTCGACGGGTCCTCCGGGGCCTCAGAGTGGCAGGGGGACATCCCTTTCGACGAACTTCCCTCCCTGATCAACCCCCCCTCCGGCCTGATCGCGACCGCCAATCACCGGATCGTGGATGAGACGTATCCGCATCAACTGACGTATCTGTGGGAGCCCGGATATCGGGCCCGACGGATCATCGAGCTGCTCGAGCGGGGGGGGCTCGACGTGGCGGACATGGCGGCGATCCAAGGGGATGTGGTGTCACTCCAGGCCAGGGCGGTGGTCAGACAGGTACTTGCCCCGGTGGCCGGGGAGCTCACGGGCAAGGCGAGACAGGGTGCGGATCGACTCCTGCAGTGGGATTGTCGAATGGCGGCGGAGAGTGGAGAGGCGGCACTCTACCAAGTCTTTTACGAGCGCCTGCGCTTCTTGGTCTTCGCCGATCGGCTCAACCAGGTCGCTCCAGAGCTCTATCGGGGCTACTTCTCGCTGCTGCATCTGCCGGTCAATCCCGTGGCTCGGATCCTGGAGGAGGGTGGTCCTGAGTGGATGCCCGGAGGGCGGGCGGTTGTCGTGGGGCGGGCGCTCGAGGAGGCGGTGGCGTTTCTCGAGGGGGAGCTCGGAGCTGAAGAGCGATGGGCCTGGGGTGCCCTTCATGCCTTGACCCTGCGACACCCGCTGGGCGCCGGTCGAGATTGGAGAAGTCGCCTCCTGAACCGGATTTTGCGATTCAACCGCGGCCCCTTTCCTCATCCGGGGGATGGGATGACGGTCAATGTGGCCGCCTATCTCCTTTCCCATCCCTTTGAGCCCGGTGTGGGACCCGCCTACCGACAGATCGTGGACCTCGGAAGCCCCGACCAGTCCCTCTGGGTTATTCCGGGTGGAAGCTCGGGGGATCCTCTCTCTCGCCATTACGCCGATCAGCTACCCGACTGGCGGCACGGAAGGTACCACCCCATGATGCCGGAGGCGGCATCCGTCTTCGAGGTCTTGGAGCTCACCCCGAGCAGCCGGGAAAGACTTTGACTCAGCCGCTCAGGCAGTGGTATAAGGCGGGCGGATTATGCACGAGCGGGAATCGGAAGGCATCGGGTATTTTCTCGGCCGGCAACTCTTTGGCGTCTTCGAGGTCGAAGAGTGGCAGGTCCAGGGTGCGGCCGTTCGGTTTCGGGGCAATCTGCTGGCCCAACCTGAAACCGCCCTGACGATCCTGCGGCAGCGACTCGAGCCGGTCGGATTTCTCCCGCTCCTCTCCAGCCCACGCGAGATCCTCATCCTCCCCATGCCTGCAGGGGTACAGCGTGGAGTGACCGAGAAGCCCTGGCCCCAGATCCTCCTCTTCGTCATCACCATCTTCACCACCCTTTTCGTCGGCGCCCTGGGGCAGGGGGCTGATCCTTTCAGTGATCCGACCAGTCTCCTGGTGGGCCTGCCGTTTTCCGTAAGCCTCCTCTCGATCCTGGGCGTTCACGAGATGGGCCACTATTTGACGGCAAGGCGGTACGGCGTCCAGGTGACTCTTCCGTATTTCATTCCCGCGCCCGTCGGTCTCGGCACCTTCGGGGCCTTCATCAAGATGAAATCTCCGGTCATTGACCGGCGCAGCCTGTTCGATATCGGGATCGCGGGCCCATTGGCCGGCCTTGCTCTCGCTATACCCGTCTTGATGATCGGGCTCCGCCTCTCCGAGATCGTTCCCAGCGGGGGGAGGATGGGTATCTCGCTGGGATCACCCCTCCTATTTATGTTAGTGCAGCAGATGGTCTTGGGGACAATCCCGGAGGGGATGGATGTCTTGCTGCACCCGGTGGCCTTCGCCGGGTGGATCGGCCTCTTTGTCACCGCACTGAACCTCCTCCCCCTCGGACAGCTCGACGGGGGGCATATTGCGTATGCCCTGGTGGGCCGGCAGTCGGAAAAGCTGGCATTCGTCACCGCCGTTGTGTTGGCCCTTCTCGGGCTGACCTTCTGGCTCGGCTGGCTCTTCTGGGCCTTCCTGGGGTTCATGCTTGGTTTCAAGCATCCCCAGCCCATGAACGACGTGACCCCCCTCGACCCCACGCGGCGCCTCTTGGCCCTCGGCGCCCTGATCCTCCTCCTCTGTCTGATCACCCCTTCTCCCTTTATGTCCCCGGAGTTTTAAGGGAGCACGGTGGGAAGCGGCGGTCATCGAAATGACCGACCGATACTCTCACCGCGCGACGAGATTGCGAGGGTCTTGGGGGAACGAGTTGACCGGGCGATAGGGCGAGAAAATCAATTACTCCAGGAGGCTCTCCAGGCTTGGGTCCGTGGGTCGCGTCCGAAGATGATTGCCCGAGTCCAGGGGTACGAGTGGTCGGGGGAGATGCCGTATGCAAAGGTGTCAGAGAAGTCGTGGGCCGCGAAGAATCGGACGACACCCTCCGCCTCTTCTGGTCCCCGGAGATGGGCCAGTGCTGCGGCATACCCGAGGGCAAACCCGGGCGCGAAATAAGGGCTGACTCCTGAGGTTTCGCCTGGGAAATCGAGGTCCATCGCCCGACCCTCCTTGTGGTGACACTGAGAGACACTGCAGGGTATGTGCCAAGAAGGGATCGAAGCCACCCCTGGCTTGGGGAAAGGAGTGCAAGGCACTTGAATTCAGGGGAGGGATGGGTTAGTACCGTTCCAACTATGTATTTCCAGCTCTTTGCCGCCGACATGCGCAGCCGTTCTAGCAAGGCAGGCTGTTCAGATTCAGCTCAGTAAGCTGGAACGGCACGAGAACGCCCGCCGAGGGGGCACCGGGGGGGTGCGTGAGATCAAGCGGACTGGCGGCGGCTGAAGCGACGAGAGTGGTGCCGAAGGGGGGACTCGAACCCCCACAGGCTTACGCCCACATGACCCTGAATCATGCGCGTCTACCAATTCCGCCACTTCGGCAACACGTGGTATCTCCCTATCTCTAAAGAGGGGAGCGGAAAAAGTCAACGGGAAAGTTGGCTGTCCCAAAGGGCTCGGGGAGTGGGCCTTCGCTGGCGGAACACTGTGCCTCCTGCCCGGCGCCCCCAATGGAGACTGTGCAGTTATCAGCCAGGGCTGGACGAATACAAGACGCAAAGTGGGGGCTGGGGTTGCCCAAGAGGGCAGGGGGAGGCGATGGAACTCGTGGATGATCAGATGTGTTTTGTGTGCGGGAAGAAGAATCCTGCCGGGCTCCATCTCGACTTCGAGCTCGTTGGCCAGACGCAGGTACGCACGAGCTTTCTCCCAACACCGGCGTTCCAGGGCTTCCGGGACATCGTCCACGGAGGCATCATCGCTACCATCCTCGACGAGGTGATGGTGAATGGGTGTTGGCTCCGCGGCGTGAGGGTCGTGACCGGCAAGTTGGAGGTCCGGCTCAGGCGGCCCGCCAGGGTGGGCGAGCGTCTTCACTTTGCCGGGAGAATTCTCCGAGATGGGCGGAGAACAGTCGAGGTGGAGAGTCAGGCAGCCACGGCCGAGGGTGTGGTCGTGGCTGAAGCCCGGGGAGTGCTGGTGAAGGTGGAATCTTGAGGATCATCACCCTGCTCACCGATTTTGGACACGCCGATCCCTTCGTCGGGATCATGAAGGGGGTGATCCTGGGCATCAACCCCCGGGTGCAGATCGTCGATCTGTGTCACGGGGTCTCACCCCAGGATGTGCTCGAGGCGGCGTTTCTCCTCAAATGTTCATACCGGTACTTTCCCAAGGGGACCATTCATCTGGTGGTGGTTGACCCCGGCGTGGGAGGCATGCGCAAGGGTCTCGTGGCCGAGGGCAGGCATGGGTACTACGTTGCGCCCGACAACGGGGTCTTGAGCTATCTGTTCGCCTCGGGTGAGATCCGCCGGGTCGTGGAGATCACTGCGGAAGCGTATCTTCTCCATCCGGTGAGCCAGACCTTTCACGGGCGGGACGTCTTTGCTCCGGTGGCAGGACATCTGTCGCGTCGGAGCGGCATTGATCGCTTTGGACAGGCCACGAGGCGCCCTGTGCGCCTCCGCCTGCCGGTCTCGACGAAAAAAAGTGCTCGGGTCCTTGTGGGCTCTATCCTCCATGTGGATCGGTTTGGGAATCTCATTACGAACATCTCAGGCCGCGAGATCTCGGCCCTGCACCCGGAGAGGGGGATCACGGTCTCGATCAAAGGCCGGACGATGCATGGCCTGGAGCAGAGCTATGACCGCCTCAAGCCAGGCGAGACGGGAACCATCCTCGGGAGTGCCGGCTATCTGGAAATCTTCGCGAACCAGCGGAGCGCAGCGCGTCTCCTGAAGGCGGGGCGGGGGGTGGCGGTCCGGGTGGAGGGTGGAAGGCGGCACAAGCGCGGCTGAGCGGTCTCGGGTGTCAGGTCTTGGGCCACTAGGCCACTCACCACTAGTCACCTTGTCACAGTCCGTCACCGGCGAGCCGTTGTCGAAGTCCAGACAATCCAGAGGCGGAGCAAGGGGATCATCAGCAGCAGGAGGGTCCATCCTACCGCTCCGGCCAGAACTCCCTGCTCGCCATACAACCACTCGATTCCCGTCGGTTCCCGCAGCAGGAGACCGGCGGTCTTCACGAGAAAGACCCAGCCGGCGTGCAGCCCGATGGCGAAGGGGAGCGAATCGGTCCAGAGATAGGCATAGGCAAGGAGCATACCGAGCAGCAACAGGCCGATGAAGGGGAAGAAGACCTCCGGTCGCCCGAGCGGACGGAAGTGCGCCCCCAGGGCCTGGAGGCCCACGCCCAGGTGAAGGCCGGGGGTGACCGGGACGGGGGCGCGGAGAAAGTGAACGGCGGAGAAAAGGGCACTGCCCCACACCACCGCACCGAACCTTGACCCATCACGCAGGAATCCCCCCAGCAGGTACCCACGGAAAATCGTTTCTTCCACGACTCCCACGACGAGGGCGCTGGTGAGGGCGCGGCCGGCGCGCCAGGACCAGTCTGCCGGAACGGCTGGCGCGAGCGAACGTTCGCCCAGCAGGATGAAGATTGCAAGGAAGAGGGCGAAGGAAAAGCACCCGAGCATGAAGCCGCTTCCGAGCTGGCGCGCGGGACGGCTCCCGGCCCCGATGCCTCTCAAGGAAATCGGCCCCAGCCACTTCCGTCCGAGGGCGCCCAAGAACAGGGTAAGCAGCAGAAGGAGACGGCGGTAGATTCGCCCAAAGTCGTAGGAGCCGCCCGTGGTGTCAAAACCGAAGAGTGCTGAGGAGGGGAAGGCCTGCAGGAACCACTCGACCGCTCCCTTGATGAGGGGAGCAGTGAGCACACTCAGGCCGATGACCCCCATCAACAGGCAGGCGAGCCAACCGGGAAATCGCACAGCGGTCCCTCCCTGGGCCTCATGGGGGCGCATTATATCAGAGGGGTGTAACGGGTCAACGCCCGTGCCATCTTGGCATAGTTCGTGCAAATATAGGCAATTTCATGGAATAAGGCGGCAATCGATGTCGGGTGGCATGTTGAGTACGAGGGTCCTCAGAGACTTCAGGACAATCGGGCTGCTGTTGTTGCTCATCGTGGCGATCCCACCCTCGGGGGAGACGGCGGGCTTCACCGAGGTGCGAGAGGCCGTCGCGCTCTGGCAGCGAGTGTTTGGAAGAGTGCCGGCCCTCGAACAGTTCATTCAGGGGGGCAAGCCACCGGACGCCTCGACCATCGCGCTGCTCACGGCGAACCTGCAGGACGTGGGCCGGCAAGAGGCCTCGAATCCTTTTTTGCCCCTCGCCAGGGGAGCCCTGTCCATTCTGACCAAGGGGGGAGGCGTCTCAGCTGCTCTCGCCGAGGCCTCTCAACGGGCGGGGAACCGCGTGGCTGTTCGGTGGCTGCTCTATCGAGCGTTTCTCCGCCTGGGCGAGGACCGGGCGGCAGATCACGAGCTGCGACAGATTCGGGAGGTTCGGGACCGGTTGGGTCTCGATCGCATTGCCTATCTGGGCTGGCACCTGGTGCACTCGGCCGGGGTGCTCTCCGCACGGAACGATCTACCCGGGGCGGAGAGGGCGTTGGACTTGGCGGAAGAGTTTGACCCAGCCCTCCCCGAGGTCTTCTTCGCCCGGGCCCGGGTCCTGCTGGGCCGCGGCAATCCGGGGGGGCTTCTGGCTCTGATGCGGGGCTGGTGGCTCAGCCTGACCTCGCCCTTGTATGGGCCGAGCCACTGGGCGAATATCCTAGCCTCTCTCCTGCTGGCACTCCCCGTCGCTCTCTTGCTGGTAGGGGTCTTACTCGTCCTGCGGGTGTCACCCCTCTTTCAACATGACGTCGCCGAGTGGGGGCGACGACGACTGTCCCCTGCGACTCAGGTGCTCTTCCTCATGATGCTGTACCTGCTTCCCGTCATCCTCGGGTTCGGTCTGCTCCCCGCCGTCATGGTGACTCTCGTGCCCCTCGGGATCTACCTCAAGGGTCGAGAACGCGCACTCTGGATCGTCTTGGTCCTCTCCCTCCTGCTCCTTCCGGGGGGACATCGTCTCCTCGCCAGCCTGATCACCGGCACGACCTCCCCCCAATTTGTCGCGTTGCTCACGCTCGAGGAGGGGGATCTTGAAGCCGCCACAGAGGCCACGCTGCTCCGCTGGGCGGACGAGGCCCCCCAGGACCCCGTGCCGCGGTTTTCTCTCGGCCGGATGTATCGGCTTCGGGGTGAGTTTGCGCGCGGGATCGAGCGGTACTCCCAGGTAAAGGGTGGTGGGGCGCTTCAGGCGGCGAGCTGGACCAACCGGGGAAACCTGGCCTTCCTCGCGGGGGACCTGGCCCAGGCAGAGGCCGCCTACGAAAAGGCCATTGCCTTGAGTCCAGACCTGGCCTATCCGCACTTCAATCTGAGCCAGTTGTTCACGGAGCGGCTCCTCTTGGACCAGGCGGAACAGGAGTATGCGCGGGCAATCCTCACGCTGCCATCCCTGCAATCTCGTATTCGACGGGCGGGAGCGGAGGGGAGAAAGCGGGTCATCCTCGACGCACCGCTTCCGGTGACAGACCTCTGGCACCGGATTCTCGTCTTCGATGCGCCATCCCCGGAGATGGTGGAGATGTTGTGGGGCGGAAGATTTCTGAGGGTCTCCCTGTCCCAACTTCCCTGGGCGGTGGGGGGGTATCTCGTGACCTTCGTGGGGATTCTGTGGTTGCGGAAGCGGCGGAGGTTTGCCCGGGCGTGTCAGGAATGCGGCAGGGTCTTCTGCCCCCGGTGCCAGCGGCTGCTGGGCGAGGTCCGGTTCTGCACCCGCTGTGCGATTATTCAGCGGTCGCGGGCAGGGGAGATGCCTCGCATGATCAAGAGTCTTCCCTTCGAAGAGATGAAGCGGCCGTCGAAGTTGCTCGAGGTTGCCCTTGCGCTCATCCCGGGGGTTGAGGGGCTCTACCGGGGGCGGACCTTCAAGGGTTTTGTGTTGCTCACCGCCACGGTCTTGGCTGTCTCCCCGCTCCTCGGACAACTCCTCGCCCCGGCGACGTATCTTCCCGGCATATCGCTCCCGTACCACGGATCTCTGAGCATCCTCGTGCTCCTCTCCGTCTACCTCGTCAGCGCGTTCACGTTCAGCCGCGGTCGCTCAAGGTGGGGGGGTGGGCGATGGCGCTAGAGGGGACACTCCAAGACTTTGCCCTGGTCGATATCCTCCAGCTGATCGGCATGCAGCGAAAGACCGGCGTCCTCACCCTGACGAGGAAAGACGAAACCCTCAACGTTGTCGTACAGGACGGCATGGTGGTTTGGGCGGCCCCCCCCGACGAGGTTTTCGAGGCGAACCTGGGCCGGGTTCTGACTCGCCGTGAACTCACCACGCGGGAGCGGTGGGAAGAGGTGCAGCAGATGCGGGCCCGCAAGGGACAGCGCCTGGTCCCCTTCCTCCTGGAGGGGCAGTTGGTCTCCCCTCGCGATATCGAAAAGGTGGTGCAGCGCCTGGTGCGCGAAACCCTCTACCAGGCCCTCCGTTGGCGGGATGGGAAGTATACATTTGCCGCTGAAACGCAGGTGGACCTGAGTCGAGGTCAGATCCCGCCGGTGGGGACGGAGACCGTCCTCCTGGAGGCTGTCCGTCAGATGGATGAGTGGCCGATGATCGAACGACGGATCCCCTCGCTGGATCTGGTCGTCCGACGAAGTAACCGGCCGGCCTATCGCGATCAGGCTCCTCCCGAGGCCCTCACCGTCCTCGAACTGGTCGATGGCCGACGGAGTGCCCGAGACATTGCCGAGCTGTGCGACCTCGGAGAGTTCGACGCCTACAAGGGGATCGCCGATCTGCTGGCGGCAGGAGCCCTGCAGCTTGAGCAGCAGGCCGAGGCCGGGGCGAGAGAGCTCCGGCCCGTGCGGGCCCCCAGACGCCTTCCCTCGTGGGTCGCCCCGGGCGCGACCGGAGCCGTCGTGCTCGCCTTTCTCGTGCTTCTGTTCCGCGCGAGCGATGATCCCCTGCGCGTGTTCCCCTCCTCTCGGCTGGCGGCAGAGGCCGAAGTCCAGACTCGCAGGCTCACTTTGGCCGGACGAGAGCTTCCCCGCGCCCTCGACGAGTATCTGCTGCTGCGGCTCGGGTACCCCAATAGCCTGACCGAATTGCAGACCGAGGGACTGTACGCCGGGGACCTGCAGGATCCCTGGGGGCGCCCCTGGATCTATGAGCGTCGCCAGCCGACGTACCGGTTGACGAGTCCGGGGCTCGACGGTCGGATCGGGACCGCTGACGACCTGCAGATCTCTCCCGCCTGGCCCCCCGATTGACAGTCCGGATGCCCTGTGCTAGCGTGAAACAGTTTCGCGAGTGGATCAGAGGGGAGGCCTGCTCCATGGGGACGAAGATCAAGAAGATTTCTCCGCGAGGGCTCTGGCCTCTGATGCAGGCTTCCTTCGCTCTGTGTGTCGTGATGGCTTCCCCCCCCTCTGCCAGCGCCGCCGACCCGAGGGATCGTGCCCTGGTGGAGCGTATGCAGCAGGTCTTCGTGGAGGTGGCAGAGCGGCTGAAGCCTTCGGTGGTGAACATCAGCACGACGCAAAGGGTCCAGCCCAGTCGCCGTCAGACCGAACCCTTCTTCCGGGGCCCGTTCCGCGAGTTCTTCGGCGAGGAGTTCTTCGAGCGATTCTTCTCCCGGGAGTTCGAGCGACGGAGTCTGGGGTCCGGGGTCATCGTGGATGCCAAGGGCACCATCCTGACGAATAACCATGTGGTGGAGCAGGCCGACGAGATCCAGGTGACGCTGGTGGACGAGCGGACCTTTCAGGCCAAGGTGATCGGGACCGATCCCAAGACCGATCTCGCCGTGATCCGGATCGAGGGGGCCAAGGATCTCAAGCCGGCGCCCCTGGGGAACTCGGCGAAGATCCGGACCGGTGACTTTGTGATCGCCATTGGCAATCCCTTTGGATTGAGCCACACGGTCACGGTCGGCGTCATCAGCGCCACCGGGCGCACCGGCGTGGGGGTCACGGCCTATGAGGATTTCGTTCAGACCGACGCCTCCATCAATCCGGGGAATAGCGGCGGTCCCCTGTTGAACATCGACGGGCAGGTCATCGGGATCAACACCGCTATTGTGGCGAGCGGCCAGGGCATCGGCTTTGCCATCCCCATCACCCCCGCCAGGGAGATCATGGAGCAACTGATCAAGGAGGGCCGGATCACCCGCGGGTGGCTCGGGGTGCTCATTCAGCCCTTGACCCCGGAGCTGGCCCGGCAGTTCGGGGTCAAGGCGGGAGAGGGCGTCGTGCTTGGCGATGTCCTTGAAGGGGGACCCGCTGAGAAGGCCGGGCTCACGACGGGGGACGTGATCCAGGCGGTTGGGGGAAAACTCGTCACCGACGTCCGCGGGCTTCAACGCCTGGTCGCTGCGATTCGGCCAGGAACACAGGTAGCGGTCAAGGTCAATCGCAAGGGCAAGGAGGTGACCCTGAACGCGACCGTGGGGCAGATGCCGACCGAAGAGGCGGCGGTCGTTACTCCGCAGTCCTTCGAGCGGCATGGGTTTGCGGTTCAGGATCTCACCCCCGAACTCCGGGAAAAACTCCAGGTGAAAGAGGGCGGGGTGTTGGTCTCGTCGGTCGAGCCGGGGAGTCCCGCGTTCCGCCGGGGGCTCCGGCCGGGAGACGTGATCCTGGAGGTTGACCGCCAGCCGGTCAAGAGCCGTCAGGACCTCCTCGCGATGCTCGAGGCGTCCCGGCCCGAGACGGAGCTGCTGCTGCTGGTGCAGCGCGGGAAGAGTAGCCGCTTCATCGTCATCCCCCCGACGAAGGGTTAAGCCCTCCATGACGGGTGCCAAAGCCCATGGCACGACGCACACCCGAGTTCTACGAGGAGATCAGCGACGAGGCCCTCTCTGCCTATCTCCGCCGGATCGTCAATATCCCGCTCCTGACCAAGGCCGAAGAACTCCGCCTCGCCAAGCAGATCCAGGGGCGGGATGAGAAGGCCCCCAAGAAGCTCGTCGAGGCCAACCTGCGATTCGTGGTGAAGGTGGCGCTGCAGTACCGGGGGTATGGCGTCTCCCTCCTGGATCTGATCAACGAGGGAAACCTGGGACTGCTGGAAGCCGCCCGCCGCTTCTCCCCCGACTACAACGTCAAATTCATCACGTACGCCGTGTGGTGGATCCGCCAGGCGATCATGCAGGCCCTGGGCCGGGCCAGCGGGGCCTTGCGCTTTCCGGCGCGCAAGATCCGCCTGGCCAGCAAACTGCGGAGCCTGCGGGCAGAGAAGCTGCAGCAGGAGGGCGTGGAGCCGACGGAGGAGGAACTGGCCAAAGAGCTAAACCTGACGCGGGCGGAGGTGGACGAGTTGTTGCAGACCAACAGGCCGCAGGCCTCGCTCGAGGAGATTCAGAATCGGGAGGAGGGGCGGGGGCTCCTCTCTGGCAGAGAGCGCGTCTCACCCGCCGATGATGAGTTGGTGCGCAAGGCCTTTGAGGAGGAGGTGGAGCGGCTGCTGAAGGGGCTCAGTTCCCGGGAACAGATGATCATCGAGCTACGGTACGGTCTCCGGGGGGGAGAGCCCATGACGCTCGAGGAGGTGGGAAAGCGATTCAGGCTCTCGCGGGAGCGGATCCGGCAGGTGGAGGAGCGGGCGAAGAAAAAGCTCCTCGCATTGGCGAAGATCCGGCATCTGCAGGACTTTCTGAACTGAGGACAACGACGTGTCGGACTGGGCGGTCATTCTCCTCGTCGTGGGTATCGCTCTTCTCCTCGTCCTGGCGGTCAGCCTCGTGCTGATGGCCCGGATTCTCACGGGTCTCCGAGAAGCGCGCACGGAGCAAGATCCCTCGATCCTCCTGCTCCAGCAAGACATCGCCCAGTTCAGCACCGCAGTGAGCCAAGGGCTTCACCAGATGGGCACCCAGGTGAATCAGCGGCTCCAGGAAAGCGCCGTGTTGATCCAACAGGCCCATCAATCCATTGGAGAGCGGCTGGATCGTGCCGCCGCCGTCGTCGGCGAGGTCCGGGGGAGTCTCGGCAAACTGGACGAGTCGACGCGGCGCATGCTGGAGGTGGGCCAGGACATCGCGAGTCTTCAGCAGATCCTCAGGCCCCCCCAAGTCCGGGGCGGCTTCGGCGAAACCCTCCTGGAGCAACTCTTGAGCCAGATCCTCCCGGGCGACGCCTTCGAGCTCCAGTACACCTTCCGGAGCGGAGAGCGGGTCGATGCCATCATCCGATTGGGGAGTCGCCTGATCCCGGTAGACGCCAAGTTTCCCCTGGAGAACTTCCGGAAGATGCTGGAGGCAAATGGGGGGGGAGACGAGGAGCGGCGGCGGGCGGCCCGGAAGGCCTTTCTCAAGGATGTGCAACAGCGGGTGAATGAAATCGCCAACAAGTACATCCTGCCCGACGAAGGCACGTTCGACTTTGCCCTCATGTACATCCCGGCGGAAAACGTCTACTACGAGGTGATGGTGAAGGACGAAGCGGAGGACTCCGTCCGGGCGTACACCTATGAGCGGCGGGTGATCCCCGTCTCTCCCAACAGCTTCTACGCCTACCTCCAGACCATCCTCCTCGGGCTGAAGGGACTGCGCATCGAGCAGAACGCCCGGGAGATCATGGAGCTCCTCGGACGACTCCAGGTCGATCTCAAGAAGTTCCGGGACCGCTTCGAACTGGCCGGCAGACACCTCACGGATGCCAAGAATCGGTTCGACGAGGCGGCGGGCGCGTTGGCCCGTTTTG
>Ga0209320_10000127_pt1 | contig 38644 bp, 35 predicted proteins | sample Rifsed13ft4_FD_184008 | JGI IMG/M metagenome (GOLD analysis project Ga0209320, IMG submission 184008) | Soil microbial communities from Rifle, Colorado, USA - sediment 13ft 4 (version 2) | ecosystem: Environmental > Terrestrial > Deep subsurface > Rock core/Sediment | place: Rifle, Colorado... | reverse complement strand
GCATCTGCTGCCCGTATATAACCAGCCGATGATTTTTTATCCCATCCAGACTCTGGTCAACACCGGCATACGCGACATCGTGATCGTTACCGGGGGGCAGAACGCCGGCGACTTTCTGCGCCTGGTGTCGAACGGAAAAGATTTCGGATTGAAGCAAATCCATTACACCTACCAGGAGGGAGAGGGCGGCATCGCCGATGCCCTGCGCCTGGCCGAACCCTTCGTGGAAGGCCGAAAGGTGTGTGTCATTTTGGGCGATAACATCATCGAAGGCAACATTCTGGCGGCGAAGGAGCGCTTCGAGCGGCAGGAGCGCGGCGCGCACATCATCCTCAAAGAGGTAGCAGACCCCGAACGCTTTGGCTGCCCGGAGATCTTCGACGGCCGCATCCTGCGCATCGAGGAGAAGCCGCAGCAGCCCAAGTCGCGCTATGCCGTGACCGGAATCTATTTTTATGACAGCACCGTGTTTGAGAAGATTGGCCGGCTGCGGCCGAGCTGGCGCCACGAGCTCGAAATTACCGACGTGAACAACATGTACCTGGAAGAGGGTACGCTTACCTTCAGCATCCTGGAGGGCTGGTGGACGGATGCGGGCACGTTCCAGTCGCTGCGCCGGGCGACGAACCTGGTGGCGGACACGGGAGCGAACAAACTGCCCCAGGCGACTGCCACCGAGACTAAGCCCGGGCAGAAAGTTTGAAGCCATGATCCACGGCGTGCGCGTCAAGCCACTGCGCGTCATCCCGGATGAGCGGGGCCGACTGATGGAGATTTTGCGTTCGGACGACGAACTCTTCATCCGCTTCGGGCAGCTCTACATGACCACCGCCTACCCGGGAGTGGTGAAGGGCTGGCACTACCACAAAAAGCAGGTGGACAATTTCGCCGTGGTGAAAGGGATGATCAAGCTTGTCCTGTACGACCAGCGCGAGGACTCGCCCACCCGCGGCGAGGTCAATGAGTTCTTCCTGGGCGAGCACAACCTACAACTGGTGCAGATCCCCAATCTCGTGCTGCACGGCTTCAAATGCGCCGGCAATGAAGAAGCCATCGTCATCAACTGCCCCACCGAGCTCTACCGTTACGACGAGCCGGACGAGTTCCGGATCGACCCGTCCAGCATGGAAGTTCCCTACGATTGGGGCATCAAGTTCAAATGACCCCGGACGGGTCAAGAGGCCAGGGGGCTTTGTGAAGTTGCTTGTCACTGGCGGCGCTGGTTTCATTGGTTCCAACTTCATCCGCTATTTGTTGACGCGCCGCGACGACACCGGGATCGTCAACTTCGACAAGCTCACCTACGCCGGCAATCCAGAAAACCTGGCGGACCTGGCCAACCATCCCCGCTACCGCTTTGTGCGCGGCGACATTGCCGATTCGAGAGCGGTGAGCGAGCTTTTCGCCGGCGGATTCGATGCCGTCGTCAACTTCGCTGCCGAAACGCACGTGGATCGAAGCATTGAAGATGCATCCCCCTTCCTCCGCACCAACGTGATGGGAACGCACGTGCTGCTCGAGTCCGCCCGGCAATATCGCCTGCCACTTCTCGTCCACATCAGCACCGATGAAGTTTACGGAAGCGCGGCGCCCGGCGAGAGCTTCCGGGAGGACGCTCCACTGAATCCGGGAAGCCCCTATGCGGCCAGCAAAGCTGCCGCCGACCACCTGGTCGCTGCCTATGCCAACACCTATCGTTTGCCCGCTCTCATCCTGCGATGTGCCAACAACCACGGGCCCTGCCAGTTCCCGGAAAAGCTCATCCCGCTCATGATCGCCCATGCGCGCGAGGACAAACCACTCCCCGTCTATGGAGATGGCCTCCACGAGCGTGACTGGCTCTACGTGGAAGACTGCTGCCGCGCGATTGAGCTCGTGCTGGAGCCGGGCAGGCCCCGATTCTATCGGGGCAAGCCGGGCGAGGTCTATAACGTCTCCTCAGGATCGCCGCAACCCAATTTGAAGGTAGTCAAGACGATTTTGCAGCTACTCGGTAAGCCCGACTCACTGATCAGCTTTGTCGAGGACCGGCCAGGGCACGATCGCCGCTATGCGCTTGACAGCACGAAAATCAGGCAAGCCCTCGGCTGGAAGCCCGAGGTGACTTTTGAGGAAGGGATGCGAAAAACGGTTGAGTGGTATCAAAGAAACGCCCTTTGGCTGGAGCGAGCACGATCCGAAGAATATCGGCAATACTACCAGCGCCATTATACCCATCGCGCCGAGACCTTAAAGCACTTCCTCGAATGACTTCGGTGAACGCGATTCCATCGGCCCGCCCTACCGATTCCCTCTCGATGTCTCGGGATGTTTCCATTTCCGACGCTCTCCCAGATATTCCGCCAAGGCTTGCTGCCAGGGGCGAAAATCAGGAAAGCCGGCCGTGCGCCAGGCACGGTTGTCGAGGACCGAATAGGCCGGGCGGCGCGCTTTTGCCCCCAAGGCCTCGCTGCTTGTCGGAGCGAGATCAGGGGAAAGTCCGACCTGGCAAAAAATTTCTCGCGCGAAGTCATACCAGGAACATTCGCCGGTGTTGGTCATATGGTAGAGTCCGCACTGTTGGGTGCGCATGAGCGGCACAAGCTTCTCGGCAAGGTCGCGGGTGCTTGTCGGGTTGACGATTTGGTCGCTGACCACGCGGATCGGTTTTCCCTCGCCGGCAAGCCGAAGCATGCTCTCGACAAAGTTGCCTCCTCGGCTGCTACTCCCGGCCACTCCATACAGGCCGCAGGTTCGCACCAAAAAGTATTTTTCGCAGTACTGTTGCACCGCCCATTCTCCGGCCAGCTTGGACATGCCATAGATGGAAAGGGGCCTGGGCGGATCGGTTTCAACGTAGGGAAAGCCTTTGGCGCCGTCAAAGACGTAGTTGGTGCTGAAGTGCACCAGCACCGCCCCGATCCGTTGCGCAGCCCGTGCGAGGTTCAACACACCTCCCGCATTGACGGCGAAAGCCCTGTCCGCCTGATCTTCACAAGCATCCACACGGTGGAAGGCGGCTGTGTTGATGATGCAGTCGGGACGCAGCCGGTCCGCAAGAGCCTGAACAGCAGCGCCATGGCAGATTTCGAGTTCCCCGTGAGTCACAGAAACTACTTCATCCTGGACCAGGAACCTGCGGAGATCCTCCGCCAACTGACCTTTTGCCCCGATCAACAGAATCTGCATGGTTACTCCCTCTGCCGTGGAAGCCTCAAGGCAGCTCCCTCCGGATGACTCGCCGGTGGGCGCAGGTAAGCTCGCACCGGAGCCGAGCTCGAGGTAAGCGGCTGCACGCCCGGGCGGGCTGACTGTTCGGCAAGTCGGCGCAGGACATCGCTGAGTTCCCGTTGTTGAGTGGCGCGCAGTTCCTGCCGCCTGGCCCGTACTTCGCCCCACCGCCCGAGCGCCTGCATCAACCCGCTCCAGGTTTCCCACCGGCCGGCGAACAGACTTGTCAGCAACTTCAGCAGCAGGAAGAAGGCGTGGGCGGCGGCCTGGGTGGGCGTGTCGAGATGGAGCCAGTGGGCGAGCAGACGATTGCGCTCATAGATGGCCCTGACGTGCCGGGGCGAGAAGCGCGGGGTGATGGTGGAAGAGAACTGGTGCCAGACGGTGCTTTGCGGCTCGTAGCGCACCTCGAAGCCGCGCTTCCAGGCCCGCAGCGACAGCTCGACGTCTTCCCAGCCAAAGGGCGCAAACGATTCGTCAAAGCCGCCGAGGGCGAGGAACTTCTCGCGGTCGAAAAGTGAAGAGCCGCCACCGGCGAACATGGTAAGCAAGGCGGACTCGAAGCTCCCGGCCGGCGAAGACACGAAATAGCGGCGGTGGATGCCGAGGAAGCCGCGGCGGAATTCGCCCAACTGGCCGGCGCCACGGAGCACTCCGGTCGAGTAGTCATACACCTGGCTGGCCACAGCGAACACCGCCGGGTCAGAAAAGTGGTCGGCCAGCGGCAGCAAGGTGGCCGGCTCAAGGGCCACATCGTTGTTGACCAGATAGACCAGCGGGTGGCGGGCCGACCGGATGCCCCGGTTGGCTGTGGGCGCAAAACCCTGGCGGCGCTGGCTCGATTCGCACCGCACCCGGGGAAAGCGCACGGAGAGCCAGGCCGGAGTCTCATCGGTACTGGCGTCGTCGGCGACGACAATCTCGGTGGCCTGCCGGCAAACCGTTTCGAAGGTGGCCGCAGCGTTGACGACGCTCGGCAGGAACTTCTCGAGCAACGCACGACCATTCCAGCTTGGAATGACGATGCTGACCCCGGGCTGGCCCGTTCTGTTCGCCATCATGCTGGCAGGGCGGGCAGGCGTTCGGCGCAAACTTGCAAAGAAGAACCGCCGCCCAGGCGTGTGCTGATCCATTCCCAAGGATGGAGAAAGGGTTTGAGCAGGAAGTAGCGCAGCCGTCCACCGCGCGCCCCGTGGCGGCGTGTCATGCGGTTGAGCAGGCTGTGCTTGAGCGCGTGGTAGTTTTCCTGGCCGAAGCAGTTCTCGAGCGCGCGCATGCGGAAGCCAGTGACTTCGAGCAACCGCGTCAAGGTTGCCGGCGTGAAGTGATACAAATGGTGGGGAAGCGAGAGCGCGTACCAGTCCTGGCGGAAGCGCCGTGCCTGGTAGCTCGAGAAGTTCGGCAAGCGCAGCAGCACAAGCCCGCCCGGGCGGAGGAGACGAAACGCCTCTTTGAGCGCGGCGCATGGGTTGGGGAGGTGCTCGAGCACGTCCCAGAAGGTAACCACATCGAAGTGCTCGCGCGGGAGTGCGGCGGTGGTGAGTTCGGCAGCGACGATGCGGTCCGGCCCGAGCCGGCGTACCGCTTCCTGGTACGGTACGGGCATCACTTCCAGGCCATAGCGCTCCCAGCGCGCCGGGTCGAGCGCGAGCAGGAATAACCCCAGCCCGCAGCCGACATCGAGCAGACGCCCCTGGCGACGGTAGCGATCGAGGAAGGTGGTGCGAGGACGCTGGTTGCGGCGCACCCAGGCGGGGTTGTCGGCGTCGGTGCGACCCCAGTACTCATGCCCATAGTGCGCCCCCAGTTCGCCGCCTGCCAGCCGCGGCTCGGTCATCACCAGCCGGCAGGAACTACAGCGCAGCAGCCGAAATGTTTGTGGCGTGTCCCGCTGGTTCAGCGTGACCTCGAGCACTGGCTCGCGGTCGAGCCCCCCGCACAACACGCATGGCTGTCCGGTCATACCGTTTGTCGTCCGGATTGTGCTGCAGTTTGATGCTCTCGGACGAGATGATTATAATGAATTGGGGAGGAGTTGAGGCGCATCTTTTCGCTTCCAGTCGCAGCATTTCCTGCATTGAAAGCGGCCGGCCCCATGACGACCGTGAAGGACGCAGGATGTCCGAAGGAATTCGTCCTAGCGATCGGACTGGAGTCTTTTGGCAGCGTGGGTGACAGACCTCCATAGGCTCCAGGCACATACCTGATAGGCATTGTCGGGCTTCGAGCTCGACATACATTCAAGGGTGGTCCGGAGGTGGAATGTATTTGTGTTTCGGTTTGGCTTTTGGTGGTTCGGCAACTCCTGTAGACCGTAGGCCGGAAGGAGTTGCCGAGGGCGGCGGCGCACTCGGGGTCGCCACCGGAACCAGGCTCAGGTAGCCGCCCCGAAAGCGCACCCAGTGGCTGCCGTCCATTCGCCGCTCCACCTCTCAAAGAAAAAGCAAACAACAGTCCACCGAAAATAATAAGATAACTATGGGTCAAAGGATTTTACCGCTGGACTTGCAGATACATATGATCGTCGGGGTTCCGAAAGAGACGGTCCCGGGCGAGCGGCGCGTGGCGCTTGTTCCAGAACTCGTTCCGAAGCTCATGAAGGCGAGCCTGGACGTCGTCGTCCAGTCCGGCGCAGGTGTGGCGGCGGGGTTCGTGGATCCGGCCTACGCGGAGAGGGGCGCACGCCTCGAGCCGGAGGTGTTCGACAAGGCCGATGTCCTCCTCAAGGTCCAGCCTCCCACGATCGAGGAGATCGGGAGGATGAAAGAGGGCTCCGTCCTCATCGGCTTCCTCCAGCCCTACGCCGACGCCGCCGCAATCAAGGCCCTAGCCGCGCGCAAGATCACGGCGTTCTCCATGGAGCTCATGCCGCGCATCACACGGGCCCAGCCGATGGATGCCCTCAGCGCCATGAGCACCATTGCCGGCTACAAGGCCGTCCTGATCGCGGCGAGCCGCCTGCCGAAGTTCTTCCCCTTGCTCATGACCGCCGCGGGCACGGTGACCCCTGCGCGGGTCTTTATCATCGGGGCGGGCGTGGCGGGGCTGCAGGCGATCGGCACGGCGAAGCGGCTCGGCGCCGTCGTGGAGGCGTACGACACACGCCCGGCTGTCAAGGAGCAGGTGGAGAGCCTCGGCGCGAGGTTCGCCGAGCTTGGCCTCGAGACGAAGGATGCCGAGGACAAGAGCGGGTACGCTAAGGGCCAGTCGGAGGAGTTCTACAGGAAGCAGCAGCAGATCATGTCCAAGTACGTGACGAACGCCGACGTCGTGATCCCGACCGCGCTCGTCCCCGGTCAGCGGGCCCCTGTCCTTATTACCGAGGAGATGGTTCGGGGCATGCGGCCGGGCTCGGTCATCGTTGACCTTGCGGCCGAGCAGGGCGGAAACTGCGCCATCACCGAGCCCGGCAAAGAGATCGTGAGGCACGGCGTAGTCATCATCGGCCCTGTGAATCTCCCGAGCACAGTCCCGTTCCATGCCAGCGAGATGTACGCTAAGACCGTCACGAATTACCTCGCGCATCTTCTCAAGGAAGGGAGGGTCCATCTCGACCTGGATGACGAGTTGACGCGCGGCCCGCTCGTGACGCACCAGGGAGAGATCCTGTACGAAGCAGTGAAGACGACGCTCTGACCCGAGGTTGGAGGCCCACTCCATGACAACTGAACTCGAGATCGGGCTCTACATCTTCATGCTCGCCGGCTTTCTCGGCTATCACGTGATTTCGCGCGTGCCCCCGCTCCTGCACACGCCGCTGATGTCCGCCACCAACGCGATTGCTGGCATTTCTTTGGTCGGTTCGCTGATTGTCGCGGGAGCCGATTACGGCCCCCTCAGCACGGTTCTGGGATTCATGGCGGTGACGTGTTCCTCTACGAACGTGGTCGGCGGCTTTCTGATCACGGATCGAATGCTAAAAATGTTCAAGAAAACAGAGGATCAAACTGCTAAGCGACGACGGTTTCAATTCGATCCCAAAATGTTGCTGGCTTTGCCCGTGCTCGTTATCGGCTTGCTGGTACTCTTCTATTCGTATGAGGAGCTCAGTAAAGACCCGGTCCATTTCTTTCGTGATCTTCTGCCTACGCAGGCGTTGAAGTATTTCTACATTCTGTCGGCCGCTTTGTTCATCCTGGGACTGAAAGGCCTGAGTTCGCCCAAGTACGCCCGCAAGGGCATGTTCCTGGCCGAATTCGGCATGCTGATGGCCGTTGTCGGCACGCTGTTCCACCACGAGATCGTCACCTATCAATGGATCATCATAGGCCTCATCATTGGCTCCATCGTTGGAGGCACGATGGGGCTGCGAATACCAATGACAGCCGTGCCCCAACGCACAGCTCTTTCCCATTCGCTCGGGGCGCTGGCCGCCTGCTTGGTAGGAATTTCCGAATACTTCCGCCACCACGGTGAACTCAGCAAGGTGGTGATGACAGCGCTCGGGTTCGAGGTGGTCATTGGCGGCCTAACGTTTACGGGAAGCTTGATGGCGGCCGCGAAGCTTCAGGGGGTGTTGCCGGGACACCCCATCACCTACAAGGGGCAAAACGTATTCAATCTTGGCTTGCTGGCTGTTATCGCTGGAAGCTTGATCTACTTGGTCATCGTGCCGACGGCAGGGACGCTGTTCTACGTCATGGTCGGCCTGTCGTTTGTTTTCGGGCTTTTGTTGGTCATTCCCATCGGGGCGGCGGACATGCCTGTGGTAATCGCACTGCTGAATTCTTACGGTGGCCTCGCTGATGCCTCCATGGGGTTCGTCTTGATGAATAAGATCCAGATCATCACCGGCTCGCTCGACGGGACGTCGGGCTTCCTTCTTTCCCTCCTCATGTGCAGGGCGATGAACCGCTCGGCGTTGAACGTCCTGTTCGGCGCCTTCGGCAAGATCGAGAAGCAGGAGGGCGACGCGGCGGTGGAGGCAAAGGGGACCGTCCGCAGCATTACGCCCGAGGAGACGGCTGTTCTCTTCGATACTGCTCAGTCCGTGATCATCGTCCCGGGATACGGCATGGCGGTCGCGCAGGCGCAGCACGGCGTCAGCGAACTGGCGAGGGTGCTGATGAAGCGCGGCATCGATGTGAAATACGCCATGCACCCGGTGGCCGGCCGCATGCCAGGGCACATGAACGTTCTCCTCGCCGAGGCGAACGTCCCTTACGACAAGTTGTACGCGATGGAACAGATCAATCCCTACTTTCCCGAAGCGGACATCGCCTTGGTCGTCGGGGCGAACGACGTGACGAACCCGGCTGCCAAGAACAACAAGAACAGCCCGCTCTATGGGATGCCGATCCTGGAGGTTGACCGCGCCCAGTCCATCATCGTCCTCAAGCGCAGTCTCCGCCCAGGCTTCGCCGGCGTGGACAACGAGCTTTACTACAACCCAAAATGCATGATGCTCTTCGGGGATGCCAAGGAGAGCCTCAACAAATTGTTCGCTGCTCTGAGGTCCTAGGGGGGCAGATGTTCCCTTGCGCACGCAGGACATCCAGGCGGGTAAAGGAAACGCGTGTCAGGCCGGGTACTTTCCGGTGATATAGTTCTGCAGCTGCTGGATGGTCTCCTCTTGCTCCGAGATGATCCACTTCACCAGGTCGCCGATCGAGACAACTCCCACCACCTTCTCATCTTCCACGACTGGAAGATGACGTATGCGGTTGCTGGTCATGATGGCCATGCACTCATCCACGGTATGCTTCCGAGTCACGAAGATTACTGGGCTGGTCATGATCTCCTTGACCCGGGTCTCCTTCGAGGATCTTCCTTTGAGGATGACCTTGCGGGCGTAATCACGCTCCGAGATGATGCCGACCAGCTTGCCTTCGGAAATCACAAGCAATGCCCCAACTCCCTTGTCCGCCATCCTTTCTATCGCCTCGTAGACCGACTGGTCGGGGGCCAGCGACCAGACCTCACTGCCCTTGTATTTCAAAACTGAGCTGATCGTGTCACTGAGTTGCATCATTCTCAAGGCACGCGCTAGAGGACAGACCTTAGATCCTCTGACCCTGCCATTCCTTTCGTGGCAGCCTGAGCGTTGGTATCCTATCGCCGCGCGAAAGACAGGTCAAATATGAGTTTTCACTCAGCAGCGGAGGCTTCTACCGAATCGGCCGGTGAATCCGCCAGCTTCGATGAAGCGAACGTAAGGCGGATTTTGCGTCCTTCCTTTTTGTCGCCTCCGAGCGGCACTGGACTCGATCGGCACAGTCCGTTGATCCCTGAGCGCGACGATTGACAGAGTACAACTCACAGCGGTACGCTTCGCAGCAGTTCGCCAATTCATACTGAAATTATGCATTGAAATTTAGGACGGTCTGCACTGTCCTGTAGGATCGCTACAGAAGGCCTTACTTGGCCTCGGAAGAAAGGCTATGGACGTCTTATCTTGCGACGTGCTCGTGGTGGGGGGCGGGGCGGCGGGCCTGCGGGCCGCCATCACCGCAGCCGAGACCAACCCGAAGCTAGCTGTGGCCGTTATTTCCAAAGTTTATCCCATGCGGAGCCACACCGTTTCCGCCGAGGGCGGCGCCGCCGCGGTCATTAAGCCCGAGGACAGTTTGGATGAACATGCCTACGATACGATCTCCGGCGGTGACTGGCTGTGTGATCAAGATGCGGTGGAAGCGTTTGTCAAAGAAGCCCCCGCCGAGATGCTGCAACTGGAGCACTGGGGTTGCCCCTGGAGCCGGGAACCCGACGGCCGCGTTGCCGTCCGCCCCTTCGGCGGGATGAAGGTCGAGCGCACCTGGTTCGCGGCCGACAAGACAGGCTTTCACATGCTCCACACGCTCTTCCAAACCACCCTGAAGTACGAGGCCATCGAACGCTACGATGAATGCTTCGTCACCAAACTGCTGGTGGAGGAGGGGCGCTGCCGGGGCGTGGTGGCTATCGAACTGGCCTCGGGAAAGATTTTGGCTATCACTGCCAAGGCCGTCATCCTTGCCACGGGCGGCTGCGGCAGAGTTTTTCCTTTTACCACCAATGGCGCCATCAAGACCGGCGATGGCATGGCGCTGGCGTACCGCGCCGGCGTGCCGCTCAAGGACATGGAATTTATCCAATACCATCCCACCGGGCTGCCCTTTACCGGGATCTTGATCACCGAAGCTGCGCGTGCCGAGGGCGGCTGGCTGCTGAACAAGTATGGGTACCGCTACTTGCAGGATTATGACCTGGGCAGGCCCGAGCCCAAGCCGGTTTTGCGTTCCATGGAGTTAGGCCCGCGCGATCGGCTCTCCCAGGCCTTCGTCAAGGAGCAGGAGAAGGGCCGCACCCTCGAAGGGCCCTACGGCGACTACGTCCACCTGGACATCCGCCACCTGGGAGAGAAGTTGATTGACAAAAAGCTCCCTTTCGTGCGGGAACTGTGCCGCAAGTACGTGAACGTCGATCCGGTCAAAGAGCTGATTCCCGTCCGAACGGTAGTCCATTACATGATGGGAGGCGTCCACACCGGCATCCTCGGGGCCACGCCCTTGCCCGGGCTCTATGCGGCGGGCGAGGTCGCCTGCGTGAGCATCAATGGCGCCAATCGCCTGGGGTCGAACTCCCTCACCGAGTGCCTGGTCTTTGGTGCCCGGGCCGGCAGGGCAGCCGCCGCCTTTGCCGCCCAGCAGAAAGAATCAAACCCGGCCGTCTTCGCTCAGGCGCGGGACGAAGAGAGGCGGCTCAAAGAAAGTTTCCTGCGTAAGATTGGCGGCAAGGAGCGTATTGCCACACTGCGCGAAGAGATGCAGAAAATTATGGAGGCTTGTGCCGGCATCTATCGCACGGGTGCCGATCTTCAACAAGCGGCGCAGGACTTGCCCAGGCTGCAGGACAGATTTCACGACCTGAGTCTCGACGACCGCAGCTACACCTTCAACACCGAACTAACCGCAGCGCTGGAACTTTCCTTTATGCTGGATGTGGCCGAATCGATGGTCCACTCCGCCTTGGCCCGCCGGGAATCTCGCGGCTCGCACCAACGCACAGACTTTCCACAACGGGACGACAACAACTTCCTGGCGCACTCTCTGGCCTACCGCGTTCCCGATGGTCCTCCGCGGATTGACTACGTACCGGTTACAATTACCCGTTGGCCGCCGGGCCAACGCATCTATGGGAAGTAGGGAAAATGCCGTCCACTGTGGCACTCAGCGTTACCCGTTATCGCCCGGAAGAGGAATCTGAGCCCACCCGTCAGACCTATGAGGTCCCATATAGGAAGGACTGGGTGGTCCTCGATGCCCTCAACTACGTCAAGGACAAGCTGGATGGGTCCCTCTCTTTTCGCTGGTCCTGCCGAATGGGCGTCTGCGGCAGTTGTGGGATGATGGTCAATGGGGAACCAAAGCTGACCTGCGCGGCCTTCCTGTCTGATTATTTCCCCGGCCCTATCCGCGTGGATCCCTTGCAGTATTTCCCCATCGTGCGCGACCTGGTGGTGGACATCACCGACTTCATCAAAAGACTAAAGAGGGTGAAACCCTGGATTATTTGGAAAGAGGAGAAGCCGCTCGCCGAGGGAGAGTACCGGCAAACGCCCGACCAACTGGATATCTATAAGCAGTTCAGTATGTGCATCAACTGCATGCTCTGCTACGCTGCTTGTCCCGTCTATGGGTTGGAACCTGGGTTCGCCGGCCCGGCGGCCATCGCACTGGCCCAGCGGTACAACCTGGACTCACGGGACACAGGAGCGTTGGAACGCCTGGACATCCTCTCCGAGAAAAACGGCATCTGGGATTGCACTTTCGTGGGGGAGTGCACGAAAGTCTGTCCCGAAAATGTGGATCCAGCGGGAGCCATCCAGCAATACAAACTCACCAGTGCCGCCCACTGGTTCAAGTCTTTCCTCCTCCCCTGGGGGACGAAATGAGCGGTGGAGCCCACTACACCCTTCACCATCCCAAGTGGTACCGTCGGCGTATGTCGGTCTGGTGGTGGTTGCAGAAACGGACCTACACCAAGTTTGTGCTGCGGGAGCTTACCAGCGTTTTCGTGGCCTTCTTTGCCTTGATGACTCTGTGGCAAGTTCGCGCCCTAGGGGAGGGCCCGGAGGCCTACGCCCGCTTCCTGGCCCGGTTGCAGACTCCGCCCTTCCTGGCCTTGCACGGCGTAGCTTTTCTCTTTGTCCTCTTCCATGCCGTTACCTGGTTCAATCTGGCGCCCAAAGCCATGGTGGTGCGCCTGCGAGGGAAGCGGGTGCCCGATTTCATTATCGCGGGCCTGAACTATTTCGCCTGGCTGGTGGCTTCTGGCGTGGTGGCCTGGCTTTGGCTGCGAGGGTAGATGAAAAGAACGAAAACGCCGTTTCTGTGGGCTCTGTTCAGTGCCGGGGGCACCGTCGCCGCCCTTTTTATTCCCGTGCATCTTTTCTTGAATGGGCTGGCTTTCCCCTTGGGATGGGTGGAAGCGCCTGGCTATAACTCGCTGTTGAATCTTGTAAAGCAGCCCCTCATCCGCCTTTATCTCTTCGTGCTCATTTCCCTGCCTCTCTTCCACTGGGCCCATCGCTTCCGCTATACGCTTTATGATGGCTTGCAGTTGAAACATCTGACCGAACTCATCGCTTTCCTCTGCTATGGCGGCGCCTTGGTGGGAACTGCTATAGCTGCCTATATGCTGTGGAACATTCCCTAGCAGGAAAATTGAAAACCTGCTCATCCTGCGCTATGATGCTTTCGATCCAATCCATCACAGGAAGGCTAGCCATGCTGAGGGTGATTCATGCGTTTGACGTCAAGCCCGGCGTTTTGGAAATCCCGTTCATCGAGTGGCTCGACGCCCAACTCGATCAAATTACCAAACGTTTTGGCTGCCTGGAGCGGAAGACTTGGGTCTTTATCGACGGCATCCGTGGCGACTACGAAAAGGGCAAGCCCGAGCAACGTCCCAAGTACCTGAACGAAGCCTTTTGGCCCAACCAGGAGAATGCTGACCGCTTCCGGCAATGGTTGCTGTCCGACGAGGGGAAGGAGTTTCGGCAGAAGTGGTTTAGTTCCGTGGTCAACCACACCGTGCTGCGCTACGTTGAAGCCCCGGACTGGAGACCTCTCACCGACGACTAGGTTAACAAGTTGCGGCAGGGCACGCGGTTCTCTGCCGCAGCTTCTCGTCCCTCTTCCGCTGAGGGGGCGTTTGGCCGCGCACGATTCGACCGAGGAGAACCTGCGGGCGCTGGAGGGCTGGCTGCGGCGGTATGGGCGTCCGGTGGCCTTCTACACCGATAAAGACAGCCTGTTCGTGGTGAACCGGCCGCTCGATTCAAACGTTGAGCACGGCTAACCCCACACCGAGCCCCATCTTCGCCGCCGGCGGTCCGCGCAATATTCAGTTTGCTTTGAAGTTCCGTTTTTACTTTCCTTTGACGCCGGCTGGCCAGCGCGGCCGGCCGTTGAAGCAGCCTGAGCGCCGGCTGCCTCGAAGGGGCAGTCCGGCCCTTCAAAACTTGTAACCTATCTTGCGGAGGAACTCCCGCCGGTGCTTCACATCCGCCTCCGTCTCCCGTCCCTTGGGCGGAAACCCGTCAATCACGCCCATCACGCCCCGTCCTTGCTCCGATTCCGCCACCACCACCTCGACCGGGTTGGCCGTGGCGCAGAACACCGAGCAAACTTCCCAGCAATCCTTGATGCGCCCGAGCAGATTGACCGGATAGGCGTCCCGGATGAGCATGACAAAAACGTGTCCAGCGCCGATGGCCAGAGCATTCTGGATGGCCGCTTCTTTGAGCGCGACGTCATTCCCTTCGCTGCGCACCAGGCACGGCCCCGAGGCTTCATTGAAGGCCACGCCAAACTTTGCCTGGGGAACGGTGTTGACCACCAGTTCGTGCATGTCTTCGGCGGTCTTGATGAAATGCGTTTGCCCGATAATCAGATTCGCCCCTTCGGGAAGGCTCATGGGCACGAGTCTTAGTTCCATGCTTACCTCCGCTTGACCTCGCTCCCAACCCTGAAGCGTCGGGGCGGGAGGAGTGGTCGCAAGCAAACTCCGGCAGAATTTTCACAATTCTACGCGGATTGAACGGCAGCAACAATGCAAAGGCTCAGTCCCGCCTTCGTGCTCCTTGCATTCTCCTCTCACCTCTCATAATGGCTTGCTGCGCAGAGTGGTCGGACCTTTGACGAGCGACCGTTCAACCCGGTCCTGGCCCGAGGGCATACAGACCGAGCCGCGAGTCAAGGCCGTCAGGCTGAAGCCACATAGAAGAATTCGATGGACTCCCGGGAGAAAATGGGTTAGTTAATTACTTTTCCAGGAAATCGGGCGACTACCGCCAGGACGGATACAAAGGAGACCGTCAAACATTGTGCGGCATAGCTGGGTTTACTCACCGGAATCGTGCCGTCAGCGCTGACCGGATCCAGAGCGCAACCTATTCGCTTATTCACCGCGGGCCGGATCAGCAAGGCACCTACGAATCCCCCAATGTCTCTCTGGGCGCCGTCCGTCTGAAAATCATCGACTTGCAGTCAGGCGATCAGCCCATGTTCAGCGAGGACGGAGACACCGTCCTTGTCTTTAACGGGGAAATCTACAACCACGCCGAGCTGCGCAAGGAACTCGAAGGGCTTGGACATCGGTTTACCTCGCGCAGCGATACGGAGATGGTTCTGCGCTCTTTCCTCGAATGGGACAAGGATTGTTTCTCCCGGCTGCGTGGGATGTTTGCCATCGCCCTCTGGACCGAATCGCAAAAGCGCCTTGTCCTGGCCCGGGATCGCATGGGCATCAAGCCCCTGTACATCTATCGCCATGGCGACGATCTCTATTTCGGCTCCGAACTGAAAGCCATTCTCGTGCACCCGGAGGTCGAGCGCCGCCTGAATCTCAAGGGCCTGAATTACTATCTGTCTTTGAATTACGTGCCCTGCCCTCACACCCTGGTGGCGGGGATCGAGAAGCTTCCGCCCGGTCACCTGCTCGAATGGCGGGATGGCAAGGTGCACTCGAAGGCCTACTGGCAGTTGGCGCTTCGGGTGCAACCGCATTGGACGCTGGAATCTGCCCGGGAAGAATTTGACTCCCTCCTGAAACAATCCGTCCGCGAGCACCTGATTTCTGATGTGCCGTTGGGCGTCTGGATCAGCGGTGGCATCGATTCCTCCACCATCTTGCACTACGCCGCGATGGCAAGTTCGTCGCGGCTCAAAACATTTTCCGTTTCGTTCAGGGGGCGAAGCTTCGACGAGACCGCCTATATCCGCCAGATGGCGGCGCGGTACGAGACCGAGCACCACGAGTTTGACCTGAATCCTGAGGTGGACTTGCAGGGTGCCATCGAGGAATTTGCCTACTATTCCGACGAGCCCAGCGCCGACGCGGGCGCGCTTCCGGTCTGGTTCCTCGCGCGGATGAGCCGGCAACATATGACCGTCGCCCTCAGCGGCGAAGGAGCCGACGAATTGTTCGGCGGCTACGTCACTTACCTGGCCAACCGCTGGGCCCGTCCCATGCGGCGGCTGCCCGCAAGCTCACGGCGGCTGGCCCTGAATCTCCTGCGGCACTGGCCGGTCTCGGACGACAAGATCAGTTTTGAATACAAACTCAAGCGGTTCCTGGAGGGCTCACTGCTGCCGGCCGAGGAGGCCCACCTGTATTGGAATGGAACTTTTTCCCAAGCAGAGAAGAGAAAGTTCTTCCTCGAGTCAGACCAACATTCTGTCGGCGCCCTGCTCGATGAGTTGCCGCCGGAATCCAGGTCAGCGGGACATCTGAACCGCTATCTCTGGTTCGACCAGCGGTATTACCTGCCGGACGACATCCTCTACAAGGTGGACCGCATGAGCATGGCTCATTCGCTCGAAGTGCGGCCACCGTTTCTGGACCACCGCATCGCGGAATTCGCTGCCTCGCTGCCGGAGCATCTCAAGATCCGCGGCTTCCGGCAGAAGGTTCTGCTCAAAGAATTGATGCGAGACAAGCTGCCGCCCTCCATTCTGCGGCGGGAGAAAGTCGGCTTTGATATCCCCGCTCATGATTGGTTACGAAACACGCTGCGGCCGCTCTTGCTCGATACCCTGACGGCCGATGCCGTGGAACAGACAAAACTCTTTCGGTGGGATGCGATTCAGTCATTGATTCGCGCCCACCTGGAAAGGCGCGCGAATCTCGGGTATCACCTGTGGGGTTTGATGATTCTTTTCCTTTGGATGAAACGATGGAGAATCGAGACCACCCGAGTCGGCGAGGAGAGCCGGGAGAGTCTGGGGACCGTTCTTACTCCGACCTAATCTTCCTCCTTTTTGCCACGGTCATTTTCTTGGGTTGCATCGTTTCTCCGCCGTCGCTGATGGACGACGTCGATGCCGTGCAGGCGCAAATCGCGCGCCAGATGCTGGAGTCCGGCGACTGGGTGACCGCGCGCCTGGATGGCGTCGCCTACCTGGAAAAAGCTCCCCTCGTCTATTGGATCATCGCGGTCTCCTATCTGATCTTCGGAGTACACGACTGGGCGGCGCGAATCCCGATTGCTCTGTCCGCGATAGCGCTGTGCTGGCTGGCAGCTCGCTTTGCCCGATGGGCCTTCGGTCGCCGCGCGGGCTTTTACGCAGGCTTATGCCTGGCGACCTGTATCGGCTTGTTCCTGTTCACGCGGATTCTGATTCCCGATGTGATGCTTACCTTGACGGTGACGGCGGCGCTGTGGGCCTTCCTGCGGGCGCTCGAGGAGGACGAGCGTCATCCCCGGCGCTGGGCATTTCTGCTGGCGGCGAGCCTGGGCACGGGTCTTCTGCTCAAGGGCCTGATTGCCGTCCTCTTGCCTGTCGGCGCCGGCCTGGTCTATTTGCTCTTCACACGCCAACTGCTGTCTCGCCGCACCTGGCAACGGCTGCGCCCCATCAGCGGATTGCTGGTCGTGATTCTGATAGCGGCTCCCTGGCACGTGCTGGCCACGCTCCGCAACCCGCCCTACTTCGACTTTACCCTCCACAGCGGCCCCGGAGTGTACCGCGGCTTTTTTTGGTTCTACTTCATCAACGAGCATATCCTTCGTTTCTTGAACCTGCGCTATCCGCGCGACTACGACACCGTACCGCGGCTTTACTTCTGGTTGCTGCATCTTGTGTGGCTTTTTCCCTGGAGCGTATTTTTTCCGGCGGTGGCGCACTTGGAGTACAAACCTGTTGACCGCGCCGGACGGACGCGCTTGCTCGCCCTTTGCTGGACAGGTTTCTTGTTGGTATTCTTTACCTTTTCCACCACGCAGGAATACTATTCCATGCCGTGTTATCCGGCGCTGGCGCTGCTTCTGAGTTCGGCGATGGCCGGCGGAGGCGCCTGGATTCGCCTGGGAACAAGGTTTCTCTCGGTCCTCGCTGCCGCCGCAACGCTGACTATCGCCGTCATCCTCTTCCGGGTGAGAGGAATCCCCACACCCGGGGATATTTCCTCCGCGTTGACGCAAAGCCCGGAGGCGTACACCCTTTCGCTCGGCCACCTGGGCGATCTGACGCTCCGTTCGTTTGCTTACCTGCAGGTCCCGCTGGTAGTGGCCGGAGTCGCCCTCCTGTTGGGAGCGCTGGGCGCCTGGCGGTTTGCGGGCCGGCGCGCCTTCCTTGCCGTAGCCCTGATGATGGTGCTCTTTTTTCATGCGGCCCGCCTGGCCCTGGTGGTCTTCGACCCGTATCTTTCTTCTCGGCCGCTGGCCGAAGCGTTGTTGCGGGCGCCTGAAGGCCGGCTGATCATAGATGGGCAGTATTACCCCCTGTCTTCTGTGTTTTTCTATGCCAACCGAAGCGGGTTGCTGTTGAATGGCCGCGCCAACAATCTCGAATACGGGTCTTACGCGCCCGGTGCCCCATCGGTTTTCATTGGCGATCCCGATTTCAGGCGCCTGTGGGTTGCTCCTGAGCGATGCTATCTGGTTACGGATCGGTTGGCGGTTCGGCGGCTGGAGCGACGGGTGGGGAGCGCTGCTCTCTATCCGGTGTCGGAAAGCGGCGGAAAGTTTTTGTTCACGAACCAACCGCTCCGGCTGGTTCCTCAACCAGCCGGGAACGCTGCACCGCGGTAGAGCGGCATGGTAGTAATCACCGCGTTTTTATTGGCCTTGCTGACTGGATCGCTGGTGTATTGCGTGCTGACCGTCCTCGCTGCCCGGCGCTATCTTGCCGTTCAGCCACCCTCGTTGCGTACGCCCATCGCGATCAGCGTTCTGAAGCCTCTCTCCGGCGTCGATGAGGGGCTCGAGGAAAACCTGCGCAGTTTCTTCAGGCAAGACTATTCCGGGTTTGAGATCCTGTTTGCCGTCCACCGCGCGGACGATCCTGCCGTCGCCGTCGTGGAGAAAGTCAGACGTGAATGTCCCGGTGGGCCGGCGACACGTTTGATTGTCACCGGCGAACCCCCCGGTCCCAACGCGAAAGCGTTCAGCCTGGAGCGCATGACGCAGGAAGCACGCCATCACCTGCTGGTCACGAGCGACAGCGACGCTCGCGTCACGCCGGGGCTGCTCAAAACCATCGCGAGCGAATTTCAAGAGGAAGGCGTTGGCGTGGCCACCTGTCCTTATCGGGCGGTGCCGGGCCGAAGTGTCTGGTCACGGCTCGAAGCCATCGGCATGAACACCGAATTCCTGGGCGGGGTGCTGGTGGCGCGGATGTTGGAAGGCATGAAGTTCGCCCTTGGGCCGACGATGGCAATACGAAGGGAAGTGCTGAAGCGTATGGGTGGCTTCGGCGGCCTGCAGGACTACTTGTCGGAAGATTTTGTAATAGGCAAGCTTGCGGCCGAAATGGGATATCGAGTGCTGCTCTCTTCCTACATGATCGAGCACCGCATTGGCAGCCAGCCGTTCGGGACGAACCTGAGGCATCGTTTGCGGTGGGCGCGGGGCACTCGCCGGTCGCGCCCGCTGGGGTACTGGGGGCAGGTGTTCACCAACCCTCTGCCTCTGGCGGTGTTGTTGTGGGCCCTGGAGCCGGGGTGGTGGCCGCTCGTTGTATTGACCGCTCTATTTCGGGCCGCGGCTGCCTGGGCCGTTGCCGGTTGGGTTCTGCACGACCCTTTGACACGCAAGCGCTGGTGGTTGGTTCCGGTTCAGGATTTGCTAAGTTTTCTCGTCTGGATCGCCGGATTCTTCGGGAATACCATTCTCTGGCGCGGACGCAAGTGCTACTTGTCGCGCGACGGCCGGCTCAGACAGATGGAGTGAAAGAGAAAGCGACCGCCGCTACCCGGGGAGAGCCGTCAGGCGGAGCGGAGTTTGCCGCTTTCCAGGATGAATTCTTCACCACGCCAGGCGACACGGCTTCCCGTATAGCTTCCCACCCAAACCAACAGTCCAATCAAGTCGCGCAACGGAACAAGCCAAAGATCGCGCAGCGCCCGGCGGTCACCCACGACGCCCAGTCCCACCGCGAGCGCGACCCACAACCGCAAGAGCAGAGCAACTCCCAGTAGTCCCCAGACCCAGAACGTCCCGCGCCAGGCAATCACCGCCAGAACCGCCCACGGCAGGGCGAAAGTCACAACCAAGCCGGCGTAACCGCGCGGCCGCGAGTGGCGCGTCGTCCTCCCCCAGCGCAACTGGTGCCGCAGGAAGCCACCCAGCGAGTAGTTGGGAAGGTAGTTGTCCACCACGCAGTCGGAAAGAACCACTCGCAAACCGGCCGCTGCGATCCGCTGACCGAGAATAAAATCGTCAGCAAGATAGTCGGCCAACGGCTCAAAGCCGCCGATGGCATCGAGCGCTTTCCGCGAAAAAGCAAGCGTGGCGCCAAGGCCGAAATGGATGCCTTCGAGTTTCCTCGCGACAAGCACTCCGGCGTGAAATTCCGTGCTGATGCCGATGGCTTCGAGCCTCGAACCGAGCGTTCGCCCCGGGACAGCGCGATACGGGCAGGTGACCATCCCGACCCTCGGGGTTGCCAGAGGAGCCATGACCCGTCGCAAATAGTCCGGGGGGACCCGAATATCGCTGTCATTGACCACCAGGAATTCGTGCTGGGCCAGCGGTAGCATCTGAATCAACTTGCTGACTTTTGAGTTCGAGCCGAGCTTCTTCGGGCAAACCACCAGGCGAATCGTCCGCTCGGGAAAATCTCGGATCAGCCGCTCAATCACCGGGACAGCCGGGTCATTGGCGTCGGCGACGCCGAAGATGATTTCGTAGTGGGGATAGTCTTGCTGGCAATGGCTGCGAAGATTCTCATAGGCTTCGGGGTCAAGCCCGCGCATCGGCTTCAAAATGGATACAGGCGGAGAGAAGTGGGCGGCCAAGCCTTTGCCCGCCGCGGCGGGCCGCCGGAAGCTACGAACGCTCCACAGGCACAAAAGATAGTAACCCAACCCGCTGAGGGTCAGGAAAAGGGCGATGATTTCGAGCGCGAGACGCAGCATCTCTTCCCAGTCCCGACGCGTCGCTGCCTCTACCCGATAGAGACCATGGCCACGCCGGCGCAAACCCCCAGGATGCCGGCCCATCGCCGGCTGCTGATTTGCTCGCCCAGCATGGATCGGGCTACCAGCGACTCTACTACGTAGCCCAGGGCGGTGGCCGGAACCGCAAAGCTCAACTCCGTCCGAGCCAGCAACACAAGGTAGGCGAAAAACGAGACCGCCATCAACAACAGGCTCAGGGCAAAACGCGGATGGCGCACGGCCTTGCCAAAAAGGCGCAGGAGCCGGCCGACATGCAGCGTGTGAATCTCTCCCGCGTGCTTCATCGCCTGCGTCGAAAAGACTTCCCCCACGGCGCCGGCCAAGACGACTAGAGCGAGCAGGATCAGGTTGACCATCACTTCTCCTTGTGCGCGCCCGGCTGCGCCCGGTCCGCTTTGAGCGGGGTGGTGCGCGGCGGCGTGCCGCCAACCAGCAATACGCCCAAGCTGATGGCCAGAGTTCCCATCCAGCGGAGCACGGAGACACGCTCGCCCACCACGAAGTGGGCAAGCAGGGCCACGGCGAGGTAGCCGACCGCGCTCGACGGCATCACGAAGCTCAGGTCGGCCCAGGAGAGGGTGGCAAGAAAGAGAACGAAAAAGCCGATGAGGCAGGCAATTCCCAACCAAACCTCGCCCATCGAGAAAGCACGCGCGAACGCCGCCAGCCACTCCCCCGGCGTTGCTCCGAAGTCGCCCGCCAGCTTCATTCCCCGGCTGAGGAAGAGGTTTCCCGCCGCGCCGGCGACCACCGCCAGCGCCAGAACCACAAACGTTTTTATGCGCAGCGCCCGCGCCGTCCGGGCTACGGGCCCCGACGGAATCGGGGCGGGCGCGACCTCCAGCGAACCTTCTGCCATGTTTTCGAACTAAGAGGGGCGCAAGGCTTGAGCAAATTTCCAGCGCTGCGCGCGCAGACGGAGGAATTCTACCGCTTCGTGATAGAGGCGTCGCCGCTCGACGGAGTTGAAGAGCGCCTTACGGACAATGCGGAAAGCCACCCGAGGCCGAAAATAGTAGCGATCATAGAAGCGGTTGACCGCGGCCACGATCTCCTGGCGCGACAGTCCGGGATACTCCAGGTGGGGCAACTGGTGGCCCTGCTCGTCCGTCATCGCGGTTTCTAGAAGATAGTTGTTGCCGACGAGGTACTCATGGAAAGCCGTTCCCGGGTAGGCATGGGCAATCGAGACCTGAATCGTTTCGCAGTCAAGATCTTCGGCAAACTGCATGGTGCGCTCGATGGTTTCCTTTGTCTCGCCGGGCAAGCCGATGATGAAGTCTCCATGGATGAGGATACCGAGCTGTTTGCACCACCTGGCAAAGCAGCGGGCCTGCTCGGTGGTGGCGCCCTTCTTGATGTTTTTCAGGATTTGATCGTCGCCGGATTCAAAGCCGACGATGAGCAGCCGGCAGCCGGCATCCCGCATCGCCTTGAGCGTTTCATAGTCAGTGGTGCAGCGAGCGGTGCACGACCAGGTGAATTTCAGCGGCTTGAACTTCTCGGTGATTTCCAGCACCCGCGTCTTACGGATGTTGAAGGTGTCGTCGTCGAAGAAGATCTCCTTGATCTTCGGAAAAAGCTGGAGCGCGTGGGCTACTTCCCGCGCCACGTTGTCTGCCGAACGCGTGCGCCAGGCATGGCCGCTGGTCGTCTGCGGCCAGAGGCAGAACGTGCAAAGCGCCGGGCAACCCCGCGATGTGTAAAACGACAGGTACGGCCAGAGCAGGAAGGGAACGTTGTAGCGCGTGACGTCCAGGTCGCGGTGATAGATATCGGTCACAAACGGCAGCGAGTCCAGATCGTGCAACGGCGGGCGGTCGGGCGCGTGGGCAAATCCCCCGTTCTTGCGGTAGCTGATCCCCATGATGGAATCGAGCGGCCGCCCCTGGGCAAATTCGACGACCGAATGGTCAAACTCCTTCCGGCAAACAAAATCAATGGCGTCGGAGACGCGCAAGCTCGGCTCGGGCAGAACCGTGACGTGCGGCCCCACGAAAGCGATCTTCAAGTCAGGCTTGGCGGCCTTCATCATTTCCGCCAATTTAACATCCTTGGCGAACCCGGCCGTGCTGGTGTAAAGAACGACGAAATCGTAATCCCTGGCAATCTGGACGGTCTGCTCGACCCCCACCTTATGCGGATTGGCATCCAGGACGCGGCTGCCCGGCAACATTCCGGCCGGATAGCAAAGCCACACCGGATACCAGTAAGACTCGATCTCGCGTGTGGCCGGCCAGCGCGAACTGGCGCCGCCGTCATAGCCCTCAAAGCTGGGTGGATTGAGAAACAGTGTTTTCATCGCCGAGCGCATAGTTCTCCTGCGAGACAGCCAAATTAAGGAACGTCAAGGGTCTTTGCCTGCCCCTCAAAAGCAAACAGCGATTCTACTTGAAAAGCGTCACGATTTGTCCGGTTATTTTGGCAAGTTCCAATTGAGCACGCTGGGACTGGACGTCACTCGCCAGGAAGGCGATCCAGCGATCATTCTCTTCGAGACGGGCCTTTTCGAGCTCGCCCAGACCGATTCTTCCCTCATCGAAGCGAGCCTGGGCGATTTGGACCTGTTCGGTGGCAAGCTGAAGCTCCAGGCGGGCGACCTCGCGGGCGGCAGCCCATTCCTTCACTTTGCGCGCCAGGCGGCGAACCTCCATCTCCACCCGGGCGCGGTGGGCCTCCATTTCCAGCTCCGCTTCGCTCAACTCGCTCCTTGCCCCGGCCACCCGGCGAAAGGTGCGGAAGCTGAGCACCGGAAATTGCATCGAAATCCCCACGACCACGTTCTGGCGCTGGAACCTCCGGAAGAACTCTTCAAAGTTGTTGAACTTGGCAAAGACGCTGTAGCGGGTCACGAAATCCACCGTGGGGAAATAGCCGCCCTGCTCGCTCTTCAGGTGAAATTGCTTCGCCGTGGTCTGAAATTGCGCTTGGCGGAGCCCGGGATTCTGTTCGAGGGCGAGACGGATCAGCTCCTCCTCATCCGATTGCGACGGGTCGGGGTAGGAAACAGCGGGGAGAGTATCATCCAGGAGTTCGATGCGCATGCTGCGACGAATGCCGGTGAGGTCCCGCAGGTCAGCCTCGCTGGCCTCGGCAAGCCCTTCCACCTCGGCCAGGCGATACTCGATGCGGGCCAGCGCCAGCCGGGCGCGGGTCAACTCCACCGGGGTCTCCAGCCCGGCCAGCCGCCGCTCGGTCATGATCTCAAGAATTTTCTGGGCGCTCTCGCGCTCCTGTCCGAGAAGTTTGCGAGAGCGACGCAGGCGGTTCAGTTCAAGATAGGCGGCCGAGGTGCGGGCAAAAACCTCGCCGCGGACTTTTTCCACCTCGACTTCACTGGCCCGGGCAAGCTGTTGCGCCTCGCGCACCAGATTGCGCTGGCGAGGATTGAAAATGGAAGCGATGATCCCGACATCGATGATCGAGGGCGCGCTGCCTTCAATCGAGAGCGGGAAGCCGCTGCTGTAAGCCAGTCCGGAGCCGACGACCGCCTCGGGATAAAACGGCGCGCGCTGTTCCTGGATGAAGCGCTCGGCCGTCTGCACGCGCAGCCGGGCCAGAGTAATTTCGCGGCTGTGCCCGTCGGCCAGCTCGATGGCCCGCTTGAGCGTCAGGCCCTCGGCCGTGCCCTCGGCGGCGATGATCTTCCGCACGGAGAGGGCAAAAAACAAACCCAAAGCAAGAGCAATGATTTTTCTATTCATAGCGAAGTGACTCGGTTGGATGGAGTTTGGAGGCCTTGTCAGCCGGCACCAGCCCAAAAATCACCCCCACCAGGGTGGATACGGCAAAGGCGATGACAATCGAGGCCGGCGAGACACTGATCTGCAGTTCGGAAACAAAAGAGCGGACGATCAGCGGAATGCTGACGCCAAGCAGAATTCCCGCAGCCCCGCCAGCCGTCGAGATGGTGAGCGCTTCGGTCAGGAACTGCATCATGATTTCCCGCCGGCGGGCACCCACTGCCTTCTTGATCCCGATTTCGCGGGTCCGCTCGGTCACCGTGACCAGCATGATGTTCATGATGCCGATGCCGCTGATCAGCAGGGCGATAAAACTGATAAGGAGAAGCACAACCGTCAGGATGTTGCCAATCCGGTTGGCTGTCTCCAGGATGGCAGCTAGGTTTTCCACGCGATAGGACGATCCGGCCCGGTGACGCGACTTGAGAATCTCGGCCACTTGTCTGGTGGCATAGGGAACGTCTTCAGGCCGCTCCACCGAAACATAGAGCATGTCCACCTTGTCCGATTTGGTGAAGTACCGGCTGACCGTGATCGGGATCACAACGGTTTGCTTGGTGATTTCTGACTGGCCGAAGGTTTCGACCCCTTCCTTGAAGACGGCGATGACGGTGAAATTGACCCTGTGGATTTTCACGAAGTTGCCAATCGCGTTCCCGTAGGGAAACATCTTGCGGGCCAATTCCTCGGTGAGCATCGCCACTTTGTTCCGGGCGGAGAGGTCGGTGTCATCGAGGAAGCGGCCTTCCAGAATCTTCAGATTGCGGACGACGCGGAACCCCGGGGTGGCGCCGATGATGGTGACATCGCGCTCCTGGTGGTCGATGACCAGCCGGTCGTAGTGGATAATGACGGCTGAGCTTGCCACCAAATTCCGCACCTGGTGCTCGATCGCTTGCACGTCACCCATGTTCATCTCATCCGCCCAGGTGGGGGTCGCGGCCGGATTGGCGCTTGCCTCGTACGTGGCGTAAATGAGGTTCGAGCCGACGCCCTGGATTTGCTCCATGATGTACCGCTTGCCGGTCAGGCCGATGGTGACCACCAGGATCACCGAGGCGGTGCCTATGACCATACCCAGGGAGGTAAGAAAAGCGCGAATTTTGTTAACCCGCAACGCTTCCCACGTGAAGCGCAGGCTCTCGCCCCAGTACATTTCGAGCACCCCTAAAATGCTTTAATATATCAGATTCTCGCCGCCCTCCGGAAACTATCGCACCGGGCCGCTTCAGGTGGCCAAGTGGTTTATTTCTTGACATTTGCGGGCTTGGCTTCTATAAAACAAGCCGCCTTTGAGGAGGCTCGTGAACGGGAAACTACTCTGCCCGGTCTGCGCCGGCGGCCGGGTGCGCGACTGGTTTGAGGACATCTGGCCGGACCGATTCCGCAAGCAAGCTCGCTGGTGCCGGGACTGCCGCTTTGGCTTCGTCCACCCGTTGCCATCCCAAGAAAACCTCGACCGCATCTACTCCGCCGCCAGTTACTTCGAAAATCCTGAGTGGAAAGGCCTTGGCTACGACTGTTATGAAATGGAAGCCTACTGGCGGCACGCGGCTGCTTTCTTGAGCCATTTCGGCGTGCCCGGAAAACTGCTCGACATCGGCTGTGCCAGCGGACTGTTTCTTGGGAAGGTCAAAGCCGCCGGGTGGGAGGGCTTCGGCCTCGAGCTGAATCCGGCTGCCGCTCGAGAAGCGCGGGCCAAAGGCTTCACCGTCTATGAAGGACATCTCGAGAAGTGGGGACGGGAGCTCGGAGAGAATTCTTTCGATGCCATCACCATGCTCGAAATCCTCGAGCACGTGCTGGATGTTCGCCAGGCGCTCGGATTCGCTCGACGGCTGCTGCGCCACGGCGGCGTCCTGGTTCTTTCCACACCGAACCGTTTTGGCTTGCCGCAGACCTTCGTTCCGGGATTCTTTCGAAAAAAGGCCCGGGAGCACCTCTGGTATTTCACCCGGCGGAGCCTGACTCTCCTGCTCGAACAATCCCATTTTCAAATTCTAAAACTCCAGTCCGTCTCCCTCATCGAACCCACGCTTCTTGCTGCCGCGCGAAAACCTGATGTCCCCAGGTGATGCTGTCTCCTCCATGCCGCTCCGCTGAGCCCCCCGGGCACCGGCCTGGGGGAAAAGAAGGGAAGGAAATCCCCGAGGCGGGTGCCTCGGGGCTCGGTGAGCATGTGTGAAGCGTGTACGGGGCACGAGGCCTTGCGCCCCTGCGTTCTATTTCTTCTTGCGAAGTTGACGGAGGGCTTCCTTGGCCTCTTTCATGTCCGGTTCGAGCTTGAGGGCCTTGCCGTACTCCTCTTCCGCCTTGGGGAGCTGTTTCCTTTTCTCGAAAAGGCGCCCGAGCCAGACCCGCGCCTGAGCCCGCGAAGGATCCTCGGCGCCGACAGGTCCGGCGATATACTTCTCCAGCAACTGTTGCGCCTCGTCGAGTTGCTTGTGGTTGACGATGTAGCTTACTGCGGTGAAGTAAGGCGCGCGGCGATCGCTCGCGTGCCGCTCGATTGCCATCTGCATAACCGGTTCCATCTCGGCAAAGCGGCCGCGCCCGCGGTAGAACTCGGCTAGGTCAAAATAGGCATCGGGGCGGCGCGGTTTGGCCTCCACCGCTTTTCTTAGTTCCACCTCGACCTTGTCGTATTGCTTTTGGTCGGCCCAGTAGCTGGCCCAGGCGCGATGCCCCTCGATGGGATCGCGTTTGGCAATCTCCTCTGCCCCGGCGCGGGCTTTGTCATGGCCCCCGCCAAGAAACCCCGGGGCATCGAGGTAAAACTCGAGCAGATCGGAGCGCGCCGCCAGATTCTGCGGGTCAAGCTGAACCGCTGTCTCAAATTCACGCCTGACTTTGCCCGCCAGGGAAAGGGCGCTAAACCAGGAGGAACGTTCCGCCTTGCGCCCGTAAGCGCGGCCCAGCCAGAGGTGATACATCGAGTTGCGCATTTCCCCCTTGACCGCCCGTTCAAGCTGTTTGATGGCCTGGTCAAAGTTGCGCTGTTCGTAATAGGCGCGGCCCAACAGGTAGCGAAGCAAGGGGTTGTCGCCGTCCCGCTCGAGAGCGGTGGTGAGCGGCAAGACCGCCTTTTCAAACTGCCCCTCGTCAAGCAGCTCGCGGCCCAACCTCAGCAGCTCGCTGTCGGCGCTGGCATGGGGAATGGCGAGGAAGAGGACTCCAAGAAGAAGGAATGCCCGAACAGACAGCCGCTGCATCGCTATGGCACCGCCCGGACGCGCTGGCCGTCCCGCAAACGATACTCTCCGGGCAGGGCGACGCGGTCGTTCTCCTTCAATCCGGAAAGGATTTCAAAAAAGGCAAAATTGGCGGTTCCTGTCTCAACCGCGCGGCGGCGAACGGTGTGGTCATTCACCACGAAGACAAACCGCTTGCCCGCCTCTGTCGTCACGGCATCCCGGGCCACCAGCAACGCCCCGTCAATCCCCCGCACCAGGATCTCAACGTTCACGTTCACATTCGGCAGCAGCTCGCCTCCGGCAGGGTTCTGGATCCGGCAAACCACTTCCCCAACGCTTCGCGTTCCGTAGGGCACCACCGCAGCCGGAACGCGCTCCGTCTGCCCTTCCCAGGTTTTGCCCGCATAGGCATCCCAGGTCACTTTCACCGCCTGAGCGGGTTTCAATTGCCCGAGTTCAGGCTCGTCCACGAAGGCGATGACCTGGACCTGACGCAGATCCGCCATTTGCACCAGCAGGTCTCCCACGTTCACGTAGTCGCCCGCCTTCACCTTGACGCCATAGACAGTGCCGCCCGCCGGCGCCACCACCGCGATCGAATGTAGCTTGGCCTCGAGGGATTGCACCCGGTTGCGCGCCTGCTCGACGCGGAGCCGGGCGCTTTCCTGGAAGGTCTTCGCTCGACTTTGCAAGTCGCTCCAACGCTTGGCGACGTAGCCCGACTGCTCGACGGCCTTTTCCCAAAGCTTCTTGGCGTCAGCAACTTCCTGTTCGGAGGCGGCTTGTTTGGCCAGGAGTTTCTGAAGCGTGTCGTAATTTCGTTGGGCCTGTTCAAGATCAATCTGGGCCTGTGCCCGTTGCAATTCCAGCCGGCGAAGTTCATCGGTTGGTCCGCCGGCTCCCGCTTCCCGCAGCGCAATATCGGCGTTCACAAGCTCGTTCCGCGCGTCGGCAAGCTGGGAGCGAACCTCGCTGTCGTCGAGGTCCAAAAGCTTCTGGCCGGCCCGCGCCACGTCGCCTTCTTTCACCAGAGTGCGCCGGACAAACGTAGCTGCTTGGGCACGCAATTCATGAGGTCGAATCGGCTCCACCTTGCCATTGGTGGAAATGGTCGCCACCAGTTTGCCGCGCTGGACGGTGGCGACGCGAACCTGCGGGTCCGGGTCACGCCCGGCGATGGCCAGCCCAAGAAGGACTAGCGCGGCCAGGCCCGCCACCATCCACCATGAACGTCGCCTCGCAAGCACCATGATGACCGTCCCAATCTTCCCTGCGGCTAAACCAAGCTATTCTAACAAAGCCCCGACAGCCCCGCCATGCCGGTGAGACGCCGGCGCTACGAAAACCTTCTGGCCGAGGCCGTAGCGCCGCCTTCCAGGCGGCCCTCAACCATGCCGGCGAAAGACAGGATCGTTCCGTGGATGCCGGCAACTCCCCAGTGATTGTGATGCGCGCATCAAAGGTCGAGTTGCGATAGAAGCCCGTCGAGGTTGGAATCGTCCACAAAGAGCTCGGCGGCTAGGGCGAGGGGTTCTTGCGCTTCATCGAAGCCGCGGAAGAGACGCAGCTTGGCCAGCGCGTACTCTTCCGTCCCGGTCATCCGCCGGCCAACGCCTTTTTCCCAGTTGCCCACGGCCTCTTGCCAAACATAGACGTGCAGGGGAAACGATGTTTTTCGGTCAGTGGAAACAAGGTAGGTGTACACGGTGACCCCACCGGAGCCGGACCCGGAAATTTTTTTCCGCGTTGTCTTTTCTACCTCGTAGAAACAATATTGATACGTTACCCCGCTCTCAGCGGAGTAACTTTTCACGCGGCGGTGAACTTCGGGCCTGGCCATCTTCGTTCAAAAGCGATTATTGGCCGCGTGTGCAAGCGTGTCAAGCCAGGCAGGAACCGGACGCGGAGCCGGACTCCAGCCCAACCCTCGCTATCCGGATTTCCTCGGGGGAGGAGGAGATTCCGCTTCGATCCGCCGGATGGCGCTGCGGATCATCTCATTGGTGGGTCGCTCGCGGAAATCGGTGCGGACAAATTTCCAGCGGACAATGCCGTTCGCGTCGATGATGTAAGCTCCCGGGTGCGGCCAGCCCCGGCCAGCCGGGTTCAGGATGCCAAAGCGATCAATCACCCGGTGACCCAAATCCTGCAAGATCGGGTAGTCCATGGGACCGGGATAGGCAGCCAGTTCTTCGGAAAGTTTTGCCCAGACCTCAGGTCCTTCCGGGCTGATGCCCAGGATTTGCACGCGGCGCTTCTCCGCCGGAGCAAGTAGCGATTTCAGCTCTCCGAGCTGATTGACGCAGACCTGTCACCAGTGGCCGCGAAAGAAGACGAGGAGCAAAATCTTCTTGCCGCGAAAATGAGAGAGCTGGACGGGACGCTTCTGATAGTCGAGCAGGACAAAGTCCGGGGCTGCATCGCCTACCCGGACGCGTTCGATATCAAAAGGATTGGTCGGGCTGCCGTCCAAGGGGCCGAGCATCTGAGCCAGGACCGGCGGGTGCATGGGCACCAGCCCCGATGATTTTATCGGGGCCAGGGCGGCGAACAGGAACAAAGCAAGATGGAAAGCCAAGGAAATCTCTCCGGGGGCGGCATTCTACCACCAATTCCCTGCTTCCCCGCAAGGCAGGCGGCATCGGCTTAACTGTCGCGCAAGAAATCGAGCCCGTGTTGGCCTCGTTCGGTGAGCAAGGCAACGCTGCGCACGATGCTCTGGCACGTAGTCCGTCTTCCGCGCCAGCCACCCGCGCAAGATCCGCCCCCCATCCATCGGATAGGCTGGAATCAAATTGAATAGAGCGAGATACAGATTTGCCCAAAGCAAGCTGGGCCAGAGGTCTTCTGTGTTGATGATGGGATGGAGAAACGACCGGTCCGAACGGCTCACCACCAAGAAACCCAGAACCACGCCGGCGATCACAAGATTCACCGCCGGCCCGGCCAGCGCGATGGGAACTTCCTGGCGCGGTTCGGGCACGTCCTCGAGCGCGGCGATGCCGCCGAGGGGCAGCAGCGTGATGGAGCGCACCCGGACGCCGTACCGCTGGCTCACGAAGCTGTGGAGAACGTCGCCCGCCAACGCTTCCCACCGCACAACCTTTTTGAGGTACCATTGCATCCTCGAAGGCCAGGTGATAATTTTTTCGCGCTCGCTGATCCCGCAGACCGGGACGGTGAAGCCGCTGCTCGGAACAGGGAAGGTCCAACAGCTTGATGAAGCGGCCACACGGGTTGCTTCTCTGCGCCTTCACCCTCCTGTTGGTGGGATGCGGTGGATGCGGTGGAGGAGGATTCGTTCCGCCCAGGGTTCTTTCGGTCACCGTCGCGCCGGCCAATCCGCGCGTGGCGGTGAATCGCACACAACAGTTCACTGCCAATGTCACGGTCGAGGGGAATGCGAGCACATTGGTTAGTTGGAGCATTACGCCGGCCGGCATCGGCTCCATCAACACCATAACAGGTCTCTATACCGCGCCCGCTTTTGTGCCGGCACCGGCTACCGTCACCATCACCGCCACCAGCGTCGCCGATAGCACTAAGTCAGGATCGGCTTCCGTGACCATCACGATCAACGTGGTGGTAACCCCGGCCACGCCCCAGATTCTCATCGGGACAAGCCAATCCTTCAGCGCGCTTGTCCAGGGGACGGCCATCCGAACGATTGACCACTGGACTGTGAACGGGATCACGGACGGGGACGCGGCGACGGTAGGCGCCATCACCCGCGGGAATCCGGCCACCTACACCGCCCCGTGTACGCCGCCGAGTGGCGGCAGCATCACCATTGGCGCCGTTCCAGTGGCCGACCCGACCGTCACCGGCTCAACCACCGCGTTCGTCAACACCCCCGCTCAGCTAATTGTCGTTACGCCCGCCACCGCCCTCCTTGCCACGGGTGCGACTAGAACCTTTTCCGCAAGCACCTCCGCCACGCCACCGAACTGCCTTCCCGGACCACCGGCCGAGCCCGCGCCAACAAACTGGTCGGTGACGGGTGGCGGGACGCTGGCCGCTGGGTGCACCGCCACAACCACCTGCGACTTCACCGCTCCTGGCTCTGTCCCTTTCAACAATGTCATCACCATAAAGGCGGCGTTTCCGACCGACGCCAGTCGCTTTGGCACGGCAACCGCTACCATTGACGGTCCGATCACAATCACAGTGGTTCGGCCAAGGAGCCGGACTTCTGGGCTGGCAGATACGATCATCACAGTGACCGTGAGCGGCAACAACATCGACTCCACAGCCAAACTCTTTCCGCCGCAGGCTCCACCGTGCAGCGGGCAGCCGCTTGCCAGCAGTTCTGCCTTCTCGGGCAACCCACCCGGTGTCACCGGCAACTTGCCTTTGAGCAGCCAGTCCGGCTCCGGCACGCTTAATCTGAGGGTCTGCAACAGCAGCAACGGCCAGAGCGCCATCGCCCCCTTTGTCCTTGTGGATGCGCTCCCGGCGGGGTCAACCGGGACGCCGGTGGCGGTGGCCGTCCCTGATTCGACCCCGGTGGCGGGAGTGGATGTGGTGGCGGTGGACGACGCCGCGGTAGGGGTTCCCAACGATCCGCCGTTGAATCAGATGGTCCTGGGAGTAGCTCCAGTGCCGCCAAACACGACGTGTCCGCTGAACACCTTGGTGTTCGGCCCCGTAACGGTCACCCGGCCTGCTGCCGGAGCAGTTCGGTTCATCCTTTGCGCTGGCGGCGATCGCCTCTCCGGACTGGATCCAGCTACAGCCGCGCTGTACACGGTTTCGCTGAGCGGGCCGAATCCGCCCGATATTCTGGTCACGAATCCTCCCGAGGCGCGTCCCGTTGGCAGCGGGGGACTTCAGACCATGTTAACCGTGCCTTCGGATGTCGCGCCGGGGCCACGCACCCTGGTCATTCGCGACACGCGCTCGAACCTGGCGGTTGCCGCCGGAGGAGTAATAGTCAAATGAAGAGTCAAAAAGTCGAAAAGTCTAAGAGTCGAAGAGTGAAACGGGCGACGGTTTCTCCCCTGCTTTGCGCGGTCGTCATCGCTTTGACTCTTTGTCTCTTCGACTCTTCGACCCTTGTGTTCGCCACTACCTTGCAGAAACTTTCGCTCGAAGAGATGACCCGCGCTTCCAATCGAATCGTTCAGGCAAAGTGCCTCTCCGTCGAAAGCCGAATGGAAGAAGGGCAGGTCTTTACCCTGGCGACGTTCGAGGTGACCCAGACGCTGGCCGGCGAGGAAACCACGCCCCGATCTCCCGAAGCCTTCGCCCCGACGGATCGGGGCAAGGGACGGGGTACGCGCACCGTCGTCGTTCGGCAACCCGGCGGCCGGGTGGGGAACCTTCACGCGGTGGTGCCCGGCGCACCGCTTCTGGCGCCGGGGGAAGAAGCGATTCTGTTTCTCGAACGCGACCCGAACGCTCGCGACGCCTTCATGGTGGTCGGCCTCTCGCAAGGCCACATGAGGATTTTGAAGGAGCCCGCGACGGGCCGCCGCCAGGTGCGGCAATCCACCCTGGGCGCGGGCATTTACGACCCTCAAACGAAAAGGGTGAGACCGGGGACGGCCCGGCAGATGCCGCTCGAAGAGTTCAACCGCGAGCTGCGGCGGACGCTTGAGCGGGTCCAGCCGCAGGGGAGATAGCCATGGCCAAGCGTCGCGCGCTTCTCGCCTCTTTGGCGCTGGTTCTGCTGCTTCGGGCAACCTCTCCTGGCCACGCTTTTGTTCCGATTTTGGTCAACCCGAACGCTCCCCCACCACTGCCCGCCAGCACTCCTCTCTGTCCGATCCCTATCCGGTGGAACCTCAGCCCTAGCTTCGGGCAGGTGCCGGTTTCGCTATACACCGGAACGGATTCCAGGACTCACGCCGGCAGCGTCTCAAGCAACATTCACTGCGCCGCCGGCAGCGGCCAACAATGCTTTTCTGCCGTGCAAAGCGTCGTCAACGAAAGCTTCGCCACCTGGGCGGGAATCGCCAACATCAATCCGAATGTGGACCCCCGCAAACCTCTCGGCAAGCCCAATGCCACGATTCCTTTGACACTCCCCGGAACGCAGGCAAACCTTTGCGACTTCAAGGTAAATGGGATTACCACGCTTTGCTTCAACCCCAGCGCGGCGATCAGCTTCCCCAATGGCGTGCTCGCGTTTACGGTCCCCGTTTTTTCGGGAGGCGCGGGCACGGTGATTTCCTCTGGTAGTTGCGCTGCCGGGGGTCGCTGCTCGGCGCAATTTGCCGGCGAGTTGGTGGATGCCGATATCATGTTCAGCCCAAGTTTCATTTACACCGCCGCAACCGGCACCACCCCGCCGCAACCCGGCCAGTTCGACCTGGAAACGGTCGCTGTGCATGAAATCGGCCACCTCTACGGCCTTGACCATCCGCCCTTTCAGGCCGCCAAAATGTTTGCCTTCGCGCCCGGGCCCGGTGAGTTCGACCGCGGCATCACCAGTGACGACAAAGCGGGCATGCTGGAGATCTACCATGACGCCACCCCGCTGGCGACGGGCAGCATTCGCGGCAAGATCCACAGTCCCTTCAATCCGGACGATACCCTGAATGCTTCCCCCTTCACCGGCTTCCCCATTTTTGGCGCCCACGTCTTTGCGGTGAGAGCTTCGACCGGCGAATACGAGGTCGGCACCATTGGCGGGTGGAGTTGCACCCTGGGGGACCCCGATCCGTCGAACGTCGATCCTAACAATCTTTTTAGCATTGACGGCAGCTACGAGATTCGCGGTCTAAAGACAGCCAACGACTACTTCATTTATAGCGAGCCGATCGACGGGCCTACCTTCGAGGATAATCTGATCTTTTTCTTCTGTACGTTTGGAAATTTCCTGAACTGCCCGCCCGAGTCCAACGCCCGCCATCCGGACTTGGATATCACCACACGATTCCACTGAAGAAGCCACTGACGAAGCATGAAGAAGAATGCCCGGCGATTCGGGCCTCTTCCGAGAACCGCCGCGGCTCACTTCAGGGAACGCTTCCCCAATTGGATCGGAGAGGTAGGGGCGGTTCGCGAACCGCCCCTACTCCCCCAAGACGAGTCGTTCCCATTTCGAAACGGTCTGGTCCAGTTCCAAAATGGAACTGGCCTCTTCCGGTATCCTTCGCTTTGTAGGATTTAACCTTTACTATCAATAACTTAACTCAAAAGGCGGGTGGTCTTTCTGTTGCTTTTGTGGAGAGAATCGCTCGAACGGGGCAACCAGCCATGCCACCGCACAGCATTACACTTCAGGGCGAGCGTTGCCCAACTGGATCGGGGCGAGCACCGCAAGCGGTTTACCGCGAGGCTTCACCGCGAACGGCTGGCGCAGCCGTCTTGCTGTCTCTGGCCTTCTTGTTCGGATGCGGTGACAGCTTTGCGCCACCTCCCTTGACCGGGATTTCCGTCACGGTTCAACCAGCGACGGCAACCGTCACCCTGGGACAGTCGCAACCGTTCACGGTCACCGTCACCGGCACAAACAACCTTTCGGTTACGTGGAGCGTGAACGGTGTGGCCGGCGGAAACGCAAGTTTGGGCACTATTTCTTCGACCGGACTCTACACCGCACCAGCCCACCTGCCCAACCCGCCAACCGTAAACGTGATCGCGGCGCTCCAGGCCGATCCATCGAAACAGGCCAACGCGCAGGTGACCATCACCAGCCAGGTAGCCGTTGCTCTGGCACCCTCATCTGCCCGGGTGCCCGTGAAGGGGGAGCAAATCTTTGTCGCGTCGGTAACAGGCAGCCCGGACAGGGCGGTGCGGTGGAGCGTAAACGGCATCGCGGAAGGGAATGCTGCGCTAGGTACCATTGCCGCCGGCGGCACCTATACCGCGCCGGCCCTCGTGCCGAATCCCTCTATGGTCGCTTTAGAAGCGACCAGCGTGGCCGATCCATCCCGGCGGGCCACCGCCGAGGTAATGATTCACATCCGCATCTCGATTGCGCCGTTCTCGGTTTCGCTCGCTCCGGGCGGAACGCAGACTTTCAGCGCCAGCGTTGAAGGATCCGCCAATCCGGCGGTGACCTGGAGCGTCAACGGCATTGCCGGCGGCGACCCAAGCGTCGGAACGATCACATCAGCCGGGGTGTACACCGCGCCGGCTAATCCCGCGGCGGGATCGGTCGAAGTGACCGCTACAAGCCAGTCCGATCCCAGTCAATCGGCCAGCGCAACGGTAACGCTTGTTGTCGGGGTGAGCGTAACCGTGGCGCCCTTGAATCCGACCGTGGTCTTCGGGGGATCGCAGCCATTCACGGCTACGGTAGTCGGCAGCTCGGATACGCGGGTTGAATGGAGTGTGAACAACCAGGTGGGCGGGGCAGCCGCAACCGGCACCATTTCTCTGTCGGGCCTATATCAAGCGCCAGCCATTCCGGCCATGGATTCCATCGAGGTAGAAGCCAGGAGCGCAGCCGATCCAACCAAGGTGGGGCGGGCGATGGTTCGCTTCTTCGGCCTTCGGAAGCTCGGGCCGCGGGCGCTTTCGGCCGGGGCGTCGGGGCCCATCACGCTGGCCGCGAGCGGCGCCAACCTGGATGCTTCCACGGTGCTGGAAGTCAACTCCGCCGGCCGCGTCACCATATTGTCAGGCGGCGCTCTCCGGACCACGCTCGCGCCGAGCGACCTTGATCAACCGGGTACTCTTGCCGTGAGCGCAAGGGCTGCGTTGGGCTTAGCCTCAAACGCGCTCTCCCTCGTCATTGCTCCCCGGCCGGCGAGCCCGGCAACGGTAACGGTCTCCGCGAGCAGTCCAACCCTGGCGGGGCAGGACATTATCGTGACCGATGACTCGGGGGAAGGTCTCCTTGCCCCGGTCAAGCTCAACCTCTTGCTGTTGAGCCCGCTCAGTGGCGGAAATTGCGCTGGCTTGGCGGCGCGCCCGCTCCGGCTGAAGCGCCCGGCGGCGGGCAACGCAACCTTCGGCGTCTGCGTTGCTGCCGACGGACTGAGTTCGGAGGTGTCGCAATTGCAATTCTCTTTAAGCGGGCCGCTCGACGTGACCCTGGGCAACCTTCGCACGGCAACCAGCGGTAGCGCAGGCGTTGTGGTTTTGGATTTGCTCCTCACGACATCCACGGTGAGCGGTGCCAGAAGCTTGATCCTCCACAACGCCAACCACGATATTTCGGTTGCCTTCGGCGGCATCGTGATCGAATAGGAGGAGGAACCAAAATGAAAAAGGAGCGCCACCCGGAGCAGCTCGCATGATCCAACGGATCGTTCACGTGGCGATGTGCGTTTTCGTTCTCTCTGCAATTTTGGCCGGGTACGTACCCGAGACAACCCGGCCGCTCGAAGGCAACTGCCCGGTTGCCGATCGCTGGAACATGACGCAGGCGGTGAATCGCCGCTGGTTTGCTTTCGTTGGCCCGAACGTGCTTTGCGCGGCGGGCGCGGGCAATGCCTGCAGGCAAGCGGTCCAAGCGACCATCCAGGCAAGTTTCGCTCAATGGAGCTCCGTCCCGGGAGCGGCCTTGAACTTCTCTGCTCTGACATCGGATTCAGTTGTGCCGTGCGACCCGGTCGCTGACGGCCGGAACCTGGTCTGCCTTGATTCGCAAGCGGGAGCGCAATTGGGCCCCGGGATCCTGGCGGTCTCCGTCATCATCACTGCCCGGGCAGCGGGGGCGTCGCTCGGCGGCCGGACGGCTGCCTTTGCCGGTGAAATTTTGGACGCGGACACGGTTTTCAATCCTTTCTTCTTTACTTTTGCTACGCCCGACGCCCTGGCCGCCAATCCTTCCGCTTACGATTTCCAGACGATCCTCACCCACGAGCTTGGTCACTGGCTGGGCCTCGATCACTCGCCCCTCTGGCAGGCGGCGATGTGGCCGGAAGCCGTGCCCGCCGGACAGGCCGGGCGCGCGCTTTCCTCGGATGATCGCATTGCTGTTGCGGCGCTCTACCCCGCCGCTGGCACCGGACCCGGAATCACGACCGGGATTCTGAGCGGTAAGGTCACCCTGCCTCCGGACGCAGCCGCCAGCTCACCAGGCCTCCCCGTTTTTGGCGCGCATATCGTTGTGGTGGATGCGACTTCCGGGGAAGCGGTCACCGGCGGCATCGCCGGTTGGAGCTGCTCGAACAATCAGATATTGTTGGATGGGAGTTACGAAATTCGAGGAATGCCTTTTGGCACCTATTTTCTCTACGCCGAGCCTCTCGACGGGCCTATGGACTCCTCCGCATTGCCCAGTTTCCTCGCCCCGATAGAATCGGGGCGAGCCGGCTTCGACCCTCCGCCGCGCTTTGATTTGAGTTTCACAACTCGATTTCATTGAAGGAGTTTCAAGAAAGCAGAAGTTTGTTGATTTTGAACGACCGATGCCTCAGGCGACCATGCCGTTCGCGTAAACTACCAGCCCCGCCTGTGGGACGCGGAGGAAGGCCAGGACATCTCGTGGTAAGTCTTGGGGCGCTTCAACCGCGCTTGGGCCATTTCATCGGCAATCGCTTGCGTCGGCCGTCCCGCGATGCGGGCTCGCTCGAGAATCTCCCGCGTCCGGCCATAGATCGCCTCGAGTTCTTCGCGGTTATCGGTTTTGCCGAGCAGGTGAGCGTTGCCGCCCTGAATCAGCCCGCCGGCGTTCACCACATAATCCGGCGCGTAAAGGATGTCCCGCTTGACCAGTTCTTGCCCGACGGCAGCATCCGCCAGCACGTTATTGGCGCAGCCGCAAATGATACGTGCGCGAAGCCGCGGCACTGTTTCCGGGTTCACCGTTCCGCCGACAGCACAAGGGGCAAAGACGTCGGCGCGCGCGTCGTAGATTTCGTCTGGCTCAACAGCCACGGCACCGAGCGCGCGGCAAGCGCGTTCTGCTGCCTCGCGATTCACGTCCGCAACCACCAGCTTGCATCCCTGCTCCCGCAAGAGCTCGGCCAGGCGATAGCCGACCGCGCCCACCCCCTGGATGGCCACCGTTGTCCGGCCGGGTTCGAGACCGGCGACGTCAAGACAGGCGCGGAATCCGGCGAAGACGCCACGGGCGGTGGCTTCCGCAAGGTCGCCGATGCGCGGATCAGCTTCCGAAGCGACATAGGAAGTTTCTTCGTTCATCCAGAGGAGGTCCTGCGCGGTGGTGCCCATGTCGCCGCCCGTAAAAAATCGCCCGCTGAGACTCTC
>Ga0209320_10000125_pt1 | contig 38979 bp, 53 predicted proteins | sample Rifsed13ft4_FD_184008 | JGI IMG/M metagenome (GOLD analysis project Ga0209320, IMG submission 184008) | Soil microbial communities from Rifle, Colorado, USA - sediment 13ft 4 (version 2) | ecosystem: Environmental > Terrestrial > Deep subsurface > Rock core/Sediment | place: Rifle, Colorado... | reverse complement strand
CGGGAAACCCGCCACAGTTCCCGCAAGACCGTGGCGATGCGATCCGGTGGGATGTGCATCAGGACTTCGACGCCTAGCACGAGATCGAACGCGCCGTCTCGAAGGGGCAGGGCCCCTGCCGAGGCCTCTACGAGCCGCGGGCGCAGGGAGGGGTTCCTCCTGCGGGCTTCCATGAGCTGATTCCTGCTCAGGTCTGCTCCCACCCAACGCACATCGGGCCGGTCGACGAGCCGTTCGCCAATCCGTCCAAATCCGCAGCCCACCTCGGCGACAGAGTGGAATTGCAGGCCCTTGAGGATCTCGGCGAGCTCCGATGCCTGCCGGGCATAGAAGTCGCGGGTGGCGGGGGAACTGACCTGCCTCGGGTACGAAGCGCCGCGTCGCTGCCAGTAGGCGATGGCCTGTCGTCCGTCGAGAGTCGGTCGCTGCTGTGCCGCGTAATAACCTCTTAGGACCTGTCGAGCGACCGCGCCGGCTTCATGGACGCGTGTGACGTACGCCCTCCCGGCCGCTCCTCGTCCCCTTCGATAGTCCCCGTCGTTTGCTACGGTGCGGAGTTGTTCACTCGCCTCCCCCTCCGTGATCGGAATGACCGGACATCCCGCGTACCAATCCAGGCGGAGTGTCCCAAGCACGGGTTTTCCGAACGCCATCGCCTCGATCGCGACCATTCCGTAGGCGCCGAATGGCGAGAGCTGATCGATGACCGCATCGCATCCCGCCATGACCCGAAGCGCCGTTTCGTGGGGGGCCTGCGCGACGACCCAAAGCTCCGTATCCCGGCCACGATGCCGGGTCACATGCCCGGCCGTCTCCGTTTCTAGCGGCCCGAACGCCTTTCGAAACGCCTCGATGACGCGGTGGGTGCCTTTGTGGACAGGGCTCGAAGGGAAGTGGCCGAACCGCGGGAGCGGATTGCTCGGCTCGGGAGGCAGTGGCGGGAGGTCGATCGGGTTCGGAATCCAGACACTGCCCGGAATCCTCGGCCCGAGATCCGGCGTGGAATGGAACCGGATGTCCGTGGAGGCCAGGTGGTGCAGCCCCTTTCCGGTCCGCGTCTCGGAGCCATGAAAGTGCACGGCGAGCGTCTTCCATCGGTATCTCGTCTTGAACATGGGATAGAAGACCTGGCTCCACCAAATTCCGCCGTGGACGTGGACCACATCGAAGTCCGCGAGGGTCCGCCAGTGCGAAATCATTGCGGCGTTCCAGCCAAGGGGACCCTCCGCCCCTCCGATCCTCACATCGCTCGGGAACTGGTATGGCGATTCTTGGACAGAGAAGACGACCGCCTCGTGGCCGAGGCGCCTCTGGGCCTGCGCGAGGATCCACGCAACGTTCGCGATGTTGTTGATGTGAGCGATTTTCATCCCGGACTTCCAGAACCCGCGGGAAGGAGGAAACCCCGCGCGGATACGAACCTTTCTGAAGTCACGAATCCATGACCGGATTCAACGCCATCATCGCGCTGTCGAAGGGACGGTCGCGGCAGTCAGATCCTACGTTCCGCCGGATTCCCCTCGCCGGACCCATTCCTCGGTTTCCCCGACAGCTCGGCGGATGTTCCCGTCCATCGATTCGGACTTCTCGATCCACTTCTTCATGAACTCGATTTCTCGCTGGATCTCCGGGTCCTCCGCCGCGACTCTCCGGAGCGCGGGCAGGAACATGTGCCGCCACAGGAGGATCTCTTTCACCATGAGCTTCTCTCGTGTATACGGGTTCCGCTCGTACGCGACGTCTAGTTGCTCCCGCCACAGACGCAGGTACTTGTCGTAAATCACGCCGAGGGTGAAGAGAAACCCGAAAGCGGATAGGAAAATGAGAACGAGGGTCGCTGCCACGATCCCCGGCGTGCTCGGTGAAATCCCGAACCGGTCCTCGAGAAAGCCCAGCCACACGGATCCCACAACCGGATACGCGGTGAACGTGATTACGAGACCCCACAGGAGGAGGCTGAGCAGGACATAGCTCTGCTGAACCCTCCACAGCTGAAGCATCACGTATCGCTTGACCATCGGTCTCGGGCCGTCGCAACCCTTGCAGTCTATTAGTAGGTATCGAGGGGGCCGCGACGCGATGCCATCGAAACCCTTTTCCCCGGGAGAATCTCCCTGCTGTTGTCACTTGGCGGGAGTGCGCCAGAAGTGCGGGTCGGACTCTACACGGAACATCTCTACCGCGACGGGCAGGTCGGTACCGGCACGTCAAAGTACATTTTCTACCTCGTGCGGGAGCTCGAACGTCTCGGTGTCGAGATCGTGCCGCTCCACAAGGGCGCGAACCCGAAGGACATCGATGTTCTCCACGATCCGCACTCGCCATGGAACGCCCCCCTGAAGCCGAAACGGCCCCTCGTGATCACGATCCACGACATGACGCCCTTCACGCATCCCCAGTACTACGGACGATGGGTGCGGTTCCTGTACGCCCAGAAGCTCCGTTGGTTCTCCCGCGTCGCCCAGCGGATTCTCGTCGATGCCCACCCGACGGAGGCAGTCGTCCGCGAGGTCTTCCGGCCACGACGGCCCGTCGACGTGATCCATCTCGGCGCGGAGGAGCGGTTCCGCATCCTCCCCGCCAATCCTCCGGAGCGCCCGTTCATCGCGCAGGTCGGCGTCCACCGCGCGATCAAAGAGCCGATGACGACGCTCCGCGCGTTCGAGGAGATCGCAGATCGGATTCCCCACGAACTCCACTTCGTCGGGTCCCGCGGCGCTCTCGTGGAACCCTTGGAAGCCTTCGCCACGGAGAGGCCCTCATTGCGGGATCGCGTGAAGTTCTACTGGCCCGGCGAGGACGGGGTCCCTCTCGTGTACAACCAGACCTCCCTCGTTGTGCATCCATGCCCTGAGGAGGGGTTTGGATTTGTCCCGCTCGAGGCGCTCGCGTGCGGGGCCCATGTCCTCGCGCGCGCACCTGCGGTCCGGGAGATTCTTGGGCCGTACGGGTGCTACTTCGACGATCCCGCGACCTTGGGGCTGAAGATCATGGAGTGCCTCGCGAGGCCGCCTTCGGCATCGCGGGAGGAACGCGCCCGACACGCGCACAGGTACACATTCCGGGCGACCGCGGAGGCGACGCTCCACGCGTACGAGGCCGTTGCCGCGTGAGGCAGGTCATCGAAGGGGCCATATAGCGGAGGGGAGCATCGTCGCGCGAGGCCGCAGATGGCGACAGGCTCCACGGACGGGGAAGCCGGGTCGCGTCGTCGGAGCCGCCCGCGGGACTTTGTCGACTTCATGCCCGCGGTGTGGTTTCGCCTCCACTATCCGAGCCGGCTCCTCGCCTGGCTCGTCGAGGACCATAAGTTCCTCCGCGAGGCCCTCGTCCGCTCCTTCCCGCGGGCGATCCGCCGCGAGCTCGCGACGAACGAGCGGGTCATCGAGATTCCCTTCGCGATTCGCGCCCTCAAGGTCCCCCGGGGGAGCCGCGTCCTCGACATCGGGTCCCGCTGGTCTCCGCTCCCGCTCTACCTCGCGGCCCTTGGCTACCGTACGGTCGCGACGGATCTCGCGTCGTTCCCGCTCCAAGGTGGAGGAGCGGACTTTGTTTGCGCGGATTTGAGTCGCCCGCCATTCAAGCCGGAATCGTTCGACGGCGCGGTCATGGTCAGTACGCTCGAGCACGTTGGAGTCGGGTTCTATGAAAAGGGCACGGACCCCGAGGCGGATGTCGCGTTGATGCGGGCGCTTCGACTCCTCCTGAAGCCGGAAGGTCTCCTCGTCTTCACAGTCCCGTTTGGGCGGGCCGGAGTCGGGCCTGTCCAACGATCGTATGATGGCCAGCGTCTGCGGCGGGTGACGGACGGCTGGATTTGGGAAGAGGCGAGGTTCCACGTCCGCCGCGGCACGACATGGGAGGAAACCACGGAAGCGATTGCCATGCGCGAGGAATCCAGGCTCCAGACGCACGCCGTTGCGCTCGTCTCCCTCCGCCGACCATAGCGTTGACGAACTCGATACACAGATAAAGACCACGGCCGTTCCACGCGCGATGGCGAAGACCGCGCTGATCACGGGCACGACGGGTCAAGACGGCTCGTACCTTGCGGAACTTCTCCTTTCAAAGGGCTACACGGTCTATGGCCTCGTACGCCGTCTCAGTTCGCCGAACGTTGCCAACATCCGGCACATCATGGACCAGATCCATCTCCTCGACGGCGACATGACGGACCAGAGCTCGATCATCACCGCGCTCAAGGAGTCGAAGCCGGAAGAGATCTACAATCTCGCTGCCCAATCGTTCGTTCAGACCTCGTTCCGCCAGCCGGTTCTCACGGCCGACGTGAACGGGCTGGGCGTGATTCGGCTGCTCGAAGCGGCAAAGGAAATTCACCCCGATGCGCGGATTTACCAGGCCTCGACGTCCGAGCTGTTCGGCCTCGTGAAGGAATCTCCACAGAACGAGAACACGCCGTTCCACCCGCGGTCCCCGTATGGGGTGTCGAAGCTCTTCGCGTATTGGGCGTGTGCGAACTACAGGGAGGCGTACGGCATGCACATTTCGAACGGAATCCTGTACAACCACGAAAGCCAGCGGCGGGGCCTCGAGTTCCTCACGCGCAAGGTCACCCAAAGCGTCGCGATGATCGCCAAGGGCAGGGCGAAGTCCATCGAGCTCGGCAATCTCGACCCGAAGCGCGACTGGGGCTACGCGCCGGAGTATGTCGATGCGATGTGGCGGATGCTCCAGCAACCGAAGCCGGACGATTACGTAATCGGGACCGGTGAATCCCACACCGTGCGGGAGTTCGTGAAACTCGCGTTTCGGGAAGTCGGGATCGAGGATTGGGAGAAGTACGTCCGTACGGACCCCAAGCACATCCGGCCTGCGGAGGTCTACACACTCTGCGCGGACCCCTCGAAAGCGAGGCGCGTCCTCGGATGGCAAGCGAAGACGAAGCTCCCCGATCTCGTGAAAATCATGGTCCGGTCGGACATCGAGCGGCTCGGAGGCTAGTCACTTCATCGTGACGAGCGTGAACGTGAGCTTCTCGACCGTGTGGTCGAAATACCGCTCGATCCAGGGAAGGAGGCGGGGAAACGGCCGCCGGACCCACTTGTCGATGTGGTAGTCGTAGTCCTTCTCTACGGACGCCACGTGGAACCGCGCGGTCGTGTAGTACGACCGTTCGGCTTTCCCGAAGTAGTCGAACGACTCCTCCGTGAAGAATCGCACGTGGGTCGGGTCCTTGTACGCATTCGAGTGCTTGTAGTGCGGGACCTCGATTGTCGTCCTCGCGCCCGGCGCCGTGATCCGGTGGAGCTCCTCCATGACGCGGAGCGTATTCAGCAAGTGCTCGAGTACGTGGATCGCGACGACCTCGTCGAACACGTTGTCGACAAACGGCCAGGGGAAGCGGGAGAAGTCGCACACGACGTCGACGCCCGCGAGGAGTTTGCTGTCTGCGTTCACGAACCCAGGGCGGATGTCGCGGCCACACCCCATGTTGAGCTTCCTCGGACCCGCCAACGGATCACCGCGTCTTCGTCCACGCCGCGAGGGTCTGCTCGAGCCCGCGGCGCAGGGGCGTCGTCGGCGTGAAGTCAAGGAGGGCGCGGGCGCGGGACGTGTCCGCGCGGGACTCGCGCACATCCCCGGTCCGCGGAGGCTTGCGGACGACCTCGAGCGGCTTTCCCCGGAGATCCCCGACGAGTCGAAGCAACTCCAGGATCGACGTGTCCTTCCCGGAGCCGACGTTGATGACCTGACCGCCCGCGTTCGGTGCCTCCGCGGCGCGTTCGAAGGCTTCCGAAACGTCCGAGGCGTACACGAAGTCCCGGGTCTGTAGGCCATCGCCGTATAGCGTCGCGGCGCGGTTTCGCGCGGCCGCCTCGCAGAATTTCGCGACGACGGATGCGTACTGCGAGTCCGCGGACTGCCGCGGCCCGTAGACGTTGAACAGGCGCAGGGACACGACTCCGACCCCATCTTCTTGCGACATTGTGCGGCAGAAGTATTCGCACGCGAGTTTGGTGACCGCGTAGGGTGAGATCGGATCCGGCGGGAGGTCCTCCGTGAGAGGTCCCGCGGATCGCCCATAGACGGCGCACGTCGACGCGAACACGACGCGCGTCGCCCCCGCGTCGCGCGCCGCGACGAGGACGTTGATCGTGCCCATTACGTTCGCCTCCGCGTATGCGAGAGGCTGCTCAACGCTCTCGGGGACGGACGTAAGGGCTGCGAGGTGGAACACGACGTCCGCACCGGAAATCGCCTTCTTCACGGCCCGGGGGTCGAGGACGGACCCCTTTACGAGCTCGACGCGGTCTCGCATATGGGCGAGGTTCGTGAGCCTCCCGACGCTCATGTCGTCGAGGACAATGACCTCGTTCTTCGCGGCGAGCCGCGCCGCGAGGTGGGACCCGACGAATCCGGCACCTCCCGTCACGACGACGCGCTGGCCCTCGAGCATCGGACGCGGCGAACCCCCGCGGCGACGTTAAACCTTCCTCCGCAGAAGGCTGCGCGTCCGAGTGAGTGAGTACAATACAAGCAATACCCCCGCTCATCCCCTCGACGTTCGTAGCGGGCGCCGCGGGCCGGGACGGCCCGAGGATGGAAACGCATGCGACGTTGGGACTGGATCGTGGAGCATGTGACGCGGCTGGAAGAACAGCGGTACCTCGCCCTCCTCGCGCGGGTCATGGAGGTCGACTTCGGCGGGCGGGTCGAGCGGGAGAGGGACCTCACCGCTTTCATGGCGGCGCGTTACCGATGGGGCAACAAGACGACCCGCCGGCGAGCGTCGCGGCTCGCGGAGATCGGAGTGGTCCGATGGGCCCGGAGCGAGCGGGATCATTGGACGAAGACGTACGAGCTCGTGCCGGAGGCGGAGCTCGGACCGACCGTGAGCGCCCTGGAGTCCGCGGAGGCGAGTCCCTAGGCCTTCCGCTTCTTCCGTTTCCCGAGGGCGAGGACCCGGCCCGTGAAGTCCGACGCCCAGAACGCGCGGAACGAAGTCATGAAGAAGTCGCACGCGGACAGTACGAGGATCTCGGCCGGGCGTCCCTGCATCGATCGGTGCCGGACGAGGGCCTCCTCCCGATCCGGAAAAAGGTCGAAGCGGACCTGCTCGTACGCGGACTTCCGGGCGACCTTGCGGAAGAATGAATTCTTGCGGACGATGAGGCGGCGGTACAGCGAGTGATCGACCGGCCGCACGAAGGCGAACACGACGGCCTCCGGCGGGGCGGAATTGATGTGGTCCCACCCGCGTGGGTCCGTGATGAATCCCATGAAGCCGCCGACCTGGGCCCCGTCGACCGTCCTCCAGAACCGGTGGCCGTAAAGGCCGCCGGTCGTTTCGAGACGAGTTTCGAAGCTCTGTCGAGTCCGCCGGAGCGGAATCCTCATCCGGTCCATCGCGGCGCGGAGCGGGCGCTTGTCGATCTGTGTTCGGGCCGTGGCGGGTTGCACGACGCCGCGCAACCGCGAGTCGCTCATGTACTTTGCTCGGATCCGCGCCGCCTAGCTTTATCGGGGTCCCCGGGTTACGTACCGCGTGGCCCGTCGGTGGACCGCGCGGACGTTCCTCGTCGTGGGGCTGCCGCTCTTCGCAATCGGGTTCGGCCTGTTCCTCTGGGAATTCACGTCCGAGCTTGACATCGGACTCATCTCGTTGCCGCTCCTCCTGATCGGCCTGTTCCTCCTGTTCGAAGGATACGTGACGTGGCGGCGTGCGCGGCTCCGATCCACGGATAACCCTAAATAGCGGCCCTCGGTTCGAGCCGCGATTCTGGGGGCTCTGGCACATGGAATCGTTCGTCTTTTGCCGGGCATATCATTTGGGTGCACCCGACAGAGTCTTCGCGGAGGAGTCCGCGCCGGAGCACTACCCGCGGGATCGCACGTTTCACCTTCGGCATGTGAGGCTCAACATAAGGCTCGACGAGAGGGAAGGGACGGTGGAGGGGACTGCGACCCTGACACTGAGCCCGCTTAACGATGGTCTCCGAGACATCGACCTCGATGGTGAGGACCTCCACATCCAAAAGGTCGCGGACAGCGACAGGAAGAGCCTCGACTTCGAGCACGATACGCGGAAACTGAAAATCCGCCTTGGCCGGGCTTACAAGGCCGGGACAGAATTCACGCTGAGCATTGCGTACGACTGCAAGCCGAAGAAGGGGATGTTCTTCATTCGGCCCTCGAAGACGTATCCGCGGCATCCCTGGATGATCTGGACGCAGGGCGAGGAGGAGGACAACCGATGCTGGTTCCCCTCGTACGATGCCCCGAACCAACGGATGACGTCGGAGGTCATCGTGAGGGTGAACGAGAAGCACTTCGCGATCTCGAACGGCAGGCTCCTCAAGGAGTCGCGCGACGCACGGCGGAAGACGCGAACGTTCCACTGGCTCCAGGAAGTCCCGCATCCGAATTATCTCATCACGATTGTGAGCGGGGAGTTCGATGTGGTCGAGGAAACCTGGGAGGGCGTGCCGCTCCAGTACTACGTCCCGAAGGGCCGTGGGCCCCAAGTCAAGGACACGTTCCGGTACCTCCCGTCGATGATGACGTTCTATTCGAAGGTCACGGGCCTCAAGTATCCGTACCCGAAGTACGCGGAGGCCGTCGTGCAGGACTTCACGTTCGGCGGGATGGAGAACACGTCCCTGACGGTCCTGTACGACGGCTGCCTTGTCGACCCACATACGCGGCCCGACTATCGGCCGGAGGGCCTGTTCGCCCACGAGCTCGCGCACCAGTGGTTCGGCGACTGGATGACGACGAAGTCATGGGGCCACCTTTGGCTGAACGAGGGCTTCGCCTCGTACTTCGACCCGTTGTGGTTCGAAGCGGAGTTCGGGCGGGACGAGTTTCAATGGCGGATGCACGAGGTCGCCCAGGGCTACTTCGAGGAGGACGCGAAGTCCTACCGCCGGCCGATCGTCACACACAAGTACCACGACAATGAGGACATGCTTGACAGCCACACGTACAACAAGGCCGCGTGCGTCCTCCACATGATCCGTTACGTCCTCGGCGAAGACCTCTGGTGGAAGGCGATCCGCCACTACGTGCGGCGGCACGCGATCAGCAACGTGGAAACGAATGACTTCAAGGTCGCGATTGAGGAGGCCACGGGACGGAACCTTGACAGGGTCTTCGACCAGTGGTTCTACAAAGGCGGACACCCCGACTTCGAGGTCTCGTGGAAGTACGACGACAAGACGAAGCTCGTCGCGCTCACCGTGAAACAGAAGCAGGAGGTGAAGGACCTCACGCCTCTCTTCCTGACGCCCGTGGAGATCGAGCTCCACGTGAAGGGGAAGGCGCGGCGGGAGCGGATCGAGGTCTCGCGGCCGGAGCAGACGTTCTTCTTCGATGCCTCCGCGAAGCCGGACATGGTCTTGTTCGACCCCGACAACTGGATCCTGAAGAAGCTCACGTTCGAGAAGCAAAAGGACGAGCTTTTGCACCAGCTCCAACACGCAGACCGGGTGATGCCGAAAGTCCAGGCGTGTGAGGGCCTCGGGAAGATCCTTCACGATGATGACGTCCTCAGCGCTCTGAAGGCGGCCCTCACGAAGGACCCGTTCCACGCGGTGCGGCGTGCGGCCGCGAAGGCGCTCGGCGAAATACGCACGGAGGACGCAAAGGCGACCCTCATGGCGGGGCTAAAGGACAAGGACTCGCGCGTTCGACGGGCCGTGTATGAGGCCCTCGGCCAGTTCCGCGAGGACGACGAGGCGTTCGAGATCCTCGGGAAGGCGTGGCGGGAGGAGACGATGTACTACGCCGCGGGCACCGCCGCGCTCGCGATGGGCAACTCCCGTCACCCGAGGGCGTTCGACACGATCGTCAAGGGCCTCGACCGGCCGGCGCACGGGAACATTATCACGAGGAACGGGCTCAGCGCGCTCGCGGAGCTCCGGGACGCGAAGGCGATCGACCTCGTGAAGAAGTACACCCGCGCGGGCGAGCCGGAGTGGATCCGCCAGGCCGCGTGCAACGCGCTCGGAAAACTCGGAGACTACTTGGAAGACAAGAGGGACGACATTCGCGACATCCTCGTGCTCCACCTCCGGGACACGAACTACCGCACGAAGATTGGCGCGATTCAGGGCCTCGGAACGATGGGTGATCCAAAGGCAATTCCGGAGTTGCAGAAGGTCCAGGAGCAGGAACCAATCGGCACGTTCCGCAGGCTCGCACGGCGAACGGTGAAGCAGATCCAAGAGAAGGTCGCGGAGCGGGCGAAGAAGGTCGAACAGCAGGCCGAGCTCGATAAACTGAAGGACGAGAACAAAGACCTCAAGGCCCGCGTCGCGAAGCTGGAGGGCCAGGTCGAGAAGGTCCTCAAGAAGCGACGTTGACGGGTCAGGACGGATGGGCCGATTCCGAAAGGGTTATTCAGCTCCTGGATTTGCCTTGGACCCAATGGACTTTGCTCGGGTGAATCGCAAAATCACGGCGGGGAAGCATCCACTGACGAAGGTCTTCCCGGGCCTCGACGTTGACACCGGCTTCAAACGACTCTTCGCGAACAACGGGGCCCGCCAGGAGGTCCTCGCGAAATGCTACATCGAAACGATCCCAGAGGACATGTACATGTACATCGATGATTCCGACGGCCACATCGTCGCGGGACTCGACTACCTGAAGACGGGCGAGCCCTGGGTTCTCTATCTCGACGTGATTCATGAACTCGTTCATATCCGCCAGTGGCGGGAGGGCAGGCCCCTCTGGGACCGGCGCTACTCGTACGTCGATCGGCCCACGGAGGTCGAGGCGTACGAGGTCGCGGTGAAGCGTGCGAAGGCCATGGGCATCCCGGAGCGGGACATCGCGGACTACCTGCGGGTCGAGTGGGTCACCAAGGGGGAGCACGAGCGCCTGTGCCGCCGCCTCGGGTTGCGGGTGATCGAGAGCCACGCGCATTGAGGTTCCACCGATGGCCCTGACCTGGGACGAATTCCGCAAGGTAGACATGCGCGTGGGCAAGGTGATTGAGGTCCAGGACTTTCCCGAGGCACGGAACCCCTCGTACAAACTGACGATCGATTTCGGCCCTCTAGGCATGAAGAAATCCTCTGCGGCAATTCGTCCGTGGTATCGGAAGGAAGACCTCCTAGGCCGTCAGGTCGTCGCGGTGTTCAACTTCCCGCCAAAGCAGATTGCGAACTTTGTATCCGAGGTCCTCGTCCTCGGGGCCGTTCAGACGGATCGCGAGGTCGTCCTCCTCCGCCCGGACGCGGAGAGGGAACTCGGCGCCCGCATCGCGTGAGACGATGGCCGTCCGAATTGCTCCGCTCCGAGGAAGCGACTACGACGCGGTGATTGACCTGTGGCGCCGCGCCGACCTGATTTCGCGTGTGGGAAAGCGGGACGAACGGCGGGCGTTTACCCGGCAGCTCCGCGTAAACGGTGGGCTCTATCTCGGTGCGTACGACGGGGATCGCCTCGTCGGGACAGTCCTCGGCACGCACGACTCCCGGAAGGGTTGGGTCAACCGGATCGCCGTGGACCCGTCGTATCAGGGCCGAGGGATCGGGACACGGCTCCTCCGGGCGTGCGAGAAAGCGCTCGTTCGCAAAGGCATTCGAATCTTTGCGGCGCTCGTGAATGAGGAGAATGAATCCTCGAGGCGTCTCTTCGAGAAGGAGGGGTACGAGTTTCTCGAGGGAGTCTTGTACGTAAGGAAGAAGGTCGACCCCGACGTCTAGATGACCTTCAGTTCTCTGCCAACTATCTCGTACGCCGCGAGGGCGTCGTCGAGGTCTTTTCGCGAAAGCCCCGCGTTCACGATGTTGCGGATCCGTGCTCTGTCGCGCGCGACCATCGGGAACACGATCGGCAGCGCGAACACACCCTCCTCGAACAACCGGTCACTGAATCGCTTCGCCACCGCGGAGGCGCCGAGCATCACGGGCGTGATCGGTGTTTCGCTCCGTCCGATGTCGAAGCCCATCGACACGAGATGCTTCTTGAAGTATCGCGTGTTCGACCAGAGCTTCTTCACATGGCGGGGCTCCGTCTCGAGGACATCGATTGCGGCGATGCACGCCGCTGTGACGGCGGGTGGATGGGACCCGCTGAGGAGCCACGTCCTCGACTTGTTGAGCGCATAGTTCCGAAGGTCGTTCGATCCCGCCACGTAGCCACCGACGACGCCGAGGGCTTTTGAGAAGGTCCCGAGCTCGACGTGGATTTTCTCCTCGACGTGGAAGTGCGATGCGACGCCCCGTCCGCCATCGCCGAGCACACCCTCACCATGGGCGTCGTCGATGAACACCATTGCGCCGAAGTCCTCTGCGAGCTTCGCGATCCTGTCGACGGGCGCAATGTCCCCGTCCATCGAAAAGACGCCGTCACTGATGATCAGGAGCTTCTTGAACTTCGGATCCGCTTCCTTCAACTCACGCTCGAGGTCCGACGTGTCGTTGTGCTTGTAGATGAACCGCTGCGCCTTCGTGAGCCGGACGCCGTCGATGATGCTCCCGTGGTTCAGCTCGTCCGTGAAGATCGCGTCGCCCTCCCCCGCGAGCTGTGGAATCAACCCCGCATTTCCCGCGAAACCGCTCATGTAGAACAAGGCAGCCTCCCGTCGCTTGAACCGCGCGATCCGGCGCTCAAGTTCTTCATGGAGGTCCAGGTTCCCCGCGATGGGGCGGACGCTCCCGCTCCCCGCGCCATGGGTTTTCACGGCCTCCCGCGCCGCCCGCTTCACCTTCGGATGATTCGAGAGATTGAGGTAATTGTTCGAGCAGAGCATGATGACCTCTTTGCCGTCCACACGGCTCCGCGGCGCGGACGGCCCTTGGAGGACGCGCAGTTTCCAGTCCAAGCTCTCAGCGACGAGCCTCTCGTATTCCTCCCGCATCCAGCCCACAGGATCTCGGTTCGTCACGGCTTGCATCGTCACCCCTCCATCGGGAACGCAACTTTCCCGCAGTTCCCGCTCCGCATGACCTCCATCGCTTTGTTATAGTCGTCGAGCGGGAACCTGTGCGTGAGAATCGGCCTCAGGTTTAGGTTTCCGCTCTTCAGGAGGCCGCCCATCTGGACCCACGTCTTGTACATCAGCCGCCCGTGAATCCCGTACATGGAAAGCCCCTTCGTCACGAACGTCGATATGTCGAGGTTCAAGTCTTTTGGAAACACCCCGAGGACGTGGATTCCACCCGCAGGGTGGGTGATCTGGATCGCCTGCTGGACGGCCTCCTCACTCCCAGAAAACTCGAGGGACTCATCGACGCCCTCTCCGGCGGTTGCGTCCATGATTTCGTCGATGAGGGTCTCGCTCGACCGAAGGACGAGGTGGGCCCCGACCTTCTTCGCGAGGTCCATCCGGTACTGGTTCTTCCTCCCGACCGCGATCACCTTACGGGCCGCCATCGCGCGGCACAAGGCGACCGCCATGAGACCGATTGGTCCAAGGCCGAAGATCGCGACGGTCTTCCCCGGGACATTCGCGCTCGTCACAGTGTAGACCGCATTACCGAGCGGGTCCTGAATCGTGGCGAGTTCGGGCGGAAGGTCGTCGTCGTTCACGATCACGTTCGATGCGGGCGCGGTGAGATACTCTGCGAAGGCGCCATCGCGATCGATTCCGATGATTGAGACGTTCTTGCACACGTGCGCGTTCCCCGTGCGGCACATCGTGCATCGCCCGCAGGCGATGTGACCCTCTGCACTCACGTAGTCGCCCTTGCTCAGGCCTGTCACGTTCGACCCGACCTTCTCGATTTCGCCCGCGAACTCATGGCCCTGGATGAGGGGCACTTTGATCCGCTTCGCAGCCCATGCATCCCAATCGTAGATGTGAACGTCTGTTCCACAGATGGAGGAGATTTTCACGCGAATGAGCACCTCGTCCGGGTGTGGCTGGGGTGTCGGGATCGGGCGGATTTCCGTGCTCTTCGGCGTTGGTTTCAGCTTCACGGCAGCCTTCATCTTCTCGGACATGGCGCCCCTCCCCTCCATGGGGAACGGGGTGCGGATGGGATGACGGTATTTCAAGTTTGTATCCGTATGTGTCCTGAAGTGGTCGCGGGAAGGGGGGCTGCGCGCAGGTCACCGTCTCACGCCATGTCGCCAACGACAACCAGTGGAGCGCGCGTCGCTCCCCGGCAGATTACGGGTGGAAACCCTCCGATGCCATCGAAGGGGAACACGGCTGTCAACGTTCTCGCCTCTGAGGAGCTGTCCTCTCACACCCGCCCCAAACCGCGAACTCCGAAGGACACTGACGTTCGCCCGAACCCCAGGAGAAGCAGTCCGAGCCAGAGGAAATCGTACCTGCATATGCCCTCGGCCGAAATGGTGGTGCAGAGCGTCCCATAGGCCACTCCGTAGATAATCGCGACCGTTCCGAATACGATGAGAATTGCGCTCCAAACATTGCGGACGACTCTAGACCTATACATGTCGTGGCCGCCGCTCACAGCCTGATCGGATGGAGCTTGCTCGTCCGATAGCCAATCACGACGAAGAGGTACTCCTTCTTCGCGAACGCCTGATCGAGCTCCGGGTCGCCGGTGTCGACACGCAATACCGGCGTCGCGTTCAGCTTGGCGGGAGTCGACGCGACGATTACATTCCCAATCCCGATTTGCCGGATCACGGCGGGGCTGATCTGAAGATTTCCCCTCCCGAGGACAAACCCTTGGGCGCCGATCGGGGACACAACGAGCTTCGCTGACTTGTACCGATCGAGCAGGGCGAGGATGCCCGCCTCGTCGAGATCCCTGCCCACAAGCGCGCCTCCATGGATTGCGTCGATGCCGAGGACGGTCTTCTCAACTCCGAGCTGCCTGGCGACGTGCTCGAGGGTCGATCCGGGACCGAGAAGGAACAGAGTGTCCGACTCCTTGTCTGCGAGCTCCTTGATGTGGTCTGCAATCTCATCCTTCATCGCATCGTCTTCGAGCTCCGCGAAGAGCATCTTGCCGGTCTGCACGAGCGCAGGCTCAACGAGCGTCTTGGCCGTGCCGTAGAGGCGGACGGACCACTCGCCCCGGCGGTACGCCTCCTCGTCGACATCGAGGACCTCTGCATCGCCGGTCCGGAGGTACCCCTGAACGTACGCATCGAGGATGTTCGCGACCGTGGCGGGATGGATTCCAAACACGCCAGAGTGCATCTTCACGCCCGCCGGAATTCCGAGAATCGCGATCCGCTGGTCCACGGAATCGATCACATCGCGACACGTGCCATCCCCCCCACAGAACACGATGAGCTCCACGTCACGTCGCTCGAACGCGCGGCACGCATCCTTCGTATGCTCCGCGGACGTCTGCCGTGGCGGCTCTAAGGCAATCTCGTAGGAGTCACGCGGGAACCCCGCGGCGTCGAGGTGATCGGAGCCCATGACGCCCCGACACGTGATCCAGTGAATCTGCGAAGCAGACGGGAGCGGACGCAACGCCATCAGCGTCTCGGACGTCCGCTTCGGCGAGACCGGTTCGGCTCCAAGGGCGCGCGCCTGATCCGCGAGCCCGTCCGTTCCCTTCAGGCCGACGCGGCCGCCCATCCCCGCAACGGGGTTCACGACGAAGCCAATCCGCTTCATTGAGCTGGCCCATCGGAGCCGCGCGATAAAAGGTTCTCCGCGACGCGATCACGTCGGCGGATTCGCAATCGTCTCGTACTGCTCCGCGGCGGGCGTTCGGACCGAGAGGGCGACTCGGAGATGGCCGAGATAGAGAGTGATTGCGACGGGAACGACGGGCAGGAGTACCGGCGCCAGGACGACCGCGAGCGCAAGTCCCCCGCCAATCCCCGCCTGAATGACAGTGAGCTCGTGGCGGGTCACGGATCCTACATCGCGCGGGTTCGCGCGGGCGTGCGCGACAAGCCCGATGACCCCTGCGGCTGCAAAGAGGATCGTCTCGACCCGCCACAGAAGCGCGAGGACGGCTCCGATCCCGACCACGGCGATCGCGAACGACGTCGCGTAGACCTTCCCGATCCGAGGTCCGAGGAACACGATCGTCGTGCGCTTCTGCGGCCGAGCCCGAGAGTCCGCGTCCATGTCAAGGTAGTGGTGCATGAGGAGCATGCCGACGCACACGCATGCGTGGGCAACCGCGAACAGGACGGCCGTGACGCTGATCGTGAGAGCTTGCACGTAGTACGCTCCGAGCCCCGCGGCGGTGACGCCGGTGAATCCACCGAGCCAGTCCCCGGCAAAGGGCCGGTACGAGGTCTGCACGGGCGGGGCCGTGTAGAGCAGCCCTGCGGCGTAGCCGATCGCGACGAGCACGAGGACGACCGGCCCCGTTCGGAGAAACAGGTCGACGGCAAGGAGCCAGGCGAGGATCGACGAGACCCCGAAGATCGCCCAGAGCTGCCGCTCCGTCAGGAGCCCTGCGAGGAGGACGCGGCTGCCCCCGGAGAGGACCCTCGGACTCAAATCGCCGTCGGTCCCGCTCCGCCAGTCGTAGATTTCGTTTACGGCGTGCGTCTCGTAGCCCTGGATCAGGACGCCGATGAGGAGGGCTTCGACGAAGAGCCACGGATCGAACCGTCCCGCCTCCGCGACCGCGATCCCCGTACCGAGCACGATCGCCGTGAACGACCACAGCAGGACCGGGATCGCGCGGAGTTCGAGGAAGATCCCCTTCGCGACGGCTGCCGTACGCATTGAGCGACTATCGAGATAGTAATATTAGAGCGTTCTGCGATGGCCGTTCAAGTCCCTTTGTCAGGGGGGGTTGGGCGTTCGGGCCGTGGTGAACAAGCGGTTGTGGTACCTGGTCGCAGGTACCCGCGGCGGGATCAACCGCGCAAAGATCATCTGGATCCTCCGCGAACGGCCGTCGAACGCGAACGTGATCGCGGAAAGCCTGCACCTCGACTACAAGACGGTCCGGCACCACCTCGACGTTTTGCGGGGCAACGGGATCGTGATGGCGACGGGTGGCGGGAACGGGTACGCGACGGAATACGCCCTCTCGCCGAGGCTCCAGACCCATTTCGAGGAGTTCCTCGAGATCTGGACGCACGTTGGGAAAAAGTAGATAGATGTAGAGCGCCACATCGCGGGCGGCCCCCCGATGGCACTTCGACTACTCTGGGCGTTGAACATCGTCTTCGCGGGCGTGACCGCGGCTCTCCTGGTCGCGCTTCTCTATGTCTATTGGAGAAACGTAAAGGAGATCCGCTCCCGCTTTACCGTCGGACTCTTCCTCTTCGCGGTTCTCTTTCTCGCTCAGAGCGTCGTCGGGATGTGGGCCTACGTGGCGATGAACGATGCGGGGCACGGCGTAGACGTCGCGTTCCCGATGCTCCTCCTCAACGCGACCGGACTCGGCGCGATCGCGACCCTCGTCGCGATCACGTGGAACTAGGCTCGCGTCGTCGCGGATAAATACCGGGTGCTCCTTCGCAGGCTTTCAGAGGCCGCGCGGTGGTGAATTACCGTCCGATGGGGAAGACCGAGCTCGAGGTGTCTGAGATCGGCTTTGGGACGTGGACGTTGACGACCGGCCGATGGGGCTCGTTCTCCACGGAGCAATCCGTCGAGCTCCTGCATCGCGCATACGATGCGGGGATCAACTACTTCGACACGAGCGACGTCCACGCGAGCGGACTCGGCGAGAAGCTCCTCGCGATGGCGTTCAGGGAGAAGCGCGAGCTCGTCGTGATCTCGACGAAGGTTGGGCACACCACTCCGGGCGGGCCGAAGGACTTCTCGCCGGATTACATCCGCCGGGCCGTCGACGCGAGCCTCGCGCGACTCGAGTCGAGTTACATCGATGTCGTGCAGCTCCATCATCCCGATATGGCGGCGGCGACGAGCGAGGGCCTGTGGGCTGCGCTCGAGGACCTCCGGTCGGATGGAAAGATCCGGTACTACGGTCTCGTCCTGGGCCCGGGTCAGGGCTATCTCGACGAAGGGCGGGCCGCGATGCGGAAGCGGGACCTCGGCAGCATCCAGATCCATCATAACATCCTCGAGCAGGAGCCCTCGCGGAGGTTCTTCCCCGTAGCACTCGAGATTAACCAGGGAATGGTGATCCGTGGCCCGCACGCGGGCGGTGTCCTGGAATCGAACCCCTCGGGGGCGGTAGCGCTCCCGGAGGACGAAGACCTCGGCGTGAAGAGCTCTGATTTCGTGGAAAAGGGCCGGCAGCGCGCGGCGAACCTCCGGTGGATCCACGACGGCAAGGGGATGACCCTCTCCCAGGCCGCCCTGAAGTTCATTCTCTCGGAGGAGACCGTCGCGTCCGTGCTCCCGAACATCTACCGCGCGGAGCACCTCGAGGAATACGGGGCGGTATCCGACTTCGAGGGCTTCTCGCAGGTCGAGCTCGGGGAAATCGCGGAGCAGTTCCGAAAGGGATTCGGCGTCCCGTGAGACCATGCTCGTGGGATTCGTCGACGGGCGCGGGCGGGCCTACGACATCGGGTTCCGGACGCTGCGGTTCTCCCTCCTCGATGACGAGGGCCTCTTCCTCACCGGCCCCTCCGAGTCCGTGGCCGTCCAGGCCCCCGCCGTAGCGTCGATGGATCTCGTGGAGCCTCGGTCGATTCCTCTCCTCGCGCCGACCCACGGGGAGCTCCTCGGGACAGATCGGCGTGTCGTCTTCCTCGCAGCGAAGGGTCTCCCGCGGAAGCAACCGTACACGTTCTACAACATCTCCCTGAGCCTGCATTCCACCGCGGTCCAGCACTTCTTCACGGCCCAGGGCGGGCGGGAGTTCGTCCTCTTCGAGACGCCCGACCTCACCGCCGCGCGCCCGAAGGGAAACGCGGTCGAAATCGATCTTCGGGGGCCCGTCCCCGCCACAGGGGCCGGTGTCGGCGCGTACCGGCTTCGCATCGAGCCACGGTCCGTCGTGGACGAAGCGCTCCAGGCCCTGACATAATGTCGTGTTCACGACAACGAAAGGGTTATGAGCGCACGGCCCTACTCGGGCGCCGATGTCGTACGACCTCGGGGTCCTGAACCTCGCGGGGAAGAAAAAGAAGAGCCGCCGGTGGCTGTACGTCGCGGCCGCGGCCGTTGTCGTCGTTATTGCGGCTGTCGTGGTTTACTACCCCCGCTGAGTTCGGTCGATTGGATCCAGTGCCAGCGGACGCGGGTCGCGAACGTCAAGGGCAGTACGTTTCCTGAAAATCAGTTCCGATTCCCAGTTCGAAAGTATTTCTACTCGCCCGACGCAGACGTGCACTTCGACTCCATGATTCGCGCCGACTTGGACGACACTGCGCGAGATATTCTCCTGACGACCCTCGCGTCGCCAAAGACGTCGGGCGAGCTCGCCCGGATCCTCAATCTTCCCGGCGCAATGATCATGGACTACCTCGAGCTGCTCGAACGCGCCGGCCTCGTCCACGTCGTCCTCTGGTATTGGGCCAGCGAGGGCCGCGTCGTTCGGTACTATGAGGCGTCGTTGCCCGTCGATATCTCCGACCTCGTACGCGAGGAACCGGCCGCGATTTGATGCGCCAACCGGTTCTCCCTCCATAGCCCGGGGCGGGCGAACCGACGACGAACCCTTAAATATGAGCACCTCTTTTTGTCGCCTGTCACCTTTTGACGCTTTTCAAAGGAGCAGTACCATGCCAGAAATGCTCAGAGAGATGGATACGGGCACGACGACCATAGGGATCGTCGCGAAGGAGGGCGTCGTGCTTGCGGCGGACCGCCGGGTTTCTGCCGGCACGCTAATCGCCCACAAGCGCGGGAAGAAAGTCTACAAGCTCGACGATAACCTCGGCCTCACGACCGCGGGCCTCGTTGGGGACCTCCAGGTCCTCGCCCGGTACGTCACCGCGGAAGTCGAGCTGTACAAGCTCAAGCGGAACGCCCCGATGCCCGTCGAGGCGTGCGCGACGCTTACCGCGAACATCCTCTCGGGCCGTCGGTTCTTCCCGTACTACGTCCAGCTCCTGATCGGCGGCATCGATCGGAAGGGCGGCTCCCTCTACTCGCTCGATCTCGCGGGCGGCTCGATCCCCGACAAGTTCGTTTCGACGGGCTCTGGGAGCCCGTATGTCTATGGGGTCCTCGAGGACCACTACCGTGACGACATCACGATCGCCGCCGCGATCGACCTCGGAATCCGGGGAGTCCACACGGCGATGAAGCGGGACATGGCGTCCGGAGAGGGCATCGACTGCGTCTCGATCACGAAGGAGGGCTATACCCAGTTCTCCGAGGCGGACATCGAGAAGCGAAAAGCGGCGATGAAGCTGACATAAACCCACGACTCCAGTCGACCTGAACCGCCCCGTTGCGGGGCGCAGGCCCAGTGAACCAACGATGAGCATCGAAGACATTCTTGAAGACGCGAAGGCCGTCGTCAAAAAGGTCGTTCCCGACCACGTCGACATCACGCAGATCGACTTCGAAGGCCCCGTGATCGTCATCTACACGAAGAACATGGAGGCCTTCGCGGAGAGCAACGACATCGTCCGCCAGCTCGCGCAGAACCTCCGCCGCCGGATCCAGGTGCGGCCGGATCCGTCCATCCTCATGAAACTGGAAGACGCGGAGGCGGCGGTTCGAGAGCTGATTCCGAAGGAAGCCCAGATCACGAACATCTTCTTCGAGGAGGAGACGGGCGAGGTCCAGATCGAGGCCCTCTCCCCGGGGCTCGTGATCGGGAAGCACGGGTCCCTCCTGAACGAGATCAAGAAGAAGATCGGCTGGGCCCCGAAGGTCGTCCGGACCCCTCCGATCCCCTCGAAGACCGTAGACGACATCCGCCAGTACCTCCGGACGATCCAGGAAGACCGGCAACAGTTCCTCAAGTCCCTCGGTCGGCGCCTGGCCCGTGAGGTCCCCGTCGGGGAGAACTGGGTCCGCCTCACGGCCCTCGGAGGCTATCGTCAGGTCGGCCGGTCCGCGACCCTCCTTAGCACGCGGGAGTCGAAGATTCTCGTCGACTGCGGGGTCTTGATCTCTGAGGACAACGGCTCGCCGTATCTGAACGCGCCCGAGGTCATGCCCCTCAGCTCGATCGACGCGGTCGTCATCACGCACGCGCACCTCGACCACAGTGGCTTGGTGCCCGCCCTCTACAAGTACGGCTATGAAGGGCCCGTGTACGCGACTCCGCCGACCCGGGACACGATGTCCCTCCTGCAAGTCGACTTTATCAAGGTCGCAATGGGCGAGGCCCGGAAGCCGCCGTACGATTCGAGCAACATCCGTCAGTGCGTCGCGCGAACGATCCCGCTGAAGTACGGCGAGACGACAGACATCGCGCCGGACGTGCGGCTCACGTTCCAGAACGCGGGCCACATCCTCGGGTCCGCGACCGCGCACTTCCACATCGGCGACGGGCTCTACAACGTCGCTCTGAGCGGGGATATCAAGTTCGAGAAGACGTGGCTCTTCAACCCCGCGGTGAACAAGTTCCCGCGGCTCGAGACGCTCGTCATCGAGTCGACGTACGGCGGGTACCACGACGTGCAGCCGTCCCGTCACGACGCCGCGGCCCAGTTCAAGGAGATACTCGGCCGCGTCCTCCGCCGCGGCGGGAAGGTCCTCGTGCCCGTCTTCGCGGTCGGGCGGTCCCAGGAGGTCATGCTCGTCCTCGAGGAGGCGATGCGGACGGGGCAGATTCCCGAGGCGCCGGTGTACCTCGACGGGATGATCTGGGAGGCGACCGCGATTCACACGGCGTACCCGGAGTACCTGAACTCCCAGCTCCGCACGCAGATCTTCCAGACCGGTGAGAACCCGTTCCTCTCGCCAATGTTCAAGCGGGTCGAGACCTCGGACATGCGGGCGAACATCATCGACGACGTGGAGCCGTGCATCGTCCTCGCGACGAGCGGGATGATGTCCGGCGGGCCCGTGCTCGAGTACTTCAAAGGCTGGGCGGACAACCCGCTCCACGCCCTCCTGTTCGTCGGGTTCCAGTCCGAAGGCTCTCTCGGCCGGCGGATCCAACGGGAGGCGCGGGAGATCACGTTGAACGACAAGGGCAACCCCCTCACGCTCCAAATCAAGCTCGACATCGAGACGATCGACGGCTTCTCCGGTCACTCGGACCGACTCCAGCTCCTGAACTACGTCGGCACGATGGAGCCGCGGCCGGAACGCGTGATCGTGAACCATGGCGAGGAGTTCAAGTGCTCCGACCTCGCCTCGAGCCTCTACAAGAAGTTCGGCATCGAGACACGGGCGCCGATGAACCTCGAGACGATCCGCCTGAGGTAGGTCGCTGCGAGGGACTCCAAAGTATTATCGAAGGCGGGAATAACTACCGTGTGGAGCACGGCCATGTTTTCTTGGGACTCGTTCAAACGCTAAGTCCCGATCTCGCGCTGGCCATCGCCCTATTCTCTGTGACGAACGTGTTCCTTCGGCCGATTCAATTTGCGCTATGCATCGAAGGGGGAGTTTACAGGGGGTTTCCCCTCGCCTACTACAGTCAGTGCAATGATGCTCGGGGACTACTCTCGGGCACGCCATTCCGGAATCCCGGGGCTCTTTTCATCGATCTCGTGGTCTGGTATCTTGTCGCCGCGGGAGTCCTCCTGCTCTACCGTCGTGTCCGGCAACGCTAGGCGATCGACGACAAGCATATTCCCGGCCCTCTCATTTGGATGGATGTGGCGCCGAGGCACTACGAGAAGGTGCAGGACCGGATGTCCCGCGACGAGTTCGATGCGAAGGTGCGGGAGAAAATCCGAGAATGGGGCGGTCTCCTGGACACCGATGCGGCGGCCCTCCTCGTCCTCGAGGGGCTCGGCATCGACGTCGCCGAATGGACACCAATCGTGAAGATCGAGGAGAACGCGGAGGTCTCGGTCCGCGGCGAGGTCGTCGCGATCACGCCCACGCGAACGTTCGCCCGCCAGGACGGCTCGAGCGGTCGCGTCGTGAACGTGACGTTGATGGATGCGAGCGGGACGTGTCGCCTCGTGCTATGGGATGACGATGTCGACCTTGTGGAGAAGGGACAGATTCGCGTCGGAGCGTTCGTCCGGTGTCTCGATTGCTTCGTCCGGGGCACGAATTTCGGGCTCGAAGTGAGCCGTGGCAAGTTCGGGGCGATTGTTCCGGAGTAGGTGGACCGCCTACATTCCCATGCCAGGCATTCCGCCAGGCATTCCGCCAGGCATGCCGTGGCCTTCCTCGCCGCCGCCGGGCATGTCCCTGCCGCTCAACTTCTTCGCCGCGATCACGTCGTCGATCCGGAGGATCATGTTCGCGACCTCCGTGGCAGACTCGATCGCCTGGCGCTTCACCCGCATCGGCTCGATCACGTGGGCCTTGACCATGTCGGAAGGCTTCCCCTTCTCGAGGTCGACTCCGACATTCTTCCCCTTCTTACCCTCGTGCGCCGAGCGCAGCGCGATTAGGAGGTCGATCGCGTCGAGGCCCGCGTTCTCCGCGAGCGTCCATGGGACGACTTCGAGCGCCTCGGCGAACGCCTCAACCGCGAGCTGCTCCCGACCGCCGACGGTAGGCGCGAAGTCCTTGAGTCTCAGTGTGAGTTCGATGTCCGGGGCGCCTCCACCGGCGAGAGCCTTCCCGTCCTCGATCGCCGCGGAAACGACGCGCAGCGCGTCGTGAATGGTCCGCTCGACCTCGTCTACGACGTGCTCCGTGCCTCCGCGGATGAGGATCGAAACGGCCTTCGCGTTCTTGCAGCCCGTGATGAACGTCATGTCGTCCTCGCCGATCTTCCGCTCCTCGACGAGCTCGGCATGGCCGAGGTCCTTCGCGCCGAGGTCCTTGAGGTCGACGACGATCCGCCCGCCCGTTGCCTTCGCGAGCTTCTTCATGTCGCTCTCCTTCGCCCGCCGGACCCCGTAGATCCCTTCCTTCGCGAGGTAGTGCTGGACGAGGTCGTCGATCCCCTTCTGGCAGATCACGACGTTCGCGCCCGCCTTCTTGACGACGTCCACATAGGCCTTCAGGGTCGCCTCCTCCTGAGAAAGGAAGGCCTGCATCTTGTTCGCTTCGTGGATCCGGATCTCGGACGAGAATTCCGTCTTCTTGATCTCGAGCGCCCGATTCAAGAGCGCGATCTTTGCGTTCTTCACGAACGAGGGCATTCGCGGGTGGACCCGCTCCTTGTCGAGGATGATGCCGTCGATGAGCTGGGTGTCCGTGAGCGCTCCGCCGTGTTTCTTCACGACGAGGATGTTGTCGACGTCGGCGACACGGCTGCCCGCGATTTCCTCTGAGATCGCCTTGACCGCGTTCACGGCGATCTCAGCGAGGAAATCGCGCGCGGTCCCAACGCTACGACCACTCATCGCGGTCGATGCGATTTCCCGCAGTAGCTCCGTGTCCGTGATCTTCACTGCGAAAGCGAGATCGTCGAGCAGTTCGACGGCCTTCGCGGCAGCGATCTTGTAGCCGTTCACGATGATCGTCGGGTGAACGTTCTGGTCGATCAACGATTCCGCTTTCTTCAGGAGTTCGCCCGCCACGATTACCGAGGTCGTCGTTCCGTCGCCGACCTCGTCGTCCTGGGTCTTCGCGACCTCTACGATCATCTTCGCCGCTGGGTGTTCGACCTCAATCTCCTTGAGAATCGTCACGCCGTCGTTGGTGATTGTCACGTCGCCCATCGAATCGACGAGCATCTTGTCCATGCCCTTCGGGCCGAGGGTTGACCGGACCGCGTCTGCGACGGCCTTCGCCGCTGCGATGTTGTTCGAATGGGCACCCTTGCCCCGCGTGCGTTCCGTCCCCTCCTTGAGAATGATCACTGGCTGTCCCTGCATCATGGAAATCGGCTCGTCTAAGTATGGACTTCTATATAAGTGTTGCGAGTGGCAGTTTCTGTTGCATCCGGGGTTGGATAGGGGGTCGGTGTGCCGGACCCTGCTCCTTGTCTCGGGCCGACCAGTTCGCTGAGACGGTTTGGAACGGTCCGAGCGAAGCGGGTGAGGTCGTGGATACGCATGGAAATCCGCCTGACCAGGAGGCAGATTGCCGAACTTCTGGTCCATCGGGGAGCCTTCAAGCCAATCCGCGCGTTTATCAGAAAGCCGCGTGTGGGGCCGCTCATGATGCCGGTTCTTGGCCAGGCCAGACCACGCAGCTACCTGCCACCAAACCGCGACGACTGAGGAGAATACCATGAAAGCGATCGTTCGCAACACGTACGGCTCACCCGATGTTCTGGAGCTCCAGGAGACCGACAAGCCAGACCTCATGGACGATGGCGTGCTGGTGCGAGTCCGCGCGGCTTCAATCAACCAAGCGGACTGGTACGCCCTGACAGGCACGTCGAGACGTTGACGGCACGGCGCGCGTATCCGGGCGACCGGATAAGGGCTTTCTGCGGTCCACTCGACCGCTTCAAATCCCCCTCATAGGTTCCAAGAATCCGCGTGATCATGTCCTCATGGTTATGACCACATTTCCCTTTTTGTGTCCTCGTTCGACATACCTATGAGCCTCGGCAATCTGCTCCAGCGGATAACGTCGATCGATGACCGGTCGCAAATGCCTCGACTCGACGAGCTCTTTGAGGAAGACCATGTCTTCCGCTTTCACTTTGCATATCCCACCGATCACTTTCTTGCGGCCGGCCATCAAGGCCCATAGCCGTTTGAAGATCGGTGCCAGCATGAGAGCGCTGACATAGACTCCCCCTTTCTTGAGCGATTTCATGCTCGCTCGGAACGAAATCTTGCCTACCGTGTGGTAAACGAGATCGTACGTCGCGGGGCTGGTGAAGTCCTCCTTCGTGTAGTCGATGACCTTGTCCGCCCCCAGCGACTTCACCAATTCCAGATTCGCGGTGCTGCATACCCCGGTGACGTCCGCCCCGAAATACTTGGCAAGCTGGACGGCCGCAGTCCCCAACGATCCGGAGGCCCCATAGATGAGAACGCGTTGTCCCCTCCGAATATTCCCTTTTCGAAGGAAGTACAGCGAACATCCCCCTCCCCAGGGGATGGCGGCCGCTTCCTCGAAGGTCAGGTTCGCCGGCTTCAATGCGCGCGGACCCCCTTCAAGCACACATGTGTACTCCGCATACGTGCTTGGACCCCCCCCGAAGACTTTGTCGCCCACCTTGAATCGTTTGACATCCTTTCCCACGGCTTCTACTTCTCCGGCGAGGTCAGACCCAAGTATGGGCTTTTTGGGTCTTGTGAGACCCATGAAAAACCTTACAATGAAGGGGTCCGCCTTTCGTACGCGCACGTCCCCGGAGGTTACGGTGGTCGAGAATACCCTGATCAGTAGCTGATCGTCCTTGGGAGTAGGTTTCTCCACCTCCTTCAGCTGAAGAACGTCTGGTGGTCCGTATCGTGTGAACACGGCTGCTTTCACTCGTGCACCCGTCCCTTCCACAGGTTCGTCCCGAGAGGCATCGGGGCGCTGACTCTAGGCCGGCCGATAAGGCTTTCGACGCCCTGACCGGCACGCCGTACTTCGCACGCATGTTTATCGGGCTACTCAAACCAAGAAGCAACAGATTGGGAGTCGACTTCGCGGGGACGGTGGAAGCGGTCGGCAGCGACGTGGACATCCTCGCAATCACGAAACCCGGTCCGACGCCGACGTGGTTTTCCCATTTTGAGAATGCGATCTTCGTCACCGTAGACTTCACCGCAGTCAAGAGGTACAGAAATCCGAACGAGCGGCACGAAGGTTTCTACTGGGCGCGTGGCCCGGTCCAGGCCCGCGGGCGGCGTCCGGTGGGAGATGATCGTCGGTGATTCTCGGGCGCTGCGAGTCGGGCCATTTGTATACGCACGAATAGAGGTCAACTTTATATCAAACCGGCAGGTATCGAGCGCTGCGCAAGGTGAAAGACGACATGTTGCAAGATCGGCCGATTCACATCACGGACGACGACTTTGATCGAGTTGTCCGGGAGAACCCGTACGTTATCGTCGATTTCTGGGCGGACTGGTGTGCGCCCTGCAGGGCGATCGAGCCCACGATCGAGGAACTCTCGGGGAAGTACGCGGGCAAGGTTGTGTTCGCGAAAGTGAACAGCGACGAGAACCAGCGGAAGTTCCAGGAGTACGGCGTGATGGGCATCCCGACGATCCTCTTCTTCAAAGACGGGAAGCTCGTTGACCAGGTCATCGGTGCGATGCCGAGAGGGCCATTTGAGAAGCGTGTGCTCTCTCACCTCTCGTAGCACTCAGGCCGTCACCTAGATATACCGCCCCTGGGATGCGCATCGCAATGGAGACCTTGATCGAGCGGCTCGCGAAAAAGAAGGATGCGGCCGCGTCCGTTCCCGAATTCATGATCCTCCCAATTGTGAAGAAAGAGCACGAGCACGAAGGCGCCTGTGGGTCTGGATGCGATTGCGGCGAGATGGATGGCGGCGGGTGTTGCGGCGGATAGGGGAACGTGCTATCCCACTTGAGAATCAGCGGAAGTAATCACGGGACGACACTCATATAGGGTCCCGGACCCTCGATGCTTCAAGAGGAGGCGACTGATGGATCCCCTTGAGGCTTCGAGACTCGTCACGGATGAGTACTCGGCGAAGATCCTTGTCGCGACATTCAAGCGGCCGCGGTCCGCAATCGACTTGAGCCGCGAGTACGGGATTCCGATCGCCGCCTGTTACCGTCGAATCCACTCCCTCGAGAAGGCAGGCCTGGTCCGTTGCACGGAGCGGGCGCTCACACAGAAGGGCAAGCGCATTTCGTTGTACATGTCCCAGCTGAAGAACGCATACATCTTCTTCGAGAACGGAAGGTTGCGCGTCCGGTTCCAGCTGTCGACGGGCGTTACACGGGACTTCGGCGGCGATTGGAAGGCCATCGAGGTCGAGGAGTCGCCAACACTATCCCAATAACCCCTCCTCCACAACCCACAGGCAGGTCGAGTAACCCTCGACCTGTCCTCTTTTATTCTCCCTCGCACGCGGGCGCGCGCGGCATTGTGGGCGGATGTTTCCAGTTCCGATAGCTTTGACAATTCCGTTTAATACCCAGACCTTCGTGAAACATTTCGAATGGACGCGGCGCAGAAGGACCGGATGAAATACCTCTTCCGCGAGATTCTCGGCGTCGACGTAGACCAGATCGTGAAGCAGGTCGTCGCGAAGGTCAGCATCGAGCGCGCGAAGCAGGTCCAGCGGAACTCGAAGGACTGGAAGCGGTACATGACGGAGGAGGGCGGGATCATCATCCTCCCGAGCAACGTCGCTCACGCGGGGCGGAAGTCGCCGAAGCCATAGCGCGGCGAGGCACCTTCTGGGACCGCATCATCTTTATCTACGCCATCCTTCTTCCGACCTCGATGGACCCGTGGAAGGGGAGGGACATCCTCTCCATCCGCGACTTTTCGCGGGCGGACATTGAGTCGGTTCTAGAGGCGGCGCGCAAGGCCATGCCGATTGCCCAGGGAGCAAAGACGTCCCGGTCCCTCGACGGGAAGGTCCTGTCCGCCATGTTCTTTGAGCCGTCCACGCGGACCCGCTTGAGTTTCGAGAGCGCGATGCAACGGCTCGGCGGCCGGGTGATCGGATTCGCGAGCCCCGAAGGGACGTCGATCCAGAAGGGCGAGACCCTCGCGGACACGGTCCGGATGGTCGAATCGTACAGCGACGTGATTGTCCTCCGCCACCCGCAGGAGGGCGCGGCTCGCCTCGCGGCGGACTTCAGCTCCCGCCCCGTGATCAACGCAGGGGATGGCGCGGGGCAGCATCCGACACAGACCCTCCAGGACCTTTACACGATTTGGGAGGGGAGGGGCGCGATCGAGGGGCAGACGATTGCCCTCGTTGGCGACCTGAAGTACGGGAGGACCGTTCATTCCCTCGCGTTCGCTCTCGCGCTGTTCGGCGCGCCCTTGATCCTAGTGTCCCCGCCGGAGCTCGAGATGCCGTGGGAGATCGTCGAGGGGCTGAAGGAGACAGGGATCCCGCTCCAAGCGACGCACCGGCTCGAGGATGTCGTTCGCGCCGCGGACGTGCTCTATGTGACCCGGATCCAGAAGGAACGGTTCCCGGACCCGCAGGAGTACAGCCGGGTCGCGGACTCCTACCGCGTGGACCTGCCGCTCCTCCGGGAGGCGAAGAAGGACCTCATGATCATGCACCCGCTCCCGCGGGTCGCGGAGATTGATCCCGCCGTCGATGCGACCTCGCACGCCGCGTACTTCCGCCAGGCGTTCAACGGCGTTCCCGTGCGGATGGCCCTCCTCGAGATGGTCCTGGGGGTCCGTGGATGAGGGAGCTCCGAGTCACACCGATCAAGAACGGAACCGTGATCGACCACATCCCCTCAGGGATGGCCCTGAAGGTCCTCAAGATCCTGGGGATTGGCGGGAGCGTGTCGTCGACCGTGACGGTCGCGATGCATGTGCCCTCGAAGGCGATGGGCTGGAAGGACATCGTGAAGGTCGAGGACCGCGAGCTGAGCGCGAAGGAGGTCGACAAGATCGCGCTCATCGCGCCGAACGCGACGGTGAACGTGGTCCGGAACTACAACGTTGCAGAGAAGCACAAGGTTCGGATGCCGGACCGAGCCGTCGGGATCCTGAGGTGCGCCAACCCGAACTGCATCACGAACCTGCGGGAGCCCGTGGAGTCGGACTTCGCGGTGATGGGGAAAGACCCCGTCCGCCTGCGTTGCAAGTACTGCGACCGGATCCTTGAGGACGTCGCTGCCGCGATCGTGTAGGGCCTCATCACCAACGATCAGTGCAATTTTGTCGTCAAGAAGTTCTGGACGTTCGCCACCGAAGCTTTCATATCACCGATGTCAAATACGGCGGGCCAAGGGATGGTGAGTGAACGCTCGAGGAGATTTCTGAGGTCATCGGCCTCCAGGTCTACACAAACCACGGCGTCTTCCTGGGGAACGTGAACAACCTGGTCGTGGACGTGGAGAAGGGCGAGGTCGACGGGATATTCGTCGGAGAGACGAACCCCCTGCTCGTGGAGAGCGGCCGCGCGGTGTCGGTTCCGTACCGTTGGATCCAGAGCGTCGGCGACATCGTGATCCTCCGTTACTTCCCGAAGCGGGTGAGCCTGAAGAAAGGCCCCGCCCCGGCCCCCGTCGCGGCACCTCCCGCGGTTTCCGCAAAATAGGACGACACGTTTATCCAAAGGGGTCCGTTTCTCGCGATGGATGTCGGCGCCGGCATCGCGGGTGGGGCCCTCGTGAACCCGTCCCTGGAGTTGCTCGACATCGACGAGCTTCGGCCGCACGAGCGGACGCGTCCCGACCTTCTGAACGCCCTCATTGCAGAGATCAAGCGCGACGGGAAGCTAAAGCTCCCGATCCTCGTCGAGAGAAGCCACCATGTGATCCTCGACGGGCACCATCGCCACGAGGCACTCCGCGCCCTCGGCTGCGTCCGGGTCCCGTCGTACGTCGTCGATTATTTCTCCGAGGAAGTCGGCGTGACGACGTGGCCGGACGCCTCCGTGGACCATGTTACGAAGGAGGAGGTCCTTGAGCGTGGCCGGACCGGGAACCTGCTCCCGCCGAAGACGACCCGCCACCTCGTGAAGGTAAAGCTCGAGGAATCCCCGGTCTCCCTTAGGGACCTGATGTAGGCGGCTCGCGCAAGCTCGGGGGCGTGAGCTCCTGTTCGCGGGCCTTCCGCCTACGGAGGGCCCGGACGCCGACGATCCCAAGGACCGCCGCGACGCCAATTCCGCCGACGACGAGGCCCCCGAGGAGGACGAGGTCCGGCTTCGGTCCCGTGGCCTGGTATCGGAACGCGAGGAGCTCCGTCCGGCTGACCTCCTCGCCGCTTCCGTTGTACGAGACGGTCCGCGCGTTGTTCCCCGCCGCGGGCGCGTAGTAGAACTCCTCGCGGCTCCCGTCCGACCCGGTTTCGGCGATCACGTAGACCTCGAACGTCCCCGCGGGGACCGCGACGCTCGCCGTCGTGATGAGTTCGAGGATGAGGTCGTATGTTGCCGCGCCCGTATCGCTGTCCCTCAGCGTGAGGAGGCTGGCGAGGGTGAAGTTCGCCCCGGTCGTCCACGAGCTGTTGAGGGTGACCGTCGCCGACCTCCCGAGCGGGACAGGATACGTCCACGCGTCCGCCTCAACGCGGTACGTCGTCGAGTTCCACCACTGGAACGTGAACCCGGCGGTCCCGAAGAGGGGGACCTGCGCCTCGCCTGAGGCCCGGATGTCGATCAGGGTCTTCACGATCTTCCGGGAGGCCACTGTGATGAACTGCTCCCCCGTTAGGTTCCACGCCCCCCGTGCGGGGATCGTCCCCGACTCCGACGCGAAGACGCCCTCGAGGATTCCCGTGCCGAGCGTGTCGATCACGTACACATCTTGCGACACGCCGGCGACGGTCACGTTGCGGACGCTGAGGACGTCGGCGCGCGCCCGTCCGTCAAGCGACACGGTGCCTTCGAACGTGGTGTTGAAGGAGTACTCCCAGAAATCTCCGATCGACCACGCTGGGGCGTCCATCGCGGGTCCGAGGGGTGCACGGACACCGCCGGAGAACAGGAGGAGGATCGCAAGCACGATCGCAAGGATGGCCCGCACGTCACGCCGATTTGGGCGGCCCAGATAAGGCTTCGCCACTAACGGTTCCGGTGGGACGATTCGGACTCGACGACGGTTTTGCCTCGCTTCGACGGCACGATTCCGATCCGGCCCGCGAACGTCCGCGTAAGTTCCTTTCCGGCGAGGAACCGATCGAGGAACACGGCGAGGGCGGCGACCTCGGAGTGGGGCTGGTTCCCGACCGCCACGTTGAACGTCGCGAGATCGTAGACGTCCCGCGGAACCTTCGTCGCACCGACGACGAGGAGCAGATCCTCGCCGGGCGGGATCTTCGGAAGGACAGCGTCGAGGGCCTCGCCGTACATCGTGAGGTGGACGACGGGCCCCCGCCAAGTCTCGATCACGCGCCGCCATTGCACGCCCGTCTCGACCTCGAAAGACCCGCCGAACTTCGTGACGACGGCACGGACGGTCCGCTCAAGGACCGGGTCCTTCGTCGACACGAGGACCTTGTCCGCGCCGAACGCGCGGGCCGTGAGCGTGACGTGCGTCGTGACCCGAGGGTCCCGGCCGGGCCGGTGCCCTAGCCGGAGGACGGTGATCATTCTCCCCACAGCATCGAGTAGAGGAACAGAGCGACCGAGCCTGCCGTAATCGCGACGACACCGATCGTCCAGATCAGGAGAATCCAGCTCGAGCTCGCGAGGACGAAGAGGCCGTAGAAGACGATCGCGAGGACGCCGATGAGCGGGCCCGCGAGGAATCGGGCGTGGCTCCGCCGGAGGCGTCGCGGTCGTACGCGGAGGTCATCGACCATCCAGAGGTATGGGATCGCGGTCCCAATTGCCATCCCGAGGATCGTCAGCCCGAGGACCCCGAGGCCCGCGGGGAGCACCGTGAAGAGGAGCAGGAGGACCACGACGAAGAAACCGAGGCCGGAGAGCGTCGCGAATACGCTGCGGTCGGCGCGCGCCGAGGGAGCGGGTGGAGACGGTGCCTCCTCGGGCTGGATCTCCTCGATCTCGACCTCGGGTTCGACCTCCTCCTCGTAGACCTCTTCGGATTCCTCCTGGACGGGTTCTGCGTCCGGAGGGCCATCCTCCCATTCGCCCTCAGAGCCCATCCGCTATTCCTCGTACCGCAGGATCCGATGGCCCCGGAAGTCGAGCCGCGTGGACCGCTTTACGAGGGCCTTCAACATCGTCTGCGAAACCTTCAGGGTGTCCGCGATGTCGCCCGCGAACTTCCCCTCCTCGTCGACCATGTCGTGGATCTGTTTCTCGATCTTCGCATAGTCCTTGTCCGCCATCATCGCAACGAACAGAACGTCCGAGATCTCGTGCACAGGTGCAGTGGCGTTGATGTGGAAGCTGGAATAGAACGCGTGGTACGACTTCTCTGGCTGCATCGCCGCGGACGTCTGCCACTTCGTTTCGACGAGCTTCATCTTCTCGAAGAACTGGAGCGCCGCCACGCCGTCCTTCCCGAACTTGTCCTCGATTTCCTTCGCCGTCCGCCAGTTCGCGAGGACCTCCTGGAACACGTCCCGCTTCAGCACCGTGTCGACGGCTCGAAGGATCGGGACGAGCTCAGCGGGTTCGCTCACGACCTTGATGCGGTTCATCCTAAACCTCCCGCCGTATGGGGCGGACGCGATAAATACCTAGTTTCGTCCCCAAGAGGAACTCGGGCCTGCGATGGTTCCGCTTCGAGGGGTTCATCGGAACCGGGATGGTTTCCACAGGAGTCGGAGTTCGGCCGTCCTCGCCCGCCGAGGGATTTCCGCGCGTTCAGAGGGTCTCGCCCGCCTCCGCGACCCCCTTCCGCGCAATCTCCTCGTAGACGTCCTTGTGCTTCCGGAACTTCCAGATCTTCGCGTCGTCGAGGGCCATCAGTCGGATGACCTCCTCGGCGCGGGCGTCCCAGGTCTCCTCGACGTTCAGGCGGTGCTCGAGGTCCTTCACGCGGGAGACGAGGTACGCGATCGCCTCCGCTTGGCGATTCAGGATGTTCCGGACCTCTGTGGTGTTCGTGTTCTCCGCTTCCTTGAGGTCCCGGAGGTCGTTGTCGATTCTCTCGAAGATGTTCTCGAGGTTTTGCATGAGCGCATCCCGGTGGCCTATCGACTGGCACGGATATAAATCATGGCGTGTCGGGCATCTGCCCGATCGGGTGGAACCCATGGTTCTATCGATATTTGTTCGCTCAAATGAGCGAAAATGGGCGCGCGCGTCGGTCTCGCCGGCTCGGAAACCTTTATGGCGGTTTTCGGGTTCTGACGGGCGCATGAAGTCGAAGGACCTGCGCCCAGAGAGCAAGGTTGACACGATCGAGCTCACGATTGCGTCGAAGAGCGAAGTCCGCGAGTTTACGAGTCGGTCTGGCGCGACGGGCAAGGTGTGCGATTGCAAGGCGCAGGACGCGGACGGCGACGAGGTGCAGGTCACTCTGTGGAACGAGGAGATCGATCGGGTGAAGGTGAACGACCGTGTCCGGATCTCGAATGGCTGGGTCCGGGAATGGCGGGGGAACCTGCAGGTCAGTGCGGGCCGGTACGGGAAGCTCGAGATTCTAAAGTAGCGTGAGGATTGGACCCAGGGCCGCCGTGAGGATCACGAGCGGCACGACTGTCATGAGGAAGTCGTCGTCAATCCACCGGAGGTCCGGGTACTCCGAGAGGATCGCAAGAGGGACCGCGATCGCGGTGAAGGCGACGACTTCAGCGATCGCGAGTGCGCGCTGCGCGAAGAGGAGGCCCGCGAACACCGCGGCATATCCAATCGCCGGAAGCCACGGGTACATCTTCGCCTTCCTCGACCACGCGCAGAGCGGGTCGATCCACGCCATCCCGCAGAACACGGGGATCACGAGGATCATCGGGAAGAGCAGGAACCCGAGGAGGAGGCCCATCGTGCCCCACGCGTACGCGGATATCCGCTCGGACTCGTACCCGCGCATCCCGAAGATCGGGATTCGCAGGGCGATCCGCACGACCTCGATTGCCATCGCGGTGGCGACGAAGAGGATCAGCAGAGCCTCCCGCGCCACCCCGCCCGGAAGCGGATCCGGAACCCAGTAGTAAGCGAGGAAGACTGGCGACACGAGGTGGAACACCCGCCGGAACAGGTGGGGTCCGGGGACCTCCTCCATTGGATCACTCCGCGAACGTGGCGAGCCCCCGGTCTCCACCGAGCTTCCCACCGTGGAGGGGGGTCACGGCGCCGAACCGCCTCGCGAGGCCATGGGCCTCGATTGCCTTCACGGGCCGCGCGATTTTGGCGCCGTTATTTGAGGGTATGCTTGGTCGTCATCGCCCGAGCCGCGGGAATCGTTAAGGCGTGCCCGCCATTGGCGCGCCGGGGTTACGATGGTCATCGTCGTTGCGAACCGGATTCCGGTGGCGAAGGGATGGGAAGAGACGTTCGAGAGGCGCTGGTTGAATCGGAAGTGGTCGATCGCGACGCTCCCCGGATTCCTCGGGACGGAAGTCCTGCGCCCCATGAGGGGCGACGTCTACGTCGTTCAGACACGCTGGCGGTCGATGAAAGACTTCGAGCGGTGGACGACGAGCGCGGCGTTCGGGGAGGCCCACGCGGACCCGCCGCCGCGGGAAGCGTTTGCAGGCCCGAACGCGCTCGAGATCCACGAGATCTTTGCGAGCAAGCGGGCCGCTGGCCGACGCCATCCGCGGGCGAAGTCACGAGCTTGAGGCCATGCGCCGAGGTCGCCGGGATCGGCGAGTTGCCCATAAGTATGGGTAACTCGAACCCGGACTCAGGGTGGGCTCGCGGCAAGGCGATTCCGAAGCGATGTCCTTATTCCCCGCCATGGCGTCCATCGTCCTCGTGCCGACAGTCCTCTTCGTGTGCATCGAGAACTCGTTCCGGAGCGTGATGGCGGAGGCGTTCTTCAACGCGAACGCGCCTCGGGGCTGGCGGGCGATCAGCGCCGGCGTCGAGCCCCGCGGGGTGCTGAATCCGAAGGTGGTCCCGCTGATGGGGGAGGTCGACCTCGACGTGTCGAAAAAGATCCCTCAGCTCGTCACGCCCGAGATGATCCGCCACGCGTGGCGGGTCGTCACGTTCCACTGCATCGACCGCTGTCCCGCGGGCGCGGTGCGGAAGAACGAGGACTGGTCGATTCCCGGTGCGACGGGGAAGACGGACCGGCAGCTCCAGGAGATCCGCAACGACGTGGGCCGCCATGTGCTCGACCTGATCTCAAGGCTCCCGAGAGATGCGAGCTGAACCCGGCGAATCCGGGTTCGCGCGAACACCCCCAGGAATCGCTCCTTCTCGTTCGGAACGGCGTGTGCGACGTGGGCGTCCGCCTCTTTCAAGCGCACGGTCTCCATTGGCGATCGCGAGGCTGGCGCAGCGAGCAATCGCCGCATGGAGTGGTGGACGAACGCACATCCCAGAACGCTGGACCGGATGGTTTAACTACACGTCGTAGCATGGTCCCGTGCTACTCTGTGTAAGGAGGTCGGTCCGTGTCCCGGAAGTCCGCGTTGACGAGCAGGATTGAGGCCGAGGTGAAGCTCCTCGGACGCCATGTCCAGATGCTTAAGGCGATCAGCGAGAACGAGCCGATCGGGATCATCCGGCTGAGCGAGATGATGGACGTTCCCCAGCACAAGGTCCGGTACAGCCTGCGGATCCTCGAGCAGGAGGGCCTCATCAAGCCGAGTCCGGAGGGCGCCGTGACGACGGAGAGGCTCGAGGGCTTCCTCGACTACCTGAAGGGCGTCCTCGACACGATGTCCGGCACGGTCCAGGACCTCCGGAAGTCCCTCGGCTGAACGAGCCGGGAATCTTTATCTCATTCGCCCCGCTAGCGCGCCCGTGGCTTCGTCCGCGCTCGTGATCCAAGGCCTCCACAAGCGGTACGACGGGAAGCCCGCGGTCGAGGGGCTGAGCCTCTCCGTGGAGCCCGGGGAGGTGTTCGGCCTCATCGGTCCGAACGGCGCCGGGAAGACAACGACCCTCAAGGTCGTCGTCGGGCTCCTGAAACCGGACTACGGGCGGGTTGTCGTCGGCGGGCATGACATCCTCGCGAGCCCGTACGATTACAAGGCCGCCGTCGGATACCTGCCGGAGACCACGAACCTCCCGGACTACCTCACGGGACTCGAGTTCCTCGCGTTCGTCGGCCGTCTGCGGGACATGCCGAGAGACGTCCTCGAGGCCCGGATCACCGCTCTCGTCAGGCGGCTCGGGCTCGAGTCCGCCGCACGGGACCTCATCGTCACTTACTCGAAGGGGATGCGGCAGAAGACCGCGTTCGCGGCGTCTGTCATCCACAACCCGCAGCTCCTGATCCTCGACGAGCCCCTCGCCGGGGTTGACCCCGCAGGGCAGTACGAGCTGAAGGGGGAGGTCCACGAGGTCACGCGCCGCGGCGGGTCCGTGATCGTATCGACCCACATGCTCGATACCGCGGAGAAGCTGTGCGACCGGCTTGCCGTGATGCACCGCGGCCGAATCGTCGCGCTCGGCACGCTCGCGGAGCTGCGGAGTGTCGCGCAGGCGGGCGCGGATGCGACCCTCGAGCAGGTGTTCCTCCGGCTCACCGAGGAGGCCGGGCAGCCCCCCACACCGGAGCCGCCCCGCCGGCGTTCCCCGTTCCGGAGGTCGTGAGCCCGTGGGCGCAGTCCTCACGATCTACGCGTTCAAGGTCCGCCAATTCTTCGGCCCCCTCCGGTCCGAGCTCGGCGCGGTCGTCATCGTCGCGCTCCTTGCGGTTTCTCTTCTCCCGCCGATGTTCTTCGTCGGCTACTTCGCGCCGACATTGCCGATCTGGCAGTCCGCGAACCTTGGGGAGCTGTTCGCCGTGGGACTCTCGGCGTTCCTCGCGTTCGACCTCCTCTTCGCGCTCGGCGGTGGGACGCTCACGCACCCCGCGGAGATCGATTTCTTCGCGACGTCGCGATTGCGACCGCGCCAGTACGTCGTCGCGGACTACCTGTTCCAGTTCACGGTCACGAATGCCCTGGCGATTCCCGCGCTCCTCGTGGTAGGCCTGGGCTTGTCACTCCGCCTCGGGAACGGGAGCGAGGTGGTGGCGGCGATCCTTGCGTTCCTCGCGTTCACCGCGGCGGGCCTCGCCCTCGGGCAGTCCGTTGGGCTCGCGATCGCCGCCCGCCGGCGCGGGGCGAAGATCCTCGCGGTCGGGCTCGTGGTTCTCCTCATGATCCCCGCGGGTCACCAGGTTTGGCCCTTCCTTCCTTCGTATCAGATCGTTCCGCTTCCGTCGGCGGCGGCCGCGTACCTGATCCTCGCCCTCCTGTTCGGCGGGACCCTCCTCCCGCACACCCTTCTTCTCACCGCTTTCGCGCTGATCGCCGGCATCGCGTGGTTCGCGATGACGTCCCGCAACGTGTTCCCGTACCTGCGTCCGACGATGCGGATCGCGTTCGGGCAGATGAACCTCCGGTCGAAGGTCGCACAGCAGGAGGCACTGATCCGCGGACTCAGCCGCCTCACGCGGCGCGTCTCGCCCGATCTCCTCGAGGGCCCCCCGCTCGCGATGATGACGCGTCTCCACCTCACCCGAATCATCCGGGACGGAAGCGTCCTCGTTGTCGCGCTCATCACGGGCGTCCTGGCTCTCATCAGTGCGGCGAGCCGGGTCGACCAGCCTGCGCCCTCGGAACTTACATTGCTCAGCACAGGGTGGGTCGCCGTGATGATCCCCGTGATCCTCGCGTTCAACTGGAACGTGATGGATCGGGCGAACCTGTGGACCGTCGCGATGTCCCCGCGCTATTTCGGTACGTACTTCCGCGGCATGTACCGGACGTTTCTGATCCTGACCGGGGCCGGCGCCGTCATCGGGGCCGTCGCGGGAGGAGCGGTTTCCATCCTCGGGGCGCTCGCCGCGACGCTGATGTCGCTCGCAGCCTGCGGTGCGGCGGTCGTCGTGTTCGCCGCGGTGAAGATCCCGACGGATGCGTTCTCCCTGAAGGCGGTCATCCCGTTCCTCGTCGTCCCCCTCATCGCCCTTGCGGCGGGAGCCCCTGCGGTGGCCCTCGCGCTCTTTGCGTCTTGGCCCGGACCTTGGAGCGTGGTCGCATGGCCGATTGCGATTTCTTACGCCATCGGCATCCTCGTGTCCTTCGACCGGCTCGTGGTTGCGGCCTCGCGACGATTTCAACTCTGACCCCGGCAACCTTTTTAGCGGGCCCCTGTTTGGCGTGCTCGGGCCGTCGTAGCTCAGTCTGGTAGAGCTCCCGGCTGTTAACCGGGTGGTCTCCGGTTCAAATCCGGACGACGGCGCTCTCTTCCTAGAAAAGGAGAATCTCGTTGTTCAGACCCTTTCACTGGGTTCGATATCATCGGACATGAGGCTGCCGTGGTGATAGCTCGCAAGCACCCTTCCCTTCGGCCGGTGGATTCCAAGGAACAGACGGCCAGATCAGGCAATCTCGTCAAAGATCTCTCGAGCCGCGTCCGCAAGGAGATCGGGGAAACGACTTCGAAACACCGCAAGCTGCGTGCGGACCATGTCAGCGTCCGCCAAGCGGTATCGGCGCTTCTCGTCTTGGACCACGAAGCCCACATCCAGAAGATGTCGCAGGCACTTGGAAAGCGACGCGGACGCGAGCCCTGCTGCCGCTTGAAGCTGGGAGTACTG